>Ga0228635_1000962_pt1 | contig 15497 bp, 14 predicted proteins | sample 44DmetaG_FD_182699 | JGI IMG/M metagenome (GOLD analysis project Ga0228635, IMG submission 182699) | Seawater microbial communities from Monterey Bay, California, United States - 44D | ecosystem: Environmental > Aquatic > Marine > Coastal | place: USA: California | collected 2016-09-30 | reverse complement strand
TGGTTCACCAATTTTGTAAAGACATAACTCCTAAAAATGAAATTGAAAAATTAGATTTATTAAAATACTCGAAAGATTATTACAGAACAAAAGGGACTGGCAGACCAACAAAAAAAGATAGAAGAGATATAGATGACTATCATGAATCTCAAGAATAAAGATATATGAATACAACAACCACCATTTTAAACCATAATCAGATAGTTCAAAAAATTAAAAGAATAGCCTATCAGATTTATGAAGCAAATAGTTTTGAAAATGAAATTATAATAGCAGGGATTCAGGGTAATGGAATCTTTTTTGCAAAAGAATTAGTTACCTGTCTTCAAAATATTTCTACATTAAAGATTGTATTATGTGAGGTTTACATAGACAAAAAAAATCCACTAAGTGAAGTATCTACCAATATAACTAAGGATCTTTATGAAAATAAATCAATAGTTTTAGTGGATGATGTGTTAAATTCTGGAACTACATTAATGTATGGAGTTAAGTTTTTTTTAGAAGTTCCTTTAAAAAGATTTAAGACTGCAGTTTTAGTAAATAGAAATCATAAGAAATATCCTGTAAAAGCAGATTTTAAAGGAATTTCTCTATCTACATCAACAAAAGAACACGTTGAAGTATCATTTAATGAAAATAGCTCTAAAGCATTTTTAATGTAATAATATCCTTATCTCTGTAACAATCTCTTGTATCTCTTTGTTATCAATAGATATTTTATGTGTTGCTTTATCATAAAAAAGACTTCTTTCAAACAAATGCTTGGCTATGTATTCGGTGAGTTGATCGTCAGATAAATCACTAATTAGTGGTCTTTTAAATTTATTTTCTGATAATCTTTTAAAGAGTGTTGGAATGCTGCCTCTTAGGTAAAAAGAGAGACTTTTTTTATTTTTTAAAATTAAATCTAAATTTCCAGCATAACAGGGTGTACCACCACCTAATGATAAAACATATGATTCATTTTCGTTTATAAATTGCTTCAAGTATTTATGTTCAATTTTTCTAAAATAAATTTCTCCTTTTTGTTTGAAAATTTCTTTAATACTTTGTTGTTCTTTTTCTTCAATAAAATCATCTAAATCGGTAAAATTAAGAAATAACTTCCTCGCTAATTGAATGCCTATAGTGGTTTTACCACTTCCCATATACCCTAAAAGAATAATTTTCATACATTAAAAATTTCATTACAAATATCGATAAAAAATAAAGTAAAAAAAGCTCTTTTCTATTTGAATGCGTTTATATTTGCACTCTTGTAAATTTAGACCTGGTAGCTCAGTTGGTAGAGCATCTCCCTTTTAAGGAGAGGGTCCTGGGTTCGAGCCCCAGCCCGGTCACAATATAATGTTACAACTGTAACAGCGCACGTGGCGGAATTGGTAGACGCGCCAGCTTGAGGGGCTGGTATCCGATTAGGATGTGGAAGTTCGAATCTTCTCGTGCGCACTATTGTATTTATTTCACAAAATATTAACCTACTCTTTTACCATATAATTCATACTTTTGTTGAATGTTAAAAAAATACTCTTTTTTTTTATTTCTGTTTTTTTCTTTTCTATCAACATATTCACAAAATGATAGTTTACAGGTTAGAATATTAAAAGGTCAAATAATTGATTCTGATAATAAAAAACCCTTAAGTGCCTCACACATACTGAATTTAAACTCAGTTACTGGAACTATTACAAATGATCAAGGTTTTTTTGAATTAACTGCTAAAGCCAATGATACTGTAATGGTTTCTTATCTTGGGTATTCATCCATAAAAATTAAGGTAACTAATGATTTGTTAAAGGGAAACGAATTATTAATAGCTCTTTATGAAAAATCAGAAGAAGTAAAAGAAATCATTATCAAATCTAGTAAACTGATAGGTGTTTTAGAAGTGGATGTTAAACTTGTTCCTAAAGATAAATTTACTAGGATAAAAATAAACGGCATAAGACAAACATATGAGCTAGCTAGGCCAAAAGCAAGTGATTTTTCAACACCTATAGCCGCACTTTTTAAACCTGTTGACTTTCTTTATAAATTATTTGGTAAAAAACCAAAACAACTTAGAAAACTTCAAAAAATAAAAAAGGAAGATAATTTACGTAAGATAATGGCTGGTAAATTTGACAGAGAGGTAATGATGGAATATTTAGAAATGGATAGGAATGATTTGATGAAATTGATATCTGATTGTAATTATTCTGATTATTTTCTAAAAAATGCTAGTGATTTACAGCTAATTGAGGCTGTTTTAGATTGCTATGAAGTTTACAAAGCTTTAAAAATGGGTAAAATAGAAAGAAGTAGATTACCCCAAAAAAAGAAAAATTAAAAAAAAAGTCAAAATTTTTTCAAATCTTGACTTCTAAACTAACTAAAAACTACTCTTATTTAAAATTCAGAGCACTTGTAAGACGTACAATTTTTAGTTTAGTTACAATTTAATCAAAAAAAAACCAGCAATAGCTGGCTTTTAATTTTACTGATTAATTGTTTGTTATTGGTTTCCCAAAATTATAGGCATACCGCTTTTACCTGATCCGATAATAACTACTTTGCTATTAGATGATTGAGATAATTTAATGGTCGCTTCAATACCTTTATCTTGTAATATTCTGTCGTTTAGGGAAGCACTTAATATCTTATTAGCATCTGCCTTACCTTGAGCTTCTATAATTTGCTTCTCAGCCTCTTTTCTTGCTGTTACTAATCTAAACTCGTATTCCAAAGATTCTTGTTCTTGTTTTAGTTTACGTTCAATTGCAGTTTTTATAGTAGGTGGAAGAGTTACGTCTCTAACAAGCACTGAGTTTAATTGGATATATTGAGGTGCAAGAATTTTTTTTGTTTCTTCAAATATTTCTGTCTGAATTGCATCTCTTTTGGTAGAATAAAGTTGTTCTGGTGTATATCTTCCTACCACACTTCTAGTTGCAGATCTTATTGCTGGGATAATTACATCGTCTTCATAAGCTTCACCTCTAGTTTGGTGTAATAAAGCAACTGTTGATGTTGTAGCTTGATATAACACAGATGCGTCAAGTTTTATTTCTAATCCATTAGAAGATAATACAGACATTTTTTCTTCAAATAATTCTTGTTGTCTAACATTATATTTGAAAACCTTATTCCAAGGCATTACTAGGTTAAAACCTTCATCTAAAGGTGGCTCATCTGTAACGACTCCTCCGATCCATTTATATAAAACACCACGTTCTCCAGAACCAATAGTTATTGCAGATTTTGAGACTAATATAATAGCTGTAAATATGATAGCTAAAGTTATTAATGCTCCTTTCGGAAATTTAAATTCAATTTGATTATTTGCCATTTTTTTAATTTTAAAATTTTTTACAAATTTACAACTAAAAGTTATCTAATGAAGCTATAAATTTTATAGATGTTATTTATTGATACAATTTACAAAATTAAATTTGTCCATAGTATTTTCTGATAAACCATTCCAATGATAACAAGCTCAAAATAATAATCAAACACCATTTCCAATTAATTAATTGGTCGTAACTAATTTTTATTTTTTTTACGGAAGAAAATCTTTCATCGCTTAACAAATCAGGTAATAATTCATTGTAATCATTTTCAAAATAATAAGCACCGTTTGTTTTATTAGTTAGTTCTTTTAATTTCACATAATTAACATTATTAAATTGTTTTTCAATATCAAATTCATTTACTTTAAAAGATCCCTTTTGTGAAAATTTTTGATTTTTAACATTTATAGAGTATTCGTATTTACCTGATTCAATTGGGTTTAACCTTAGTGTGTATGATTTATTTGATAACAAAAAAGGGAAAGTTATAGTCTTCTTTGAATTCATGTTTTTTAATGTAAAATAGATGGTAGCTCGATCATCAAATTTATAATTTTCATCTACAAAAAATGCATTAATATTAATACTCGAATTTGCATTATAAGATGATTTCACTTCAACATCCAACCTGTTTTTTATCGTATTAGATGAAATGTAAAGAACTATATTAGAGATAAAATTATCGAAATTTTGAAATGAATTAGTCATTAGATAACTGGTAGATCGCCATTTCCAAATACCTTCACCAAATAAAAAAACTTGTTTTTGATCATTGTTATTGGAGATAGCTAAAAGGGGTTCTTTAGATTTGAATCCCTTGATGTTTTGGTACAGCAATGTTTGGTATGGAATTGAAATTGAGGTTTTGCCAAACTTATCTATAAGTGGTGGGAAATTTTCAAATCCAATATTATTTTGATTAAAAATCAAAAAGTTTTTGTTTAAACGTGGTCTATAGTTTTCAATTGTATTGATATCATTTTTATTTAAACCTGTAAAATTTGAGTTAATAAATGACCAATCAGTATTAGAACCAGTAATTAACAGATAAGGTTTTTTAGACTTATTAATTTCATTAATTATTTTTTTAAAGTTATAGTTGGGTTGATAAATAATAATCGATTTGTAGTTAGATAGATTAATGTTGTCAATATTTCTTGTGCGTATAATTACCTCTCGTTGCTTATCACTTTCTATAGCTTTTTTTAAAGCTCCTAAATCTGGATGATTAAAAGGACTAACAATCAGAATCTTAGATTGTTTGTTTATAATCTCAATAGAGAATTCTTTTGTGTTATTTAATGTATTTTTTTCGTTTTCTAAGTTTTCAATAGTTGCTTTGTAATAATGTAAGCCTTCTTTTTTTGATGTAATTTCTGTTTTTAATAAACGAGAATTATCCTCTTTATTTAAATTGATAGTTTTACTATAAATTATCTTTCCGGTATTCTCAATAGTATATTTTAATTTTACAGATTCTTCACCATTATACTGCAACAGAGATTCTACAGGAAATTTATTATTTACAAAACTATATCTGTTTGTATTTATTTTATCTATTCTAACATCATTATTTGTTAAAGTGTCACCTATTATCATAGAATATATAGGAACACTCATTTTTATAAACTCATAATCTTTACCAATAGTTTGATTTCCATCAGATAATAATATGATTCCATTATTTGTATTATTGTAATTTTTTGAAATAGTACTTAAAGGGGTGAAAATATCTGTTTGTTTTTCATCAAAATTTAAACTGTCTATTGCATTAAATTCTTCACCAAATGAATAATAACTTACATCAAAATTTTTCTTTAAAATCTCGTTTGATTTTAAACTAGAAATCATAGCATTAACAATACTGTCTTTATTTATATACTTTATAGACAGAGAGTTATCTACCAAAACAGATAAGGTAGGCTTTTCTATGATAAGATCTTTTCTTGGTATACTTGGATTAATTAACAATAAGAATAATAGAAAAAAAACTAATGATCGTATAATAAATAACCAAAAAGAATGATTAGTTCTTGTAATGACTTTAAAATAATACTGATAATAACCAATCAGGATACTAAATAGTAAAGCTGTAAGAATAAATATGTTTGTAAGGTTTTCCAAAAATATAATTAAAGATAAAAAAAAGATGATATAAAAAAACCTAGACTTTAATTAAAAATCTAGGTTTTTTTATGTTTTAAATTATTAAATTCTTAGGTTAACATCCCACCATCTACAGATAAGGTTTGACCTGTAATATAACTACTCATGTCAGATGCTAAAAAAACACAGGCATTTGCAATATCTTCTGGACTTCCTCCTCTTTTTAATGGAATTGCATCTCTCCAACTTTGGACAGTAGCTTCATCTAATTTTCCAGTCATTTCAGTTTCTATAAATCCAGGAGCAATAACATTACTTCTAATATTTCTAGAGCCAAGTTCTAAAGCAACAGATTTTGAAAAACCTAAAATACCAGATTTAGATGCAGCATAATTGGATTGACCTGCATTACCTTTTAAACCAACCACAGAACTCATATTTATAATAGATCCTGAACGTTGCTTCATCATTGGTCTAATAACGGCTTTAGTCATATTAAAAACAGATTTTAAGTTAACATCAATTACTTTATCAAAATCGTCCTCTGATATTCTCATAAGTAAGTTGTCTTTTGTAATACCTGCATTATTAACTAAAATGTCTATACTACCAAATTCTTTAAGTATTTCTTTAGCTAATTCTTGAGCCGTATCAAATTCAGCTGCATTTGATTGATATCCTTTGGCTTTTATTCCTAGTGAATTTAACTCTGTTTCTAAAGCATTTGCTGCATCAACAGATGAACTATAGGTAAAAGCTACATTAGCTCCTTGATTTGCGAATTCAACTGCAATTCCACGTCCAATTCCTCGTGTAGCGCCAGTTATAATTGCAGTTTTATTTAGTAGTAATTTCATATATTAATAAAAGTTAACAATCAAATATAATTATTTTTTCCACAAAAAATCCCGTACTAAAAAACGGGAGATTTTATATTTTGTTTTAACTCATTCTTATTGAAGAACACTAGCTATCATTTCACCAATTTTAGCTGGAGATTCAACAACATGAATACCATTTTCTGCCAAAATTTTCATTTTTGCTTGAGCTGTATCATCATCACCACCAACAATAGCTCCTGCATGTCCCATTGTTCTTCCAGCTGGTGCTGTTTGACCTGCTATAAATCCTACTACTGGTTTTCTGTTTCCATCTTGTTTAATCCATTGAGCAGCTTCTGCTTCCAATTGCCCTCCTATTTCTCCTATCATAACTATTGCCTCAGTATCATCATCGTTCATTAATAATTCAACAGCTTGTTTTGTTGTTGTCCCTATGATTGGGTCTCCTCCTATTCCAATTGCTGTAGTAATTCCATATCCTTGTTTTACAACTTGATCTGCAGCTTCGTAAGTTAAAGTTCCAGATTTTGAAACAATACCTACCTTACCTTTTTTGAAGATAAACCCAGGCATGATACCAACTTTAGCCTCTTCTGGAGTGATTACACCTGGACAATTTGGTCCAACTAAAGTACAATCTTTATCTTGTATATATGCCTTAACTTTTACCATATCGGCAGTTGGAATACCTTCAGTAATACAAATGATTACTTTTATACCAGCCTCAGCTGATTCCATAATTGCATCTGCTGCAAAAGCAGGAGGCACAAAAATGATTGAGGTATTAGCTTGAACATTTTCTACTGATTCTTTAACAGTATTAAAAACAGGCTTACCAAGATGTTCTTGACCTCCTTTTCCAGGCGTTACTCCTCCAACTACGTTAGTTCCGTAATCAATCATTTGTCCTGCATGAAAAGTACCTTCACTACCAGTAAAACCTTGAACTATAATTCTTGAATCTTTGTTTACTAAAACACTCATTATATTTTTTCTTAAAAATTTGTACAAAAATACTTTATTGTTAGATGTTAAAAAAGGAAAATTAATCTTTCTTTTCTTCCTTCATTAATCTCTTCAAGTACGCAATCTCTTTTAATTTAGCTCTGGATTCAGTTATAGGTGTTCCGAAATAAGTTTTTCCTCCTGGAACAGATTTAGTAACACCCGTTTGTCCTAATATAACAGCTCCTTTACCTATACTTATACCACTATTTGTTCCTACTTGACCCCATAATGTTACATCATCCTCTATAATAACGCAACCTGCTATGCCTGTTTGTGATGCTATTAAACAATTTTTTCCAATAACTGTATCATGGCCTATATGTACTTGATTATCTATTTTTGTTCCTATACCAATAGTAGTATCACCAGTAACACCCTTGTCTATGGTACATGAGGCTCCTATATGAACATTATCTTTTAGGACTACTCTACCAACAGAGATTAATTGATCAAAACCTTCTGATTTTTTTTTGTAATAAAATGCATCAGCTCCAAGTACAGTGTTTGAGTGGATTATAACATTATTTCCTATGATAGAATTATCATAAATGGAAACATTAGGATGTATTAGACAATTTTTCCCAATGGAAACATTATTTCCAATAAAAACATTAGGTTGGATTAATGTCCCTGTATCAATTTTAGCAGAGTTTGATATGCTTTTACTTGAAGTAATAAATGGACTAAAATGTTTTGATATTTTATTAAAATCATCAAAAGGATTTTTAGAAATCAATAAAGACTTCCCATCTGGACAGGGTACTTCTTTATTTATTAAAATGGTAGTAGCCTTAGAATTTAATGCTTTGTCATAATACTTTGGATGATCTACAAAAACTATATCACCTGATTCTACTACATGTATTTCATTGATTCCAGTAATTTCAAAATCCGATTTACCAATAAATCTAGCATCAATAAGGGTAGCTATTTCTTGTAATGTTTGTGCGGATTTGAATTTCATCGTAAGAAAAACTATTCTTTAATTCGTTCTTGATATGTTCCTTTGGTAGTTTCTACTTTAATTTTATCACCTTCATTGATAAATAAAGGTACATTAACCGTAGCTCCTGATTCTACTTTGGCAGGTTTTGTAGCATTTGTTGCTGTATTTCCCTTAACCCCTGGCTCTGTATGTGTCACCTCTAAGATAACACTAGCTGGCATATCAACAGATAATGGCATATCATCTTCTGAATTAATAATAATTGTTACAATTTCACCTTCTTTCATTAAATCTGGAGCATCTAATGTATTTTTTTGTAATTCTATCTGACTGTAATCATTATTATTCATAAAATGATACGTATCTCCTTCATTATACAAGTACTGAAATTTATGAGTTTCTACTCTTACATCTTCAATTTTTCTACCTGCTGGAAATGTATTATCAATAACTTTACCATTGGTTACACTCTTTAATTTTGTTCTCACAAAGGCAGGTCCTTTACCAGGTTTTACGTGTAAAAATTCTATAATTTTATAGATGTCATTATTATATTTAATACACAATCCGTTTCTAATATCTGATGTAGTAGCCATTAATTAATTTTTATATTTATTAGTTTGCTTTATAATAACCTTTCATAATTCCTCTGTGGGAGTCTTTTATGAATTGAATTATTTCGTCACGTTCTGGAGTAGCCTCCATTTCAGCTTCAATAATTTGAATAGCTTGTGAGTTATTGTAATTTTTTTGAAATAATATTCTGTATATGTCTTGAATTTCTCTAATTTTTGCTGATGAAAAACCTCTTCTTCTTAATCCTATTGAGTTAATTCCTACATAAGATAAAGGTTCCCTAGCAGATTTAACATAAGGTGGTACATCTTTTCTAACAAGTGATCCACCAGTTACAAAAGCATGATTCCCAACAGATGCAAACTGATGAACAGCAACCATTCCCGCTAATACGACATTGTGTCCAATAGTTACGTGACCAGCTAAAGTTGAGTTATTAGAAAATATACAACCATCACCAACATAACAATCATGAGCTATGTGACAATACGCCATAATTAAACAATTATTACCTATAACCGTTTTCATTCTGTCAGAAGTTCCTCTATTTATGGTAACGCATTCTCTAATAGTAACATTATCACCAATTACTACAGTAGTTTCTTCATCATCATATTTTAAATCTTGAGGAATAGCTGAGATTACAGACCCTGGAAATATTCTACAATTTTTACCAATTCTTGCACCTTCCATTATAGTAACGTTAGAACCAATCCAAGTACCTGAACCAATGATTACATTTGCATGAATAGTTGTAAAGGGTTCTATTACAACATTTCGTGCAACTTTAGCCTGAGGGTGAACATATGCTAGTGGTTGATTCATAATTATTTTATCTTTGAAATTTGCGCCATTAACTCTGCTTCAGCTACTAACTTTCCATTAGCATAGGCATAGGCTTGCATATGGCAAATACCTCTTCTTATCGGGGTTATTAATTCGTTTTTAAAAATCAATGTATCCCCAGGTAAAACTTTCTGTTTGAATTTAACTTTATCCATTTTCATGAAATATGTTAAGTAATTTTCAGGATCAGGAACAGTACTTAATACTAAAATCCCACCACATTGAGCCATAGCTTCAACTTGTAAAACTCCAGGCATAACTGGTGATCCTGGAAAATGACCAACAAAAAAATCTTCATTCATGGTTACATTTTTCATTCCAACCACGTGTTTATCAGATAATTCCAAAATTCTATCTACTAATAAAAATGGAGGTCTGTGAGGTAAAATTTCCATGATCTGATGAATATCCATCAATGGAGTTTGATTTAAATCTATTTGTGGAATCTTATTTCTTTTTTCCTGCTTTATAATTTTTGCTAGTTTTTTAGCAAATTGAGTATTTACTAAATGACCTGGTTTATTTGCAATTACTTTTCCTCTAATTCGAGTACCAGTTAATGCTAAATCTCCAATAACATCTAATAACTTGTGTCTAGCAGCTTCGTTAGCCCAATGTAAATTTAAATTATCAAGAATCCCGTTAGATTTGACTTTAATATCATCTTTTTTGAATGCTTTTTTTAATTTATTCATAGTAGGTTCAGATAATTCTTTGTCTACATAAACAATGGCATTATTTAGATCACCTCCTTTAATTAAATCATTTTCTAAAAGCATTTCAATTTCATGAAGAAAACTGAAAGTTCTTGCATCTGCAATTTCATTTTTAAAATCAAGGATATTCTCTAATGTTGCATTTTGAGTACCAAGAATTTTGGTTCCAAAATCAACCATAGTTGTAATTTGATACTCATCTGAAGGCATTAATATAATTTCACTTCCAGTAAATTCATCTTTGTAAGAAATTATTTCCTTTACAATGTATTCTTCTATTTCAGCATCTAGTTCGGTTATTCCGGCTTTCTCTAGGGCTTTTACAAAAAATTTAGAAGAACCATCCATAATAGGTGGTTCAGATGCATTAATTTCTATAATTAGGTTATCAATATCTAAACCAACAGCTGCAGCCAATACATGTTCCGAAGTTTGAATAAACACCCCATTCTTTTCAAGATTGGTTCCCCTTTGTGTATTTACGACAAATTCAGCTCTTGCTTCAATTGTTGGACACCCCTCTAAATCTACTCTTTTAAAAGCAAAACCATGATTTTCTGGAGCTGGTTTAAATGTCATTTTTACATCGTTTCCTGTATGTAATCCAACACCTGTGAGGCTTACCTCTTTTTGTATTGTTTTTTGTTTTTTACTCATCATTTAAATTTTGAGTATTATTTTTTTTTTCTATTTCAGTTATTTTATTTGCCAACTTGGGTAAATTTTTAAAATAAACATAGGATTTGTTGTAATCTGAATATCCAAATGCTGGAGATCCCTGAACTACTTCATAATCTTTTAAATTTTTGGAAATTCCTGATTGAGCTTGTATTTTTAAATAATTTCCTAAGTTCAAATGTCCAGATATCCCTACTTGCCCCCCTATCATACAACCTTCTCCTACTTTTGTGGATCCAGCCACCCCAGATTGAGCTGCAATGGCAGTATTTTTTCCTATCTCAACATTATGAGCGATTTGAACTTGATTGTCTAACTTAACTCCACTTCTAAGAATAGTAGATCCTAAAGTAGCTCTATCTATGGTAGAACTAGATCCTATATCTACATTATTTTCAATGACTACATTACCAATTTGAGGAATTTTTGTAAACTCTCCCTTCTCATTTGGAGAAAACCCAAAACCATCAGAACCAATAACACAACCAGAGTGAAAAGTACAATCATTACCAATTTTGGTTTCAGAATAAATTTTTACACCTGAGAAAATTAAACAATTATCTCCTATAACAACATTATCACCAATATATGTATTTGGATATATTTTTACATTACTACCAATAGTAACATTTTCGCCTATATAACTGAAAGCACCAATGTATTCATTGGTCCCAATTTTTGCAGTTTTTGATATATAATGTGGGGTTTCTCTACCTTCCTTATTGTTCTTTACCTGATTATAAAACTCCAATAATTTTGAAAAAGAAGTGTAAGCATCTTTAACTCTAATTAGAGTTGTAGAAACCTCCTTATCTAATTTAAACGTATGATTAACAATAATTATAGAGGCTTTTGTTGTGTATAGATAGGAGTTATATTTGGGGTTAGATAAAAATGATAGAGATCCTTTTTCACCTTCTTCAATTTTTGATAATTTAGAAACTTCTGCTTCAGGATTACCCTCAATTTCACCATCTAATATTTTAGCAATTTGTTTGGCTGTAAACTTCATCTTTTGCAAAAGTATAAAAAAATGGATGATTAGGCTAATTCGTATTCTTTGGATAACATAAAAAATACTTATTTACAGGTTTAGAGAGTGCTTGAAGATTAAGTTGATCTGATGCATTTACTATATCTTCAATAGCACCATTTTTGTTTGCAATTTTAATTGGTTGATTTTTGTTGTAAGCCTGATTTGAAATTTTACCTCTAAAAACAAAATAGTTAGCATCCTCCTCTGAGATCTGAGATATTTTAATGAATTTTTTGATGGTGGTAGAAAGGTGATCGTTAGATACTTCTTCTTCAAACATTTCAATTTTAAGAAGATTTCTATTTACAATCATTAAAGATAATTTAGATAAGATTTCATCAGGATGCTTTGTCCATTCTTTTATGGCAGAGAGCACATCATAATCATCCAATTCTGAAAATAAATTTAATACCTTGTTATCAAAATTATCTTTATGAGTTTTATGGTATAAGAAAAATTTTAAAGAAGTGCTACCAAACAACTCAACTCCCTTATTAGCCAGCTCTTTTGCCCTAGTTAAAATATTAACTAACATATATTCAGCAACTAAACTTGTTTTATGTAAGTAAACTTGCCAATACATTAATCTTCTTGCTATCAAAAATTTTTCAACTGAATAAATTCCTTTCTTTTCAATGACTAATTCATTATCTACTACATTTATCATTGCTATTAGTCTGTCAGAACTTATATTACCCTCAGCAACACCCGTGTAAAAACTATCTCTTTTTAGATAATCTAGCCTATCTATATCTAATTGACTTGTAATTAATTGATGAAGAAATTTTCGATGATACTCCCCATTAAAAACTGATATAGCTAAATCTAATTGACCATTAAACTCTTTATTAAGTTGATGCATGTATTTTAATGAAATCTCTTCGTGTGTAATTCCAGTAACTATACTATGCTCCAAAGCATGTGAAAATGCGCCATGACCTATATCGTGCAACAGAATAGCAATATAAAGTGCATTTTCTTCATCTTCAGATATATTAATTCCTTTAAACCTTAAAACATTAACTGTCTTTTGCATTAAATGTAAGCAACCTAAAGCATGATGAAAACGCGTATGATTAGCACCTGGATATACTAAATTTGAAAATCCCATCTGAGAAACTCTTCTCAATCGTTGAAAACTCGGATGTTCAATAATATCAAAAATTAAACTATTAGGAACTCTTATAAATCCATATATTGGATCGTTTAAAATTTTTAATTTATTGGTAGGATAATTTTTCAAGATGTCTTTTTGGCTTTTAAACTACAAACTAAAGATTAAATTTACTCTTTACAAAGTAGTTTATATGATTATTGGGAATATTTTATCATTTTCTATTCATTGATACCATAACAAATAAATACTTTTAACGTTTTATAAGAAATGAAATTAATTTTATGAATAGTATTCAAATTTTATGGGTTGACGATGAAATTGACTTATTAAAGCCTCACATTATTTTTCTTGAACAAAAAGGGTATCAAGTTTCTACCTGTACAAATGGAACTGATGCCATTGATTTGGTTGAAAAATCAAATTTTGATATCATCTTTTTAGATGAAAATATGCCAGGAATAAATGGGTTAGAAACTTTAAATGCTATTAAACAAATAAAATCTTCTGTTCCTGTAGTAATGATTACAAAAAGCGAGGAAGAGTATATTATGGAGGAAGCCATAGGGTCTAAAATTTCAGATTATTTAATAAAACCTGTAAATCCCAACCAAATTTTACTGAGTTTAAAGAAAAATTTAGATAATTCAAGACTAATATCTGAAAAAACTACTTCTAACTATCAACAAGAATTTCGAAAAATATCTATGGAATTAATGTCTGTAAATTCTTATGAGGACTGGTGTGATATTTATAAAAAATTAATTCATTGGGAACTTGAGTTAGATGATATAAATGATAGTGGTATGCTTGAAATACTGGAAAGTCAAAAATCTGAAGCTAATAATTTGTTTTATAAATTCATTAAAAAAAACTATCAAGATTATATAAATTCTACTGAAGATAAACCAACCTTCTCTAATACCCTTTTTAAAAATTACGTTGTTCCTAATTTATCTCATAAAAATGGAGTTCTTTGGGTAGTAATTGATAATTTAAGATATGATCAATTTAGAATTTTAGAACCATTTATCAATAACTATTTCAAGAAAGAAGAGGAGCATTCATATTTTAGTATTCTTCCTACAGCGACTCAATATGCTAGAAATTCAATATTTTCTGGGTTAATGCCCTTAGAGATGGAAAAAATGCATCCATCACTATGGAAAAATGACACTGACGATGGAGGAAAAAATATGTATGAAAATGATTTTTTGATTGCTCAATTAAAAAGGTTAAACTTAAACATACATCATGAATATTATAAAATTGTTTCATTAAAAGATGGTAAAGATTTAGCAACAAACTACAACGGAACAAAGCAAAATAATCTTACAGTATTAGTATATAATTTTGTAGATATTTTATCACATTCTAAAACTGAAATGGAAGTAATTAAAGAGTTGGCAGGAGACGATAAAGCATATAGATCTCTTACAGCTAGTTGGTTTAAAAACTCCCCATTATTTGAAATTATACAAAAAGCTCAAGAACTTGGTCAAAAATTAATTATTACTACAGATCATGGAACCATTAATTGTAAACATCCTACAAAGGTTATTGGAAATAAAAATATTAGTTCAAATTTGAGATATAAAACTGGAAAAAGTTTGTCTTATAATGACAAAGATGTATTTGCTGTTAATAATCCTAAAGACATATCCTTACCAAGTATCAGTTTTAATAGTCCGTTTATTTTTGCAAAAGAAAATTTATTCTTTGCTTACCCAAACAATTACAATCATTTTGTGAATTATTATAAAAACACCTATCAACACGGAGGTGTGTCTTTAGAAGAAATGATTATACCATTTGCGGTATACAATCCTAAATAGTTCTTTATATGAATAAAAATTTCTTGTTATCAGAAGTAGCTTTAATAGCTGAAGAAATTATAAAAATATCTAACTGTAAAACAATATTGTTCCATGGAGATATGGGTGTTGGTAAAACAACATTAATTAAAGAAATTTGTAAAATACTAGGTACTGAAGATTTAACAAGCTCTCCTACATTTTCAATTGTTAATGAATACAAAACATCCAATGATGATACTATTTTTCATTTTGATTTTTACAGGATTGATAATGAGGAGGATGCTTATAACATTGGTGTAGAAGATTATTTTGACTCTAATCACTGGTGTTTAATAGAATGGCCATCAGTTATTGAGAATTTATTACCTTTAGAAATTGTTAATGTCTATTTAACTGTTTTAGAAGACGGACAACGCAACATTCAATTAAACTAATTCACATGAGTGCATTTTCTCCATTCAGCAAAGAGGAATTAATTCC
>Ga0228635_1000961_pt1 | contig 15498 bp, 14 predicted proteins | sample 44DmetaG_FD_182699 | JGI IMG/M metagenome (GOLD analysis project Ga0228635, IMG submission 182699) | Seawater microbial communities from Monterey Bay, California, United States - 44D | ecosystem: Environmental > Aquatic > Marine > Coastal | place: USA: California | collected 2016-09-30 | reverse complement strand
CAAGTTGCTTAGGACTCCATGCCACTAGTGGCCACCTAATGGCCACCCACTTGGTCCACTAGTCCGCGCTAGTTGGCCACTAGTGGCATTGAGGCCCCGGCAAGTGCGCGTTCTTGCCAAAGCACTGGCATGGCTTTCAAAAAACTTTGCCCTTTTTGGCAAAATAAGTGCCACTAGATTTTTTTATGTCAGATATTTTTATTATATTAGTACTGTAATTAAACACATACACATTATGAAAGTAACTATCGATCTTAAATTCTTTATCCCGGGTATACTTGCCCTTGTTATAGCTTATATGACTGTAACCTCAACCATTGACAATTGGATCTCTTTTGCTGGTGAGGCCAATGCAGCTGGATTCTTTATTATGTCTACTATGTTAGGTGTAATGTTGCTGATTGGCGCTTTCTTACCTGATTCTAAAAATTCTAAATAATATGGCAAAATTAAAAAACTCACGTGGCGAGTATAACTACCACTTTAACTGGATCGACTGCGACGGCTCAACCTGTGGATTCAATGATGTTTGGGCTGCTAACAAGCGTGAAGCTAAAAAGTTGGCTAAGGCTATGGAGTCGCCTGCACATTGGGCTTGGTATAACGGTAAAGAGTATATCACTGTGGCCGATGAGGTTACCACTGGTGGCCACTGTTTCTGGAACAAGGGTATGTATGTCGACGTAAAGTCAATGCGTAAGGCCGATCAAGAGTTGGCCGATAATATGAATCGCCTTGGTTGGATGATGACATGTTAATAACTTTTGGCAAAATAATTGCCTCTAGATTTTTTAGTGTCCAACTTTTTTATTATATTAGTACTGTAATTAAACATCAACGCTTATGAAATACAAAAACGCATCTCGTTACCCTAATGGCTACCAGCCAAAGATCGAATACTATCAGGCTAAGATCGCTATCGCTACTAGCCGCCTCGAAGTCCACAATATCAAATTCTTCACTGGTAAGCTGGAATACTTTATGAAACAAGAAGAAGCTCGTCAAGCTAGATTGGCACAACTAATAGACTAATTATTCACCCTTTAACGAATCACACATGAAGGTAAAACATACATTTAAGAAAGTCCCTACCGGTTGGGAACTCAAATCAGAATCCGGACAAGTTGAATTGATAACCAAGGAACACCCAAAGGCAGAGTGGATCTCTCAATTGGAACCTAACCGTATTATTAACATTAACGCTAAAGGCCACTTCACCTCATCAAAGGATTACAGTGGGCTCTATAAGTCTAAGCCTGCTAATAAGCGTATGAAGATTAAGCTGACTCAGTTAGACAACCTTAAGTTCAACGAGTCTCTCTTTATCCCTATGCCTACTGGTACTGTGGCTGATAAGTTCTTTAGTAATGAGGGTGGTTTCATGCCCGGTTCTAACATCATGGCTGCCGGAGCCCCAGGTGTCGGTAAGACTACTGTACTTCTAGAGCTACTGCACAAGGTGAATGCGACCAACCCAGAGAAGAAGGTACTCTTTATCTCTGCGGAAATGAACCAACTAGACATGGCCCGTTACTTAAAGCGTTTCCCGCACTGGGGCCAACTACCGATCCTCTTCCTCAGTGACTATACAGATCAGAACCCACAACATGTAATCGAGCAGACCTTAAATCAAGGCTGGGACCTAGTCTTAACCGACAGTTATACTGAGGTTAACGACACAGTTAAAGAGGAGTGTAACCTTACCCGTTCTAAAACTGAGAAGTGGTTCTTGGACCTTATGATTGCCCAGAATGCTGGTAAGAACAAGCGTAAAGTCTACACTACTTTCATCACGATCCTACAGTTATCTAAAGGTGGTACCTTCGTTGGTTCTAACAAGCTGAAGCACATGACTACTGCGATGATGGAGTTGAATTGGAAAGGTGGCGAAAACTCTGCACAGAGGTACATGGAGTTCAGCAAGAACAGACTGGGTGCAGTAGGCCAGAAGATGTACTTTAACTTTGACAGCGGGGTTACCTTTGACGAACAGAGGTATACTCGAGACCTACTCAACGATGTCATGATCGAAGAGGAGCGTAAGCAACTGGCTCAAGAGGATGGTGCCTTCGATAAACTCTTTGCTGGCATGGCCAACGAAATGGAGGACTAGAATGATTAGGGCTGGCTGAGGCCCAAATTCAGCCAAAGTGTTTTTAATTACAGAGAGTGCATCTGGGTGTGATTCCCCAGGTGCATTCCAGTGTGTAGTCGGGGCCTGGAGGGCCGTGTGGTGTGTGCGTTCGCGCGCCCTTGTTTGACTGGCCCCACCCTGGCCTTCTACTTCTTTGAACGCTCTTATATATTGCTCTTACGTGTGGGTGTGTGTAGAGAGGCCTTTAGGCTTGGAGTCTGGGCTTAGGCTGGTGACGGATCTGGCCTCTGGAGAGGGCTAATATTAGGATTGCTTGTTTGCCTTCCAGTCCTTATAGAGATGTAGTCCTATCATTAAGCTTATTATTGCTATGGTGTATATATGATCCATTGGTTGTTTGTTTACTTTCTGTTATCTAACCAGTGTAAGAACCTATTCATTACTATATAGAATATGATTAGTATAGAGATTAGTTTGATTGCCATTAACATTTGTGTGGTGTGTGTAGTTTGGTTGCCCTTGCTTTGCTTGTCTCTTACTTATTAGTCTTATGAGATTTGTTTTGCTTTAGCCGGCTTTTTAAGCTCTGTTAGAGAGGGCCCTGCATTCCAGCCTTTAGGTTGCTCAGCTGGTAATTTATGAGCCTTTAGTCTCTCTCCTCTTCTTGCTGGTTTCCATGTGATTTCACCAAAGAGCTTGGCTGCCCTTTCTATAGTCCATACTTCTGGGTGTGCTAGATGCCATTCTCTATTCTTTGGCTCTCCCTCTGTTAATTCAATACCCTCTATGATTGCACTGATATGTGTAAACCTTCTCTCTTGTTTGCCTGTACCGTAGACTATGATTTCTTCTCCATTTGCTTGCGCGCGTTCCCAGATGCCAATGCAGGTTGCCCACTTACCAGTAGAGATTTGTGCTGCGCCCCAGACATTATAGAAGTAACAAATTGTCCAGTCTAATCCATACCATTCCTGGAATAATTTAACCTGTTCCACTTGTTTTGATTTTAACCAAGCATAAGGAGATAGCTCTTGATCCTTGCCCTCTCTGCCTAATCCAGAAGAGGAGGCACTGTAGACAAGATGTGCTCCAGTCTGGGCTGCAAACCAAAGAACTCTACTTGTTCCTAATTGAATTGACTTTTGTGCTTGATCGTAATCTTCAAAACTCTGGCTAACTCTAGAGTATTCTCCAAAATGATAAATCTTATCAAACTTATGTGTTTCAAATATGGCCTCGATATCCCAGGTGTTACCCTCTATATAGAAACAGCCTTCGTGGTGGTTTTCCTTACTGCCTAATGAATAATTATCTAGGCTATAGATTTCTGTTTCTGGATTCTTTTCTAAGAGTTGCTTAATTAGATTACTACCTATGAATCCTGCTCCTCCTGTTACTAATATACTTTCCATGTTTAATTATTCATTGGGGTGCCGACATATTCCCAGTCTGCTAATTTGTAATGTACGTAAAAATTTCTAAAGTAATTACCCTGAAATGCTTCTGGTCTTCCATGTAGTAGTTTTGCAGATTCATAGAGTATTATCTGGCCTGGGTTTGCAAAGACCTTATGTAATTTTCCGGTATGGTCTTCTATATGTAGAGGCCAAGGTTCTCTTTCATCCCTATCTACAATTATAATTGCTGAAATATGATGTGTTGCAACCCGATCTACATGCATTAATAGAGAAACATTATCTAGATAGCTTCTAATCCCATAAACCATAGCTGGTATTAATTTCTTACCAGACCATTCTTCATGTAGTGGCAAAAGTTGTCTATGAACTTCATCTCTAATTTCTTGTTGTCTAGTAAGATCAAATATTTCTGTATTCCACGCTGGATCTCCTCCTTTAATTATAGAATCCTTATCTGGAAATCCCTCAATATGTGGATCCTTTTTTCCAATCTCGTACATTTTTAAAATGTTTTGCCATGCATCTTCCGGGCAATCAACCACCTTAAACCCAAGTTCAGTACATTCTGGTAAATCTTGATGTGTTTTAAAAATATTTTTCATAAATTAGCAAAAGCAATATTGTTCGTTTAGTGGTATTGTAGAAATTTCTTGAGAATCATATTGTTCATTGGCCTTTCTTCTTGTAGTTGCGTATTTTGCAGCAGACCAATACTTTTCTAAACCTGGAACCTTTTCTACTTCTGTTCTGTAAGTATCATAAAGCTTAAGTACTTGTAAACAAGGTACAGTATGTCCAAATGATTTTTTCTTGCCATCAACATTGTAGTGTGGAAATCCAAGGTTTGCTCTTCTTGCAGTTGGATAAAGACTATCAATATCTAGAACTCCATTAAACTGTTCTTTTGTTAGGTCAATAATAGTTCCATCTGTTTTATGTTGTACAAACCAGTGTGTAGTCTGGCCAACCTTCTTATCTTTTACCTTAATATCGATTTTCTTAATCAATTTTAAGTCCCAATCCGAAGAATAACCACCCAATGCATAAAATACAAATTGAGAACAGGGATAACAGTACCCAAAAGGCCATTTTGTTGAAATTCCAGCAGATTCCATCTTTCTAGTCTGTTCTTGTTGATTTACATTTGAAGCCGGAGAGGCTCCATGTGTATTATGAGGCTTAAAAAGATCTGTATGCTTCTTAAAGAATTCTTTAACTTTTTTCATTGAAGAATTGTCAACTTTAAGTTTTACCTCATCAGTTGATTCTGCTTCATTTAAAAAGTCTTTAAAATTATTAATGCGTTCCATTAGTATTATATGTTTTTACCTAGGTTTGTTTATCTATTTATCTAGCTCTTTTTAAGCCTTTTTAGTTAGAGATAAATTTAACCACAGTCGAACTATAATCTATAGAGCTATTATATCATACTTATAATTGGTTTGAAGTCGGTAGAGGCCACCCAGTGAGCCACTGGATAGTACGGTAGACTATAATGTGAAGAACTTTAGGTAACACAAAGGCTGATCGTTGTACTCGTATGGTAAAAACTTGTTCTGGTGTGTTATAGCACCTGTATATATTGAATAGCCATCATGAATGACGTTAGAAAATGCTGTCATAGAAAACCCAACCGAGTTTGTTGTATCATACGACGTCTTTCTTGTAAGTTTATAAATATAGTGTTCACATCTAAGGTGTCCATTATTATAAGCAGTTTGGCCATTAGGGCCGGATCCAACATTAGTCCATGCAATTATTGAGATATAAGTATTATTATCACTACCCATGGATTGTAGTGCTGTTTTTTGACTTGCACCAATAGTTTGATTATTAAAATTAAAAATCCTTCTATCAATTCTAATTTGTGTAAATCCACCATTACTGACATTAGTATTACTTGGCATTTGACCAAAATTCCAATAGTTGCCAGAGGGTGCGCCGCTCATATTAACATTATTATTAGCACTAACATATCTACCTAGCCATGCCGTAAATGTGGTTGAATTAGGAGCTCCAACTCCTAGTATAAACCTGCCAGCATTTGGGGTTGCAAAGCCCGATGCATCATATTTTCTTGTAACAGTACCTAAATTAAAGTTAGCGTTACCACCAAGGCTGCTGGGTGATGTTGGTAAATAAGATGATATATGTCCTTGTTGTTCCATATAAGAAAAGCTTGAGCTATTAGGGCTTCCGTTTGGTGTCCCGCCTTCACCTGGCGCCCAAGTTAAATTAATATCTTCGCCACACTCTGCACAAAATAATAATTTACTTGCATTTGATGGCGGTTGATATACCGAAACTGTCTTAGTAGTAGCAAGAAGTGGACTAGGAGTATGGTTAGTATTAATCCACTTATTAGTTCCTGATGTCCATTGAACATTAATCATATTGGCATCTAGGTTTCGGGCTCCAAATATAAAACTATTGCCTTCAGTTGGGCAGTTTTTACAAACATCATCTTCAGATGGCGATGTAGCAGTACCGTCTTCACAAAGTGTTACTATTCTATAATGATATGTTGTAAATGGAGTAGGATCTACTGAATTATCCGTAAATGAATTAGTTGTCCCTGAGAATGTAGCTATAGTAGTCCATGGTCCATTAGAACTTAAACTTCTCTGTACTTGTTGTCCAGTTGCATCTGGACTTGGCGTCCAATTTAATACCATTTTAGCGTTTTGCATCGTAACTTATAATTTCTTTTATTATTTATCTTTAATTATCTCTAGGTGATATTGGAGCTGGAGCTGGAATCGGACTTGGCGTTGGACTAGGACTTGGTACTGGGCTAATCGGAGTCGGACTTGGCGTTGGACTAGGCGTTGGACTAGGACTTGGCGTTGGCAAAATAAATGGGTAAAGATAATCTACCATATAATAATTTTGTACAGTTAATCCGGTTGCCGCTGCACATGATGTTGGCACTGGCGTCGGAGTCGGACTTGGTGTTGGACCAATCGGCGCCGGAGTCGGACTTGGTGTTGGACTAGAACCACAAGTCACTTTAAACTTGGTACAAGATCTATTTTTATGGTCCCATATATCTCCTACAGCTCTGTTAGCACCAGTGTCCCATTCTCTATAATATCCGGTAGGTGCACAAACACAATCTTCATCTTCATAGATTTCAGTTGCTGCAGCAAGAGAAACTCCATTTATATAGTAAGTACCAGTTATTCCTCCATTTTCACATATTGTACTAAGTTGTGTTGAATAGAGGAGCACAATACTCTCCTCATAACATCTTATAGGGTTTTCGGTTGGAAATGGAAATACTGTTATCATTTTATACTTTTTAGTTCCTGTTTAATTACTACTGTGGCAGTCCAGTCTTACAATCATCATGAATAAAGTTTAAGGTTACGGTATAACCACGACCATCCTTTATTTTTATATTATTACACTCAACATGAATTGGCAATCCTGCAAGGTTACCCGTCACTGATACACTTGTGGCAACCTTCCAAACACCAGCAGCATGTACCCATGAGGTTACATTTACCCATACATTAGTAGTTCTTGCTTTTAATATAAACGTATTACTATTTGTCGATTCTAATGCACTTCCGTATGAAGCTTCAATATCATTTAGAGTATAGTCAGTCATCCATTTAGGTACAATTACAAATGGCTGTTTAACATTAACTGCATCTACTAATGTATCATTTCCTACACAATTAATTCCAATATGCTCATAGCAATATCCAACTCCATCCTCTCCATCTACACCAGGGTCTCCTTTACCACCCGGTAAACCATCTTCACCAGATGTTCCTGAAGTTCCAGATGTTCCTGAAGTTCCAGAGGTTCCTTTCTTACCACTTGTTCCTGAAGTTCCAGATGTTCCGTCGTCACCGTCCTGGCCTCTACGACCACTGGTTCCACTTGTTCCAGATGTTCCACTTGTTCCTGAGGTTCCTGTAGTTCCACTTGTTCCTGAAGTTCCATCGTCACCACTTGTTCCAGAGGTTCCATCGTCACCACTTGTTCCTGAGGTTCCGGTAGTTCCACTTGTTCCAGAAGTTCCACTTGTACCGCTTGTTCCAGAGGTTCCATCGTCACCACTTGTTCCAGAGGTTCCACTTGTTCCTGAAGTTCCAGATGTTCCGTCGTCACCAGATGTACCTGAAGTTCCAGTTGTTCCACTTGTTCCACTGGTTCCTGTAGTTCCACTGGTTCCTGAAGTTCCATCGTCACCACTTGTACCACTTGTTCCTGTGGTTCCTGAAGTTCCAGAAGTTCCATCCTCTCCAGATGTACCGCTTGTTCCACTTGTTCCACTGGTTCCTGAAGTTCCTGTAGTTCCAGAAGTTCCACTGGTTCCTGAAGTTCCTGATGTACCTGAAGTTCCATCGTCACCAGATGTTCCACTAGTTCCTGTAGTTCCTGAAGTTCCAGAAGTCCCATCGTCTCCAGATGTACCTGAAGTTCCTGTAGTTCCTGAAGTTCCAGAAGTCCCATCTTCACCAGAAGTTCCACTGGTTCCAGAAGTCCCATCGTCACCAGATGTTCCACTAGTACCTGTAGTTCCTGAAGTTCCACTGGTTCCACTCGTACCTGAAGTTCCGTCGTCTCCAGATGTACCTGAAGTTCCTGATGTACCCGAAGTGCCATCTTCACCCGAAGTACCTGATGTACCTGTAGTTCCAGATGTTCCACTGGTTCCAGAAGTCCCATCTTCTCCAGATGTTCCACTTGTTCCTGTAGTTCCAGATGTTCCTGAAGTCCCATCTTCTCCACTTGTACCCGAAGTTCCAGATGTTCCTGAAGTTCCAGTTGTTCCACTAGTACCTGAAGTACCATCTTCTCCACTTGTACCTGAAGTTCCACTTGATCCTGATTCACCAGAAGTTCCACTCGTTCCCGAAGTTCCGTCGTCTCCAGATGTTCCTGAAGTTCCAGTTGTTCCACTTGTTCCTGATGTTCCGTCGTCTCCAGATGTTCCACTTGTACCTGAGCTTCCTTCTTCACCAGAAGTTCCAGATGTACCAGAAGTTCCAGAAGTTCCGTCGTCACCTGATGTACCTGAAGTTCCATCGTCACCAGATGTACCTGAAGTTCCGTCTGTTCCTGAAGTTCCATCTTCACCAGATGTTCCACTCGTTCCAGAGGTACCACTCGTTCCAGAGGTTCCTGTAGTTCCAGAAGTTCCAGAAGTACCATCAGTTCCACTTGTCCCAGGATCACCTATACCCACGTTTTTAACAATATTCGTGGATATATTTACTATTTTCATTATTAGAGATTGATCAGCTTTAAATTTAACTTCAACCTCATCATTTGTATTAAGATCTAAAAGGTCTGTAATAGTAAAAGACCCTGTAGTATTATTTGAGCCAAATGCTCTTGTTGTTATTGTTTCATTAATTTCAACACCGTTTACAAATACTGTTGCTGTAATCTCTGAGTTATTTGTATCTGATTCAATTGCAAAAGAACTAACAAATTGATAAACACCAGCTTCGATAATTTTAAATTTATCACCTACAGTACCAGATCCTGAAACATTAGTTACTTGACTAGTTTCACCAAATCCACCAGTATTCCACCCTATATATGAGGTTGTTAAGCTTAATGTTGATGCTGGATTAAATGAATCGTGAATTTCTGAATAGGCAACAGAACCTGATACAAAACCAGGTGCTCCATCTGTTCCTGAAGTTCCACTAGTACCTGAAGTTCCACTAGTACCTGAAGTTCCACTAGTACCAGAATCTCCACTAGTTCCTGAAGTTCCACTAGTTCCTGAAGTTCCACTAGTACCAGAATCTCCACTAGTACCTGAAGTACCCGAAGTTCCAGAAGTTCCATCCTCTCCAGATGTACCGCTTGTTCCACTTGTTCCTGTAGTTCCTGAAGTTCCACTTGAACCATCAGTGCCCGAAGTACCTGAAGTTCCATCAGTACCCGAAGTACCTGAAGTACCATCACCACCAGTTGCTCCATCTAGGTTAACTATCCAGTTTGAATATGTACCAGATCCAACAGTTCTTGTTGGTGTTGCAAATGTTAAAATACCAGATGTTATATCATAAGTTTGTAATTCACATTCTTGAAAATTAGCTACATCAAATACTATAATTATAGATTGCGCAGCTGTATATGCTAATCCAGGCTCTACTGTAATAGTACCGGAATTTCCTAATGTAAATGATGTAGTTGAAAAAGTTTTATATCTATCACTTATACCGTCTGTACCACTTGTTCCGTCTGTACCTGAAGTTCCTGTAGTTCCAGAAGTTCCACTTGTTCCTGTAGTTCCTGAAGTTCCTGTAGTTCCTGAAGTTCCTGAAGAACCGCTAGTTCCAGAAGTTCCATCATCACCAGATGATCCGTCTGTTCCACTTGTCCCTGAGGTTCCTGTAGTTCCAGAAGTTCCACTTGTTCCAGTTGTACCTGAAGTTCCACTTGTTCCGTCTGTACCACTTGTCCCGTCTGTACCTGAAGTTCCACTTGTCCCGTCTGTACCACTTGTCCCTGAAGTTCCTGAGGTTCCTGTAGTACCACTTGTTCCACTGGTTCCTGAGGTTCCTGTAGTTCCAGAAGTTCCACTTGTTCCGTCTGTACCTGAAGTCCCATCCGTTCCACTTGTACCTGAAGTTCCTGTAGTACCACTTGTTCCACTGGTTCCAGAAGTTCCTGTAGTTCCAGAAGTTCCACTTGTTCCGTCTGTGCCACTTGTTCCTGAAGTTCCTGAAGTTCCAGTAGTTCCGCTTGTTCCAGAAGTTCCACTTGTTCCTGTAGTTCCTGAAGTTCCACTTGTCCCGTCTGTACCACTGGTTCCTGAAGTTCCAGAAGTTCCTGTAGTTCCGCTTGTTCCACTGGTTCCTGAAGTTCCACTGGTTCCTGAAGTCCCACTTGTACCAGAGGTTCCGGTAGTTCCTGAAGTACCACTAGTTCCATCTGTTCCACTTGTTCCTGAAGTTCCACTAGTTCCACTAGTTCCTGTAGTTCCGCTTGTACCTGAAGTTCCGTCTGTACCGCTGGTTCCTGAAGTTCCATCCGTACCGCTTGTACCGCTTGTTCCTGAAGTTCCTGTAGTTCCTGAAGTTCCACTTGTTCCTGAAGTTCCAGTAGTACCACTTGTTCCTGATGTTCCATCCGTTCCACTTGTACCTGAAGTTCCATCAGTACCGCTTGTTCCACTGGTTCCTGATGTTCCGCTTGTTCCACTGGTTCCTGAAGTTCCATCCGTACCGCTTGTACCGCTTGTTCCTGAAGTTCCGTCTGTACCTGAAGTCCCGTCTGTACCTGAAGTCCCGTCTGTTCCACTTGTGCCACTAGTTCCTGTAGTTCCAGAAGTTCCTGAAGTACCAGTTGTACCGCTTGTTCCTGAAGTACCATCCGTTCCACTTGTCCCATCTGTACCTGAAGTACCATCTGTTCCACTTGTACCTGAGCTACCTGAAAAACCACTAGTTCCAGAAGTTCCACTTGAACCATCTGTCCCATCCGTTCCACTTGTACCTGAAGTTCCATCTGTACCTGATGTCCCGTCTGTACCTGAAGTTCCATCCGTTCCACTTGTCCCGTCTGTTCCTGAAGTACCACTAGTACCATCAAATGCTGAAGTACCACTCGTACCACTCGTACCAGAAGTACCACTTGTTCCATCTGTACCTGAAGTCCCATCTGTACCTGAAGTCCCGTCTGTACCTGAAGTCCCGTCTGTTCCACTTGTGCCACTAGTTCCTGTAGTTCCAGAAGTTCCTGAATCACCTTGCGCTCCACTTGTTCCACTCGTACCTGAAGTACCATCTGTACCACTTGTTCCTGTAAATCCAGAAGTTCCACTTGTCCCAGATGTAGTAAATCCTCCATCAACACTACCTGGAATCCAAACATAAGTATCAACAGGATAGCCTGCTGTAATAATATCAGTATCTGATGCAATTACCTTATGAAAAATTAAGGGTCTGTCATGATCAATATCGGTTACTGTTCCATCAGGACCAGAACCCCAGATTTTATAACCATTCTTAGTCTCTTCAATATATGCTAAGTTAAAATCCATTTCTGGATGGGTTAATGGTCTATCTGGTGTGAATGTATTTGGTTGTAGTGGAAATCTCTGCCCATTATCACCTAAATGTAATCCATGTCCAAATATTGCGCTTGTATAATATGACAGTCTTTTGTTGGCCATTGTGCTATAATTTATTTATATCGACTTATTTGACTTTCGTTTTTGGAAAGTCTAGTCTTTTTGTTGCTCTATAATATTTATTTATCAAAGTTTCATAAGCCTTATTCTTAATAATCTCAATATAATCACATGGGTTTGTATACTCACCAGGATCTTGAATGTATGGAAAGCATACATAGTTTGATAATAAGCTCTTTAAAAATTGGTCTACTGTAAATAATTGATGTACTTTTTTAACGCTAATTGCATTTAATTGTTCTGTTTTTTGAGATTCAAATCCAGCTCTTATATTATTAACAAATATAGCATGTTTTTTATCATCAACATAAACAGTAAATGCAAGTACATTATAAATACCTTCATTTTCCGTAGCACAATTACAATCTGGATCCCATACTTGATATGGATATTTTTCTTCAATAAAAACTTTAAGATCTGCTAATACTCTAAATCTAGGAACGGTTTTAGTGCCATATTGAGAAGTTCTATTCAATAGAATATTAGATACCGGGCCATCATTGTCTTCTACAATTTTTAGCGTATCATATATTTTTATTAATGAAATTCTATCAAATACCATATTATTTTCCTATCATATTAGTTAACATAAATGCAATGACTCCGACTGCAGTTGTAAAAACTGTCCAAAAAATCTTAACAAATCCACGTTTCCAAGAAAGAAGGTCATTATGCTCTTCTTGTAACTTTTCTAAGTCTCTTTGTTTCTTTTCCCACTCCTGCCTAAAGTCAGTATTTTTTCTAATTTCAACAATAGCGCCATCATAAGGATTTAAAAGATTCTTCTTAAGATCAGAAAGATCTTCTCTCATATCCTTTTGGTTTTCTATTAATTGATTTATGGAATTTTCAAGCCCAATATAATTAGGATCTTCCATCTTTGTCTTTAAAGATGTAAATGCAGCTAATAACTCTTTTACGATTTCTTGATTTGATTTATTTTCTTCCATATTATGCCGGTCTATTTTTACCCTGTTTTGCAGCAATTGCATCTTTAATCCATATTTTACCTAATGGATTCTCTACAGGCTTTGCCATGTGGCTTGAAATTCTCGCCTCAATTTGATCTAATATATCATCACCATATACTGAGTTATCTACAATTAACATTCTTTCTACTCCAAAAAGTTTTTGAAATTTACCTAAGTTATCTTGAACCTGTTTCCACATTTTCTCAACAGCCTTATCACCTAAGACTCTTTTCCTGTTTCTATTACGTTCTAGTGCAACATCAAGTGATGTATTAACAAAAACCATAAATGTATCATATCCTAAATCTTGGTAAAGTTTTCTATGTCCTTTAATCTTATCAAAGTTTTTACCAGTACCATCTATTACTTGACCTAATCTACCACCAATATAATTATCTTGTAGCCTTTTAGTAGTCCCTTTAGATTTGTCCCTTAATGTCATTATTTTAGCCCAAAGTTCTGGATCGTTAGCATATTCACCAAGTTTACCTGGATCATAGCCTGCTTTTTTCATCTCTTTTTCAAACTGAGCATCATTATTTACTAGTTTTAAGCCAGTAGCATAAGATGTTGTACGAGGTGAGTCTTTTACAAATCCAAATATCTCAGTAGCAACATAAGATTTACCAGACCCTGGGCCTCCAGCCATAAAAAAAGCTTTTAAGATCCCTGGATCATAAACTCCTTCTTTTATAAATTCTTCATACAGGTTAACTCTTTTCATACTTAGTTTATTTTCTTTTTAAACTTAACCCGGATACTTTATCTGTATCCGGAGAAACAATATCTTTACTTTATATATCAAACATAAAAAAAGAGGTTGCTTTCAAAACAACCTCTTTAATAAAAAACATAATTTTTTTATTATTTAATACCTAGATCATCATTTAAAACTTCCATAAAAGGCTCAAAATTATGTTGGCCATAGTCATCTCTTAATATTTGACCTACTGCTAATGCAAAATCTTTATAAGACATTGATTCATTAATTTTCATTATAGACTTACTAATTGCCTTTGCTAATGCTCCGGATTGAATAGATTCATTAACCACAGATTTTCCTAATCTAGCCTCTTCGTCCTTCTCAAAATAGAACTCATTAAGTTTTTGTAAATGTTTCATTTTAGTTATTGTTTTTAATTTTTAAAATTCAAATGGAATGTATTCATCTTCTTTTTCCATGCCATACCAAACTCCTTTTTCTTGCCAGTAGATCCATCCATATTTATTATCAATAACTACTTCAAACTTTCCAGTAGGTGTTTTCACACTCTTCTTAGGAGCTCTAGCAATATGCTTTAGTACAGGAACACCATCTCCCCATGTTTTTCTAGTAGATCTAGCATCAACTTCGGTACCATCACCAAATCCATGGTGAAATTCAGCACCTTCAATCTCATCAGCCAACAACATGGTTGGAGTTCTATCATCTTCGTTAACTACTGATTCATACTTTTCCATATTAATAAAAACATCAGCAATATTTTTATTACCTATTGTGTTATAGACTGCATTTGGGTGTGAGTTTCCTATTGCAGCGTTAACAACATCTCCATTATCTTTTACTACATAACTTCCACCTGCCGATTCTTCACCATCAATTGAGATGTCAAACCCAGCTCCACGGCCTTTATCATATTCTAAGTGATGTACTTTTGTTTTAACCATATCAGCTTGAGCAATTGCAGATGCTATTAAGTTAGCAGCTTTTTCTACTTCTTTTTTACTAAAGCTAAATTTTTCACTTACCATTGCTTCATCAATTACATATATTACTTCAGCAGTATTATACCCACTAGAATCTGCCCAATCTTCTAATCTATCAAAATCTCTTTTTGGCAAAACATAGTAAGTATCAGATCCGTCCTGTTCATAATCTAAATTTCTAGAAAGACTTCTATCTCCTAAAAATTTATCATCTAAATCTCCGTCGTCTAATGTAAATGTAACTGTATTCTCTTCAATAATTATAGATTCTTTAAGCAATTTAGGATTATTATCTAAAAGCTCTTCCATTTCTTTTGCGGCTAACGTTTTAAAACCAAACTCACCATATTGCTTTTTTGCTAATCTATCAGCTTTCTTTAAATCTATAATCTGATCTAGTTGGTCATCACTTAACGAGAATAATCCCATTTCACCAAACATATCACCTGCTAAAATATCAGCTTTTTGATATGGGCTCCATAGATCTGAATACTTCTTTTGCTTTTCATTAAATACAGATTCGTTAGCCTTTTTCATATCAATCCAAAGTCTAATAATATCTGCATAGTCTTTAGCAGTTAATTTAGTTTTGTTACCCCATGTCGTTCTATCGTTAAGATCAAACATCTGTTGTGCAAACTTATCGATACTACCTCTTCTAAAATACAAAGTAGCTCTTTGTCTTCCATTATCCAATAATTCCCAAGTTTCTTCTCTATCATCATGTGGATCTAATCTCCAACCAGCTGAGTGATTTACTCTAATATCACACATACTTGAATTACTATCAACTTGTACAGTGTAATGACCAGAAGATTGATATGTTTTTCCTTTAGCATATTTAATCTTTTCTTCATTAACTACTGATTCATATACTGAATATCCATTAGATCTAGCAAAAACACTAGACTCATCGTTCCACTGTTCTTTAGTACTACTTATTGAAATTTGCATATAATCCTTTGCACCTAAATCTGGCTGTATAAGAAAAACTAAATCATCACTACCAGCATAAAGATCCCAATTTCTACCTGATTTTTGAGTTAGTAATAATTGAAAATTAGAATCTAATTCCTTTTTAAGTTCTCTTGTATTTGGAAAGCTTCCACGACCTGTAGAAAAACCATCTCTGTATTC
>Ga0228635_1000913_pt1 | contig 16010 bp, 19 predicted proteins | sample 44DmetaG_FD_182699 | JGI IMG/M metagenome (GOLD analysis project Ga0228635, IMG submission 182699) | Seawater microbial communities from Monterey Bay, California, United States - 44D | ecosystem: Environmental > Aquatic > Marine > Coastal | place: USA: California | collected 2016-09-30 | reverse complement strand
AGAATACAAGATTTATAAATAGTTTTCAATGATTTTAATTTAATATATCATATTTTTATAGCTCAGAAGATTTTTAAATGTAAATGAAAAAAATTATCGTTTTTTATTGTTTTACCCTATTAATAGTGTGTAATTCTAGCACTTCACAAAATTCAAATCGTAATAATCTTGATGTAAGCCAAACGAAATCAATATATCTAGATTTAGAAAATAATGAAGTGAACTTATCTTCATTTAAAGGAAAAAAACTTTTAATAAATTATTGGGCAACATGGTGTGGGCCCTGTATACAGGAAATGCCATCTCTTTTGAGAGCACAAGAACAATTAAAATCAGAGTATGTTTTTTTGCTAGTTTCAGAAGAATCTACTCAGAGAATCTCTAGGTTTAAAAGCCGTAAAAAATTTAATTTCAACTACATAAGATCAAGAGTCTCATTAGCTTCTATAGGAATATATTCTTTACCAATAACAATCATTTACGATGAAGAAGGTAAAGAAATAAAAACCATAGAAGGATCTGTAGTTTGGGATTCAAAAAGAATGATAAAAAAACTTAAAGCCATATAATTTGAATAAGGGTGTTTTTTTAGTTTTATTTCTTTTTTTATCCTCTTGTACAAGAATAGATTTTATAATTGAAGAAATACAATTCTCTTTTGGTAAAAATAACGCTCAGCCAAACCTAGTCTCTAATGGTGATCATTTGACCCTTTCTTGGATTTCATCAGCAGAAGATAAAGAGGCTATATTATTTTACAGCCAATATGAAGATAATAAGTGGACAGCACCTACTTCTATTGCTTCTGGTTCTGATTGGTTTGTGAATTGGGCGGATTTTCCTGCAAATGCGATAAACGAAGATTTATTATTAACCAGTTACTTAAAAAAATCGGATTCAGGAACGTATACTTATGATGTTCTATTAAATTTAGAAACTTTATCTGGAAAAAAAATTAAAGAAAATTTTTTATTACATACAGACGGTGTAAAAGCTGAACATGGTTTTGTGAGTATGATTCCATCACATAAAAAAGGATTTTATGTTACATGGTTGGATGGGAGAAATACAGTTGCTAATACAGGAGAAGCTCATCATAAAGCAATGACCATAAGATTTGCAGAAATTTTACCTACTGGAGAAATAGTAAATGAAACTGAACTAGACGCAACTACGTGTGATTGTTGTCAAACTTCCATTGCTATGACAAATGATGGGCCAATAGTGGTTTATAGAAATAGAAGTAAAGATGAGGTACGCGATATTTTTATCACTAGATATAAAGATGGTATTTGGGAAAAACCAAGACCTGTTCATAATGATGGATGGGTAATAAATGGTTGCCCTGTAAATGGTCCAAAAGTTGTTGTGAATTCTTCGAATACAGCTATAGCTTGGTTTACTGCTGCAGAAGGTAAACCAAAAGTAAATGTCTCTTTTTCTAACTCTGATGATGGTGATTTTAGACCTCCTGTTCAGTTAAATGATTTAAATGCTATTGGTAGAGTGGATGTTGCTTTTTTAAACTCTAGCGAAGTATTGGTTAGTTATATGGAACTTGACGATCACGGTACTTATTTAAAAATTAAGAAAGTATCCATTGATGGAAAAGTATCTGAGGCTAAAACAATAGCTGTTATCGATGAAGGAAGAAACTCAGGTGTTCCTCAATTAGAAATAATGAAAGGAAATGTTTTTTTAGCTTGGACGTATACTGTTGACGGAAAAAATCAATTAAAATCTGTAAAATTTAATTCTGAGAGCTTTTATTGAGATACTTTTTACTTAATTACTTCTGCTTTAATAAATACTTCTTCTAGCGGCCATTCTTTCTTATCAGCATCAAGTTTAGCTATTTTTTCCATAGTTTTAAATCCATCAATAATTTCTCCAAAAATTGTGTGTTCTCCGTCCAAATGGTGACTTCCTCTTTTATCTTGTATCATATAAAATTCAAAAGGAGATGAAGTTTTATTTGGGTTGTTTTCCCATTGTCTAGCAGCGGCGAGAGCACCATATTTGTGTCTTCTATGTGATTTTATTTCTGCTGGAATTCTGTAGTTATATTTCATTCTGAGTTTCCGAGTTTTAGGATGATCAGAATTTCCACCCTGAACAATAAAGTTGGGTACAATTCTATGAAAAGAAGTAGTATTGAAGTATCCAGTTTTAGTTAAAAAAACAAAACTTGCTCTGTGTAAAGGAGTATCATTATATAATTTAATTTTTATGTCTCCTAATCTAGTTTTAAATAGAACAATAGTCTCTTTGTTTAGATCTCCATATGCTTTTAAAAATGAAATTGCATTAGTTTTGTTTATGGTATCTGTTCCTTTTACAATAATTTTTTTGGAAGTTTTTTTAACAACTTTTTCTTCCTTTATTATTGTTTTTTTTAATTGAGAGTTTTCTTTCAAATCACATGCTAAACAAATTGCAATAAAAAAACATAGAAAAACTGAATTATATTTAGATATATTTAACATATTACAAATATAAATATTAGATTTTTGATTATGCATTTATGCAATAAAAACAAAAATTTAAATTTGTTGATTTTTGTATTTTTGTAAGTATAATTATAATCGATGGAAGAGAATGTTATTTTGGTAGATGAACAAGACAATCAATTAGGATTGATGCCAAAAATGGAAGCACATGAAAAAGCGGTTTTACACAGAGCTTTTTCAGTTTTTATATTTAATAATAAAGGAGAATTAATGTTACAACAAAGAGCTGCTCACAAATACCATTCTCCATTATTATGGACCAATACTTGTTGTTCTCACCAAAGAGATGGTGAGTCTAATATTGAAGCAGGAAAAAGACGCTTAGTTGAAGAAATGGGTTTTGAAACCAATTTAAAAGAGGTTTTTTCGTTCATTTACAAAGCTCCTTTTGATAATGGTTTGACTGAGCATGAATTAGATCACGTTATGGTTGGTAATTTTGATGGTCTACCTAAAGTTAACCCTGAGGAAGTTGCTTCATACAAATGGATGAGGTTAGATGCAATTAAAGAAGATATTGAGTTGCATCCAAATCTTTACACAGCCTGGTTTAAAATTATTTTTAAAGAATCATACTCAAAACTAACATATGCCTAGAATCACGGGATACAGAAAAGCGCATTTTAATGCAGCACACAGATTATATAAACCAGATTGGTCTGATGAAAAAAATTCAGAAGTCTTTGGAAAGTGCAATAACCCATATTTTCATGGACATAACTATGAAATTATTGTAGCAGTAACTGGAGAAATAGACCCAGATACAGGTTATGTTTTTGATTTGGGAATTTTAAAAAATTTAATTCAGACTGAAATTGAAGATGCTTTTGATCATAAAAATTTAAATCTCGAAGTAGAGGAATTTAAGACTTTAAATCCAACAGCTGAAAACATATGTGTAGTTTCGTACAACAAACTCAGAAAACACTTACCAACTTCATTAGATTTAGAAATCACATTGTACGAAACACCTAGGAATTTTGTAAAGTATTCAGGAGAGTAATTTTCAGGTATTTTATGATAAGAATTTAGCAAGCATTTTTTTTACCTTTAACATTTGTTTTAAAGCTCTATTTGACTTCTTTAAATAGCTTGACTCAATACCAATAAACTTAGCAAGTTTACTCTTATACTCTTTAGAAAAGATAATTTTCTTATTAATTTCAATATCTTTTTTTGTTTTTTTATCGCTTAAGTATGCACTAGAAATAATGTTAGAATGAAAAAGATACAATTCATCCATTAGCTTCCCATTAACATCAAGCCGGTCATAATGATGACCATAAACCAATCCAATTTCGTGTGATAGTTTACTTACACCAAAGTAAGTGAGTCTTCCACTGGAAACAGAAACATCATAAGCGCTAGTTGTTCCAAAAAAAGTGTTTCCAGTGCCAATTTTTTTAGATTTTTCAAGAAAACTATCGTAGTTAAAGGGTATCTTATTATTCAACATATCCATTAAGTTGTGTCCAACTAAATTCTTTGAACTATGTTCACTAATAACGGCCTCTAACTGAATGATGTCTTCATCAAGATCTTTTGACATCGCATTATAATCTTCAATTAATCTCTTTTTTAGTTGATTATCTTGTCTCCATTCTTCGATAAAGAATGAAATTGTAATGGCTAAAAAAATCATAAATAATTCAAGAATACTTTTTTTTATGTCTAGTTTGAATTTTGTCATTATTGCTTTTAGTTTTTTTATAAAATTTACTTTCAAATGTATGTAATATTTATATTCGAAAAAAATCAGTTTTAGTTCAGAAAGTTTACAGTTTTAGGAGGTCTTTTAGATTTATAGTATAAACTTGCTAAATATGTATATTTGGAATTAAATATGAATAAAATTGATATGTATGAAAACTGTAAAGTAATCGCATTTGATGCCGATGATACGCTTTGGGTAAATGAAACCTATTTTAGAGACGCAGAGAAAAAGTTTGCAAAAATTTTATCAAAGTATGAGACTGAAAATAGGATAGATCAGGAGCTTTTTAAAATAGAAATGAAGAATTTAGAATTGTATGGATACGGTATTAAGGGGTTTATGCTTTCTATGATTGAATGTGCTTTAAAATTATCTAATTACTCCATATCTCAGCATGAATTAGATGAAATTCTGATCATAGGAAAAGAGATGTTAAATAAGCCAATTGAATTATTAGAGGGTGTAGAAGAGGTGCTAGAAAAACTTCATGATAAGTATAAGTTAATAGTCGCTACTAAAGGAGATTTATTAGATCAAGAGCGTAAATTAGAAAAATCAGGATTATTAAAATATTTTCATCATATAGAGGTAATGAGTGAAAAAAAAGAGGGGGATTACAGGAAATTAATAAAACATTTAGATATTAATACAAATGAGTTTTTAATGGTTGGTAATTCATTAAAGTCGGATGTATTACCTCTTATAAAAATTGGTGCATCAGCTATTCACATTCCATTTCATATAACCTGGTCTCATGAAGAGGTTTCATTAGAAGAAGCCCAAAATTCAAATTTTCACACCTTAGGTCAACTAAAAGATATTTTGAAATTATTTAGCTCTTAAACAAACGTAATTAATTTTAAAAGTTTGAAAAAAGATTGGATAAAATAGGCTAGATTTGTATTCTAAAATAATTAAGTATGGCAAGCATAAAGAATTTAAAAAAAGACATCAACTATGTTTTAGGTGATGTAATTGATGAGTGTTTAGTTTCTGCATCAGGAGACCTAAAAAAGATTGAAGCTATTGTAGATGAAGCTATTGTTATTTTTGATGATTTAATTGCTAAAGTAAATGCAAAAAATATAGAAAATAAAAAAGCTCATTTTAAGGCTATCGAAGAAGAGTTAGAAAAAAAGGCCACTAAATTATTAACGAAGGTAAATAAGCTTTAATTATTTTATATTGACATACGAAACTCAAAGAATGTTCGTTATATTATAAAAGAAAGTTTGTTTATGGCAAGAGCAATGTTTGAATATTCTAAAACTGTTCTAAAAAAGGTTAGTTTTAGTTCTGATTTGTTTTATAAAGAGTTAGAAAAAGCATTAGAAAGATTGTTGCCTCACGAAATTTGTGAATTAACTATCTGGTTAAGACAATTTACCAGTAACAAACCAGAACTTCACTCATATTTAAGTTTACTCAGTTAAAATATCATTAAACAATTAAGGCTTTCTTCTGGATTGTTTCAATTTTCTGAACAACTCTTTTCTAAATTCCCTTTCAGCTACTTGTAATTTTAAAATCTTCTTATAGGATAAGATAGTTGCTAATTTTGTAAAAAAACTTTGTTTTTCTTGATGAGTTTTATTTCTAATATCTGTCACTACATTGAAGATTTTTGTAGCTTCATTCTCATTAATATTGTCAAAATTTTTATGAGATAAAAAAGGCTTGTTTGGGGTTTTATTTATCGACTTCATAGCATTAACCTCATCACGCCTGTATTGTGACATTAATTTTTCATGTTCGTTGTATACAGGCCAAAATACTTCAGCCTCTTTTACTGTTAGGCTCAATTTAGTGGTAATGAATGCAATTTTATGAGATTTAACTCGATCTTTATTGATTCTATTTCCTTTTTGTGAGTAGCTATTGGTATTTGTAATAATAGCTACGATTAATATTAAAAATTTAATTGATTTCATAGTTTAAATTATTTTGTATTTATTCTTCTATTAGATAATCCAAATCATTAGAATTTAATAAAGATTCAACAATATCCTCATTTTCAATTACTAGGTATGGATTTATATTGTTAACATTTATTTCTGTTAAAGCAAATGCAATATCCTCATTAGAAAATGAATTAACATTCATGTCTAGCCAACTTATGATTTCCTCTGAAGAAAGTTCTGTATTAGTATTGTATATAAAATTTGATCCAAAAAATAGGAGTAATGCAATAGATGCAGCAACAGAAATTAGCTTTATTTTTCTTGTTTTAAAGTTTATTAATTTTCCCTTTTTATGTATTGTTTTTTCAATGATGTTATTCTCTACGTTTTCAAAATAAGCTTTTGTTATTTGAAAACCATTATGTTTAGGGAGTTTGTCTTCAATTAACTTTGATGAAAAATCGTCTTCAATATCCGTAAAATAATTTTCAGGAATTGTAAATCCTGTTTTGATATTATCGGCTAACTTCCAATCTTTTATATGTTTTGAAGTTTCTTTCATTGTTAGTAAGACTCTATTTATATCTTAAGGTTTAATTATGTTTCGTTTTTATATAATTTTCTATTTTTTTTACAGCTTGAAAGTACGAGGCTTTTAATCCTCCAACAGATGTGCCAAGTATTTCAGAAATTTCTTGATATTTTAGATGATCGAAATATTTCATATTAAAAACTAATTGTTGTTTATTTGGTAATCTCGCGACCGCTTCTTGAAGTATGATTTGAATATCATTCCCTGAAAACCATGCATCTGATTGTAGATTTGTAACTAGCTCTTGTTTTATTTCAGAAATATCAATATTCCGATCTCTAGCTCTTTTATTAATGAAAGTTATAGACTCATTTGTGGCTATTCGGTACATCCAAGAATACAATTTACTGTCATGTTTAAAATGGTCTATGCCTCTAAAAACTTTTATGAATGTATTTTGAAGCACATCATCTGCATCATCATGAGAAATAACAATCTTACGAATGTGCCAATACAAACGTTCTTTGTATTCGCTTATTAATACTCGGAAAGCTTTTTGTTTGGTTTGAACATTTTGAAGTTCTTTAACTAAAGAGATTTCATCGATCAAGAATAGTTTTTTTAACTTAGACTTTGAACTTGGACAAAGGTTTAATGTTTCTAGATTTTATTTTTTTTTCTAGTTTTGGAATATCCAAAAAGTCTTTTTTTAACAATAGTTTCAGAGACGCCTTCAGGAAGCATTTCTTGCCATCCTTCTTCTCCTTCGGATATCATTTTTAGGACTTTTCTAGAAAAAATATGAAAAATTTCTTGGTCGAAGTCTGAAATATCAATAAGCTTTCCATTGTTTTTGAAGAATTTATATAGTTCCTTCATTCTTGGGTGAACTTTTAGATTCTCACTGGTAATAAATTCTTTCTTTTCCTCATCTTTATAGGGGTACATATACACTTTTAAATCTCTGTAGAATAACTTACCAAAAGCTTCCAAGATTCCTCCGCTTAAATGACGATAATACTTTTCATCAAAAATTTGAATTAAATTATAAACACCCATAGCTAGGCCCATTCTAGCTTTTGTGAATTCACTAAAATATTCAACAAGTTTAAAATATTCTTGAAAATTAGTAATCATTACATTCTGTCCTAGGGAGCATAATAATTCTGCTCTATCCAAGAAGTCACGTTCATTGATTTCTCCTTCAGCCCTTAAATTACTGAGCGTAATTTCAAAAATAATTTGAGAGTTCTCTGGATCTACCTTTTTTTCACTAAAAAATAATTCTTTAGCTCTTTCAAACATATCCATATTAACTTTTGTTACGGGTCTAAAACTACCGCGTAAAGCCAATATGTTTTTTTTATATAATACTTGAGCAGGAAGTAAATTATTTCCATCAGGTCCAAACATAACCGCTGTAGTCATATTGTTTTTTACCAATTGTAAGCTCATTAAACGATTATCTACATACATAAAACGAGGACCAGAGAAATTAATCATGTCAATTTCTAATTGATCCTTGTATAGGTTATCGTAAAAAGATTTTAATAACTCTTTCGGATTATCATTTAAGTAAAAAGCCCCATAAATTAAATTTACACCTAATACACCTAAGGTTTCTTGTTGAAGACGGGCATCAGTTTCTTTAAATCTGAGGTGCAATACAATCTCATTAAACTCCTCAAGTGGGTCTAGTTGAAATCTGATTCCAACCCAACCGTGTCCTTTAAATTTCTTTGAAAAGTCTATGGTAGCTACCGTGTTGGCGTAGCTAAAGAATAACTTATCAGGATGCTTTTTTCTGCTTAAACGATCTTCTATTAAATCTACTTCATGGTGAAGCATTCTTTTTAAGCGATCTTCGGTTACATAGCGCCTGTCTTCTTCAATACCATAAATAGCGTCTGAGAAATCTTTATCATAGGCACTCATTGCCTTTGCAATTGTTCCTGAAGCTCCGCCAGCTCTAAAAAAATTTCGAGCTGTTTCTTGTCCAGCACCTATTTCTGCAAAGGTTCCGTAGATATCGCTGTTTAAATTTATTCTAAGTGCTTTGCTTTTTGTAGCAGGAACACTACTAATTTTTTGATCTCCTTTTAAAGAAATAGACATTTTGCTAAATTTTGCTTACTAACAAAGGTAACTAAATTGATTGCTATCAGTCAATTTTTATGTTATTTTTGTAGGATATGAAGATTACTTTTCTAGGAACAGGAACATCTCAAGGTATACCAATGATTGCAAACAATGATCCTGTGTGTTTGTCTAATAACTCAAAAGATAAAAGGTTAAGATCTTCTATTATGATTTCATGGGATGATATTTGCTATATAATAGATTGTGGTCCTGATTTTCGCCAACAAATGTTGAGAGAAAATGTTCAGGCTATAAATGGAGTTTTGTTTACTCATGAACACTCAGATCATACAGCTGGAATTGATGATTTGAGACCTTACACCTATAAAATGGGTGAGGTACCTATTTATGCTCAAGAACGGGTGATAGAAAGCCTAAAAATAAGATTTTCTTATATTTTTGAAACCGAAAATAGGTACGCTGGTGCACCAAAACTAACAGAAAATATTATTGATTCAAACAGCTTCATGCTAAATGGAGTATGTGTAACCCCTATAGCTGTTATGCATGGAAAGTTACCCATTACTGGTTATAGGTTTGGTAATGTGGCTTATATTACAGATTTAAAAACCATGTCAGATCAAGAAAAAAAGAAGTTGGAGGGTTTAGACACTTTAATAGTAAATGCATTAAGAATAACAACTCATCCTACACATTTAAATTTAGAAGAAGCCATAGGTTTTGTTAATGAAATTAAACCTAAAAGAGCTTATTTTACCCATATAAGTCATAAGTTGGGATTTCACGAAGAGGTTGAGAAAATTCTTCCTGAGAATATTTTTTTATCTTATGATGGACTTGAAATTAAGTTGTAAATACTTAAATAGGTTTTGATATTAATTGGCTATACAACTAAAGTCTATTTTCTATCCACTTTTTGAAGCTAAAAAAATTCTGAGGTGCAACACCATGTCCAACAGGATATTCTGAATATTCATTTTTTAACCCTTTTGAATCTAGAAAAGGACCAGCTTTTCTTGCCCATTCCACAGGGATTACCTGATCTACAGCTCCATGGGATATATAATAATCTGTATGTATTTTTTGAGTATTTTCTTTTGGTATTAATTCTGAGTTAAGATATCCACTTAGTGCAATTACGTGTTCAATTTTGTTAGGAAAATTAAAACTCAAGGCATAACTTAATATAGCCCCTTGACTAAATCCAAGTAGAAAAGTATTGTTTGGATTAGTGTTGTGCTTAGTTTTTATGTAATCTATGGTTGTTGTAATTTTTTGTAAAGATTTTCTAGCTTGATTTAGATCTGAAAACTTATTGTTTTTACTGTCAAGATTAATGTCATACCAGGCATATCCACCATGACCCATTTCGTAAGGCGCTCTTAAACTAACTATTACTAAAGTTTCAGGTAGTTCATCAGCAAAAGAAAATAAATCAAGTTCATTGCTTCCGTATCCATGAAGTAAAATTAGTAAAGGAGGGTTTTCAGCAGGTAGTTTTGGAAGTTTTTCAACAAAGGTTAATAGGTCACTCATAGGGTTAGTTAAGGACTAATTTTTTATTTGCAAAGACTCCATAAACCTTCCCTTTTAATTTTTTTCCAAGGAAGGCAGAGTTTTTCGAAGTTGATAAAATATTTTTATTCAAAAAAACAGACGTACCGTAAGGGTTAAAAAGTGTTAGGTTAGCAATATTGTCTTTTTTAATTGAGGTAGATTCTTGATTAAAAATTGCTCTTGGCTGGATGGTTAAAGCTTTTATAATTGTTTCTAAGTCCAATACAGAGTTTATAGCTCCAAATAAACTTTCTAAGCCAATAGTTCCAAATTCAGCGTGGCTAAATTCAAGTTTTTTATGTTCTATATCTATTGGATTATGATCTGAGGTAATTATATCGATTACTCCATCTTTTAACCCTTTTAGTAGTGCTTTTGTGTCATTTTTTGTACGCAATGGTGGGGTAACTTTAACATTGCTGTCAAATGAATCTAATTCATTGTCAGTTAGGGTTAAATGATGTGCTGAAACGCTACAACTTACTTTTAGCCCTTTCTTTTTTGCTTCTTTTATTAATTTAACAGAAGTTGCTGATGAAATTGTTGGGATATGTAATCTACCCCCAGTATACTCTAGTAGATATAAATCTCTTGCTATTTGCATGTGCTCTGCTAATGCTGCTGAACCCTTTATACCTAATCGAGTGCTTTGTATTCCTTCGTTAACTATTCCTTCTCCTGCTATTGAACAATTTTTCGGAAAACTTAGAATAAGACCCTCAAAATTTTGTGCATATAATAATGCCACTTTCATGAGGTTGTCGTTGGTGATGGGTTTATTGTAATCTCCAAAAGCAATAGCTCCAGATTGCTGCATGTCGTATAATTCAGCCATATTCACGCCTTTGCTTTCTTTTGTTAGTGCACCAATAGGGTAGAGGCTTGTGGCTGAGTTTTTGGCTTTATTTATTAAAAATTCTACATCAGATTTTGAATCTACTACTGGATGTGTATTTGAATTAACTGCAATGGAAGTAAAACCGCTTTTTGAGGCAACCTCTAGACCTTTTCTTATCGTTTCTCTTTCTTCATATCCAGGTTCTCCCAATGAGACACTGGTATCAAACCACCCACAAGAAACATGAAGGTTTTCTAGCTCAATTGTCTTGTATGATGATTCTTGCTGAATGGAGTCAGCGATTTTAAAAATCTTACCGTTAACAATTAAAATATCTTTAGTTTGATTATGGTACGGGCTGGAAGTATCTATGATAGTAGCCGATTTTAAAAGCGTTGTCATAAGTTGAAGAATTTTAAAATTAAAATTTCCAACAACAAAGATACAATTGCAATCGCCAAAAACAACCTCCAAAGTGATTGAACTTTGTTTTTTTCATTTATTTCTTTAAAATATTCTTCAATTGAACTGAAAACCTCAATGTTTTTATTTTCTTTTTTTATTGTATTTAGGTTGTGAAAAGTTAATAAACTTTCATTTGAGGAGGTATTGTAAGCTAATGTAGTTAAGGTGTCTTTATTAAGCAATATATCATAAAATCCAGCTATTTTTGGTTCATTTAGGGTCGAAAAGACTACTTTGTTAGCAAAATTTACTTGAGGAGGAACAAAAGATTTATTTTGATTAGAGATCTTTAAAACTTCATTTTTTTCTATTCTTTTGCTGATCTCTACAGTATTTTCTTTTTGAAGTATGTAATAAGGCTTAGCGAGTTCAAGGCTTTGTTTGGCAATGTTGTATAATGTTGGAACAATTAAAGGGGAATTAACAAAATTAGAAGACTGAATATTTAATGGAGACGAAAACAAATATATTTTTGAAAAAGAATTTGAAATTTCATGTAAAAAAGGAGTATTATCTTCAAGTGCTAAAATAGCATTTCCTGTGAACGTATGTTTATAGTTAGTTGTGGTAGTTGGATATTCAAAATTTTTAATTTTGTTATTAAATACGTCCGAAAATAAAGGATGATTAAAATTTATGGTAGTAATTTTCAATGAATCTTTCTTTTTATTTACAATTCTTCCAGTGTTTACTTGTTTAAAAAAAGAATTATAAGATTGAAGTTCTATGTTTTTATGTGGTATAACCAATAAGTTTCCTCCGTTTTTTAAAAACTTTAGTAAACTATTCTCCAAAACAATTGAAAAAACCTTTAATTGATTTAAGATAATCAGTTTTTGAGATGAAATTGAATTGTAATTTACATTTTGTAAGGTTGAACTTGTGAAATTAAATTCATCACTATTAAAAATTTTAGAGATATATGGTAATGTTTTTCCAATGTTTAAAATGGATGTTTTAGAGGGGGTATTTATTGTAAAATAAAAAACATTATCAAACAAGAAAGCATCGTTTAAAGTAAGTTGAATTTTTCCTTTAAATTGGCTAAGTTTTTTTATTGGAAAATCTAATATTTTTTCTTCATTTTCTAAAATAGAGAAGGATTGTTTATTGATGAGTTTTGAAGAATTATAAAGTGCAATAGGAATGTTTTTTTTTGCCTTACCTTGATTTTTTAAAACTACAGAAATTATTTTCTCTTGTGTTCTTATAGTATTAATATATACACTATCTATAGATATGTTATTTTTTACATTAGAATTTAATTTTACAAACGAAAAAGGCGTAATTACATTTGTAAACTCGTGGTTTATTTTTTTATTAAAATATTGAAAATCAGATATTAAAATGCTTTTATATGAATTAATACTTTTATTTTTTAATTCGGTTTGAATTGTATTTATTTTATCTTGAATTGATGTGGTATTATTAGAGAATTTTATATTTTTGAGAGATTTCACTAATTCTTTTTTAGAAATATTGATGTTAAAATCATTATTTGTAAGTAGAGAATACCGTTCGTTTTCTGGTGAATTTTCAATAATATCTTGAGCTGCAATTTTTAGTAAATTACCATTATTTCCATTTGTATTTAAACTTTTTGAGTTGTCTAAATAAATATAATTGTGTCTATTCTCTTCTGTTTTTTTATTTCCAAAATAAGGTTGTGAAAATGTAAAAATTAAAGCCGTAAAACAAAGTAATCTGGTTGCTAATATTAAGCGTTTTTTTATCTTAGAATTCTTGCGTGTTTCTAGACGTATTTTTTTTAAAAACTGGACATTTGTAAATTCAATTTTTTTAAATCTTTGTAAATTAAAAAGATGAATTATTATTGGAATAACGAGAACACACAAAAAATATAAAACAGCAGGATATTTAAAATGCATTTGCTCTTAAGTATTTAATATTTAGCGGGTTTGCCTTTTGAAGAACTATTTTTTATAAAATCTCTTAAATCATCATTAGATTTTTTTAAATCTTCACTCCTTAAATACATCATATGTCCACTTCTATATCCTTTAAAAAAGAAACGATCTCTCATCCTTCCACTTGGATCAGTTTGCCACATGGTATACTTTGCATTAAAATAGGTTGTGGCACCATCGTAATATCCAGATTGGACTAACACTTTTAAATAAGGGTTTTGAGCCATAGCTTTTCTTAAACCTTCTCTTACATTGTCGTTTCTGTTATCCCAAGGTCCAACCTGTCCAAATACATTGTAGGTAACGTCTGTTTTAAACTTTAAATGTTCTCTTATATAATAATTTATGGCTGGAGTAAAAGAATGAAGCCAGGATGTAATTTCTGAATTGTAATCAGGACTATCACCTGCAAGTCTCTTGTCTAAACCTCTATATCTTGAGTCTAATCGCCCAATAGTAAAACCATTTTCATTTCTTAATAATTCTTTCCAGAAATAGTCTTTTGGAACATCTAAATTATGTTGTAAAATCACATTTTTTTTAATTCCTGAAAAATAAGACATGCGTTCTGCAACTTTATTTCTTTCAGTGTCTGATATGAACCCACCTTTTGCCATAGCAGGAATTAATTTGTTGATGGCGTATTCTTCAGATAGAGGTAAGATTTCTAATAAATCTTTATTCTGTAATTCATTAGGCAGCATTTTATGATACCAAGCTGCAGCGGTAAAATAAGGTAAATTTAATGAGGATGAGAGTGCAGATCCAGTTCTTAATACTTTATAATCTGCTGGAGAAACCATAATTACTCCGTTTAAATACATCCATTGTTTATTTTGAAGTTCTGCAGCCAATCCCATAACACGGGTGCCTCCGTAACTTTCTCCAATTATATATTTAGGAGATTGCCATCTATTATTTCTCGTAATAAATGTATTTAACCATCCTGCTAGATATTTTACATCGGCATTGATTCCAAAAAAAAGAGATTTGTCTAATTTTTTCCCTTTTTTAACAATTGGTCTTGAATAACCGGTATTAACTGGGTTTACATATACAATATCAGCAACATCTAAAATTGAATTAGGATTGTCCTTAACACCATAGGGTTGTATTGGATAGCCTTCATCATCAATTCTTAAAACTTTTGGACCGGTATAAGCAATATGCATCCAAACGGAAGCAGATCCTGGACCACCATTAAAAGACATAATTATTGGTCTTTTAGAATAATCATCAGGCTTCTTAAGATTTTTATTGAAATTGGTTCGTCTATAATACGTATAGTATAATGAAGCTATCATTTCTCCATGATCATTCCACACTGGCTGCATTCCAGTTTTTGCTTGGTAGGTTATCTTTTGACCGTTTATAAGTACTTCACTATTAGTAATAACTGTTGTGTCTAGAGGAATTCTTATATCCTGAGCCTTACTACTGATAAAACTAATAAGAAAGATGAAAGTTAAATATTTTTTCATTTGTTATAATTTAAGTGCTCCTAAATTAATAGAAATAAACGACTTTTAAGTTAAGGATTAAAATTTTTCAAACACACCAAGACCAAAGAGCGCAAAATCATATTTAACCGGGTCTTTTTTATCAAAACTCCTGAGTTTGGTATCCAATTCGTAAACTGCTTTCCAATCATTTTGTCTACGGGTTAGTATACCTAATTTTCTAGCTACATTACCTGAGTGAACATCCAATGGACAGGATAAAAAAGCAGGTGAATGTTTTTTCCATAGTCCAAAATCAACTCCTTTATTATCCTCTCTTACCATCCATCTTAAAAACATATGAATTCGTTTAGCAGCAGAATTTTTTTGTGGGTTAGAAATATGTTTTTCAGTTCTTACCTCATGTTGAAGTTCGAAAAAAATAGTCTTAAACCTAGTAATTGAGTTCTGATAATTTACTTCATTTTTTAATGGTTTTAAAATATTTTCCAATCCTTCATGATTTTCATAAATATTTTGAAGTGATTTTATAAAATACTGTAAATCAGTTGAATTAAATGTTCTGTGAACAAAATTAGTAATGCTTGATAGCTCTTTTTTAGAATGATTCATTATAAAATCGAATGGAGAATTATCCATAATTTCCATCATTCTTTTAGAGTTTTTAATAATCATAGTTCTATTACCCCATGCAATAGTTGCTGATAAAAATCCAGCGATTTCAATATCTTCTTTTTTAGAAAATTGATGTGGGATTTGAATAGGGTCTGAACTAATGAAACTATTCCTATTATAGGTTTCTACCTTCAAATCTAAAAAACTTTTTAACTCTTTTTTAGGGATTACCATGACTTGCTAAAAGAAATAATGAAACGAGTATACCATTATAAATACTGTGAAGAAATATAGACCAAATTAAACCAAAACGTATTCGTATAAAACCAAAAATTAATCCTATGAAAAATTGTGGTGCTACTAATATTGGTGAAAAAAGTAACACATTAG
>Ga0228635_1000907_pt1 | contig 16088 bp, 7 predicted proteins | sample 44DmetaG_FD_182699 | JGI IMG/M metagenome (GOLD analysis project Ga0228635, IMG submission 182699) | Seawater microbial communities from Monterey Bay, California, United States - 44D | ecosystem: Environmental > Aquatic > Marine > Coastal | place: USA: California | collected 2016-09-30 | reverse complement strand
TGGTGCTGGTGGTGCTGGTGGTGCTGGTGGTGCTGGTGGTGCTGGTGCTGGTGCTGCTGGTGGTGCTGGTGCTGCTGGTGGTGCCGCTGGTGCCGATGCTGGTGCTACCACCACTTCCGGCGATTCAACACCAGAGAATAGTAATGTTTCTACTATGAAATGTCTTGCTGACAATGGCGCCAAACCGGGAGACCCGCTGTGCTGCGGACAAGACGGTGTCTTACAAGATACAAAGTATAACTGTCCGTCGGAATATCCTCATTGCATTGGATACAAATGTGGCGAAACATGGGGAAAATGCTCCACAACTGAACAATAAATGCTAAGTTCACGACGAATCTCTTGAACCATGTATTATTCTGATATATTCATCATAATCTATAATATCACTAGTCGCCACTTCAGACATACAGTTTGTTGTTTTTTCACATATTTTTTGAATAAAGTGGGTATCTTTTCTATTTACATTTTGCAGTTCATTTGTTTTTTCGCGAATAAAAGTAACTGCGGAAGATAGTCTCTCCTTGTCAACAATATCAATCAACAAAAATTGTTCTTGTCAAATATGAAACATTTCACAATTTGTATAGTATTTATAAATGATTTTAAATATATATTTGTCAATTTAATGTCATATAATACATTCCATTTTAGATTTAATTTACATTTCCATAAGTTGTATTGATTATTGTATTTGAAAATAATTTGAATGATATTTGATTCATCTACATCTACAATTTTCGCATTATACATGCGACCACTGAAGTTCAGAATATTAGTATTTTGAAGTGTTTTTTCTTCAAGTGAGTCAGAACGGGTGCGTTTGTCATCTTCAACCCTCGTATCCGGATGGACCGAGATCGACGAGTTGCTAAATTTTGGTGAAAACCGGAAGTATGATGATTTACTCATATAATTTTAATTCTTTATAACTCTTAAATAGATTTAAAATTATATATTAGGTATTAAATAAAGCAACTAATCATCTAGTTTCAAAAGGTAATTGTCATTTTTCATTTTTTCAAGCAATCCCAAGCGCGTTTTGTCTTTCAAATCAAAAGCGACTGGAGGCGTTTGTGTAAAGTCGACACCAACATTCTTTTTCAACCCTCCCTTTCCATCAACCGTCACATATATTTTCTTTAAAACTACTGGTTTTTCTTTTTTGTCAATATACTCACCTCTTTCATTGTCCGCATTCACATTAGTTTTTGTTTTACGGACTTTGACATTTTCATATGGGTCGTTTTTGTAGTCCAAATTTGTTTTTAAAGTTTTGTGAGGATTAATGCCGGACTTAGGAAGAGGAAATGACAAACATTTCTCTTTTTCTTCGTGATTGAAAATGCAATCAATAGACGCTTCTTTCATGGCTCTTAAAAAGTGCTGCATCAACTTCTTCTTGCGTTTCATTATTCTCAATAATTTTTCGTCAGTTGTGATGACGCTACCATCTTCGTCAGTATCCACATTGATAAGTTGAGTATATAATGTTTCTTTTTCTTTCAAAAGTTGTTTATTATATGAAAGTAGATACATAAACACAGTTACATTTTGCAACTCCTCTGGCAAGTCTTTATGACTACATATGCGCTTGGCGCGACCAATAACCTGATCAATGCGCACAGGGTGCCAATATGGTTCGGTTATGTGAACGTAACGAACATTTTTTAGGTCTATCCCTTCTGCGCCAGAAGAGGAAATCATCAATAAATGTATCACTTCTCCATACATATTTGTCATATCATCGGCAACATTATTAAAAAAGTATTTTCTTATATCTTTTCGAATGTTCGCAGGTATCTTTTTGAAATTTCCGTTGTAAATATTTCTGATAATTTCCTTTTCCTCTTCACCCTCCTTTCCGGTGTAAAGCGCATAAAATTTACGCCCCTTCAGAGTTGTGAACCGATCATCTGGGGTTTCTTCTTCTGGACCAGACTCAAAACTACTATTGTAGTAAAATGCGTTGCCAATATCCATCTTGTATTCAATATTACCCATTTCATCTGTGTTTTTGGTAATCTTGAACTCGCTGTACCCATAATATTCCAGTAATATTTTGAAAATGCCAATACCTTCTAGTGTTCTGAAATTACTATACATCAATTGTAAGCCGTTATTTTCTGTATTCAAAATATTTTTCAACATCTTGTAGAATTTCGGACTGTATAAGGTTAGGTCACTTTCTCGGTCGGCTTCATATTCAGGGTCAACTTCTATCTTCATTGATTTGGTTTTAATGACCTTTTCAATGTCGCTATCAAAATATTTGTATGCATTGTTGGTTAGTTCGCCCAAAAGAAACTCCACCTTTTTGGCAAATTCGGCGCGTTTTTTTTTGTTGACTTTTACACCATAATTTTCTATGTCTTGTGTGTCATATTTACCATCATTCATTGTCAACATCTCTTGAGCGGTTAGAATCTCTAATTGGTCTTCTTCTAAGTCTTCTATTTTATTAATATTCATAACTGGACGATTTAATTTTTCTTCTATATCTGATAGTTCATCTTTGGTTTGTTCGCCCCCCGAAGAAAAGCGATCAATCTTTGATGGAAATACAAAATTGCAGGCAGCTCTTGAAAATATTTTGTACGAACCAGATTGTCCGTCTTTGCCGTCATTTTTTTTCTTTTCTTTTTTCATTTTAGTGTCAAGAGCCCGTTCAATTGCCCGAGCAATATCATAGTGTTTCATTACATTTTCGGTCATTTCAACATATTCAATAAATATATCATCCTCATTTCCCGATGGAACTATTGTAGGCATCAACTCTTTTTTGTCTCCCACATAGGAAACTAATCCAGCGATTTTAGTTTGAAAATATTGTTTGTTTTTTAGTCCATTTCCATCTTTATCAATGAATATGTTATCAAAAGATTCTTTTGTATCCGGAAATTTTTTTTGTCCTATTATCATTTCATTTCTTGGATCATCCAATCCAAGAATTTCATATCCGGCTTGTTGAAGTAGTTCTAATACTTGATCTTTGAAGTCTTTTATGTTTGTCTTTTCTTCTGATGCATATTTTAATTTACCGGATGGTTCATTCACAAATCCGTAAGGGTTTTTCATTACTTTTAAAGTGTTTGTATTATCCAAATATGTAATATAATCAATGTTTTCTAATTTGCTCAGAGCCTTTTTGAATTCTTTAATGTCCATCATTTTCTTGTTATCATGAACACATCTCATCTGAATAATGTGATTACAACCGCTCACTAAATTAAAGAGAACCCCTAATTCATTCGGATAATTGATAAGCGGAGTTCCGGTTAACATAACAACATTGCAATTGTCGGCTGTAATGATTTTCTTGTAAATTTCAACCGACACTGAAGTTCCTTTTACATTCAGTTTATTTACTATTCGGGAGACAAAATTATGAGCCTCGTCTACGATAATAACGCTGTTATCAAACGGATTGTAATTTTCATCAGTATTGTATTTGGTCTTCCATGCGTCCATGGTGATACCATTGTAACTAATGAAGTGAAATCGCGCTTTAATCATTTCATTTATCTGTTCACTCAATACTTTTTTATCTATTTTCACAAAATCATTGTCGCCTTTTGGTGTTTTTCTCTGCAAGTAAACGCCATTTTTCTTATCCAGATATTTTTTGATTGGCAATTTTGTCAGTCTGTGAACTCGTTTTATAAACTCGCTTCTAGTCCCGTCAGTTGGATATTTCACATATTCCCATTCATCATCTTCTTGAAAAAATGTGCTACCACAAAACTTTAATTGAGAAATATAATTCTTTCTTAGAGACGCAGGAGTCAAAATAAATATTTTTCGTTTTGTTGTTTTCATTGCCTCGATGACACCTATAGACGTGCATGTTTTACCCGAACCCAATCCATGATACAATACCAACCCTCTATATGGACTATAAGAATTTAAATATTGTTTCACAAGCTCTTGGTGTATCAGTGGATCAAAACCAGTCGCATTGGTGGTATCATCACACGAACCTTCTTCGCCAAGTAGCTTTCCCGAAATATTCAAATATTCAGTCAATTTATCGCGAATTTCGCTGACAAATGACATTTTATTATTCAAAACATACGATTGTGGTATTGGCACTTTGAATATTGTTTCATCTTCAACATATTGTTTGTAATTATTTGAAAACTCAAATATACTTTCATGATTGTTATTTGTCAAGTCATCTACATTTTGCACAATAGTTTTTGGTTTGATTTCGCGCGTTTTCTTAGATATTGCCAAATCTGATACATCTTTTTTCTTTTTCTCGTCTTGAATTGTAGTTGAGATGCTCATTTTTTGTTTTTGCTTAATCGCCTTTATTTCCGAATCACCCATTTGAGTTAAGATAACAGTTTGCTCACTTTTTTTGGCATAACCCAAGTATTTAAAATTTCGCAAATTAATGTTTTTTTGAAGTAATGTCAAAAACTGAAGGAGTTTATCATTATTATTTTCTGTAAATTTCTTTTTTATTTCAATTTTGATATTCAATAAATGGGTTTTCTTCGTTGATGGCTTTTTGACCTGTTTCAAGAACTCCATCTATTTTATTAATATATATAAATATTATTCATATGATTGTATCAATTCAATTGCTTTTTGACAAGCGACTTGTTCGGCCTTCTTCTTAATCTTGTGTGACGCTTTACTGAAAAAAATGAGGTTACAATTCTGAGTTTTTATATTTTGAAATGTTTCAAACGTCTTAAAATCTACTGCTTCTTCAATATTAACATTATGAATATTAACATTTCCCAAACATAAATAAACGCCCATCGTATATTTTTGGTCTTCGTCTATATTCAATACATAATATTCGGGTGTAGTTTTGAACTCTTTCTGTATCATAACCTGGAAAATATTCTTATAGTTGTTGTCATTCTCTAACAAATCATTCCAGTCTACCAACTGCTCAAATATTGATTCAATAAATATTTGACAAACTTGGAAACCTACACCACAATTTAAATAATTATTCAAGTAACCGTTATTATCAGACAAAATCATCTTATTTGCGTCTAAAAAAAGCGCACCTAAAAACGATTCGAAAAGGCATCCTAATTTTTTGTAATTGAACCTTGTCTTTTTTTCTTCGGCATTTTTAGACATCAGATAGTAATCATGAAGCCCCATTTTGTAAGCTAAATACCCAATATGGTCATTTTTTACCAACGCTATTTTTTTTTCGGTCATGAATCCCTCGTCTTGTTCTGGAAATCGTTTGTATAAATAAAATTTTGTTACATTTTCCAAAATACCATCTCCTAAAAATTCCAGACGCTCGTTTGAGTGCGAACATAGATCAACGCAACTGGGTGGTTTTATTGCCAGCGTCATGTCTTCATTCATCTTCGTCGGTCTTACATATGATTTATGAACAAATGCTCTTTTGAAAATATCAAAATTTTGTAAATTATAGTGGACGTTGTATTTATTCAAGATACATTGCAAACAATCATATGTAAGCTCTTTATTTTTATTGTTAAATGGATTATAAATCAATTCTTCAGATTCAGACTTCATTTATTTTTATTGTATTATTAATTTTAAATATATTTTACTATATAATTAATATATAGTATGAGTTCATTGATTCAATTCTATCAAATTGAAGGTGGAGAAGCACTTAAAAATAAAGTCGCTTCAATTGAAAATACATTGGAATATGGCGATTTTACGGTAACTGAAATGAACGCTAAAAATGGCGTCATTCAAAATAATTTGATGGTTGGTTACACGGACAATACAACAGATTTGTGCGATAATTTGGTGATGGAAGTTTCTGGGAGCACGTTGTTTCATAACCAAGTACAAATACTTGGTGATACCATATTTGGTGAAAAGTCGTCAAACGCAGAAGATGTATCGAATAATGACACAAACTTGTTTGTTTATGGTGATCTTAGAATTATGGATGGTGGAAATATCATTATTCAAGACGTATGTAATACAACTATAACAGATCTTCGCACAGAAGTAAGAATAACAGATTCGTTAGATATTTCAAATGACGGTACAAGTGTGGCGATGACTGTTAGACAAATAGAGACCGCAACCCACGATATTGCGCATTTTGTTGATGGAAATGATGTTGTTTTTACAATCGGGGCGGGTGGAAAAACATACATCGGTGGTGATGTGTCCATGGATTCTTCACTAGAGGTTTCGAATAATCTGATAGTTCATAATGAAATGATTGTGGATGAAGATGTGTCATTCGGTAGCCATTTACAAGTAGTTGGCGATGTTTCCATGGAATCTTCGCTTGAGATTTCTAACAACCTGACAGTTCACAACGAAATGTTTGTGGATAAAGACGCGTCATTCGGTAGCCATTTACAAGTAGTTGGTGATGTTTCTATGGAATCTTCTTTAGAAATCTCAAACAATCTGATTGTCCATACAGATCTATTTGTGGATGAAGATGTGTCATTTGGTGGCCATTTACAAGTAGTTGGCGATGTTTCAATGGAATCTTCTTTGGAAATCTCAAACAATCTGATTGTCCATACAGATCTATTTGTGGATAAAGATGTCTCATTCGGTAGCCATTTACAAGTAGTTGGCGATGTTTCCATGGAATCTTCGCTTGATATTTCTAACAACCTGATAGTTCACAACGAAATGTTTGTGGATAAAGATGTGTCATTCGGTAGCCATTTACAAGTAGTTGGCGATGTTTCTATGGAATCTTCTTTGGAAATCTCAAACAATCTGATCGTCCATACAGATCTACTTGTGGATAAAGACGCGTCATTCGGCAGCCATTTACAAGTAGTTGGCGATGTTTCTATGGAATCTTCGTTGGAAATCTCAAACAATCTGATAGTTCATAATGAAATGATTGTGGATAAAGACGCGTCATTCGGCAGCCATTTACAAGTAGTTGGCGATGTTTCCATGGAATCTTCACTAGAAATTTCTAACAATTTAATTGTTCACAACGAAATGCTTGTGGATCAAGATGCATCCTTTGGCAGCCATTTACAAGTAGTTGGTGATGTATCGATGGAATCTTCTTTGGAAATCTCAAACAATCTGATTGTCCATACAGATCTATTTGTGGATGAAGATGTGTCATTCGGTAGCCATTTACAAGTAGTTGGCGATGTTTCCATGGAATCTTCGCTTGAGATTTCTAACAATCTGATAGTTCATAATGAAATGATTGTGGATAAAGACGCGTCATTCGGCAGGCATTTACAAGTAGTTGGCGATGTTTCTATGGAATCTTCGTTGGAAATCTCAAACAATCTGATAGTCCATAATGAAATGTTTGTGGATGAAGATGTGTCATTCGGTAGCCATTTACAAGTAGTTGGCGATGTTTCAATGGAGTCTTCTTTAGAAATCTCAAACAATCTGATAGTTCATACAGATCTATTTGTGGATAAAGACGCGTCATTCGGCAGCCATTTACAAGTAGTTGGCGATGTTTCTATGGAATCTTCTTTGGAAATCTCAAACAATCTGATAGTTCATAATGAAATGTTTGTGGATGAAGATGTGTCATTCGGTAGCCATTTACAAGTGGTGGGCGATGTTTCTATGGAAGGTTTGCTGGATATTTCCAATAATTTGATTGTTCACAACAAAATGCTTGTAGATAAGGATGTGTCATTCGGAGAAAATCTAACGGTCATCGGAGATGTGTTCATAAAGTCCGTATTGGATATTTGTGGAACAATAACTACAAACAAAAACTTTATTTTTGAAACAAATTCAACAGAAAAAATGATCATTGATACTTCTGGAATGAAAATTTTAAATAGCGACCCTAGTTATTCAGCACTTGATATAAGCGCAACTTCTGCATTAAAAATTCCGGTAGGATATCAGTCCCAACGACCAACAGTTGAAACTACTGGACAAATGCGCTACAATAAATCTACAAAGCAATTCGAAGGTTATGGGGATACAGGTAAATGGCAAGGGCTAGGTGGCATTATAGATGTTGACCAGGATACATTTATTCTCGCAGAAACACAACCTGACGAGGATAATGATGAAATTCAAATATTTACTGCTTCGATAGAACGTATGAAAGTAGATGCGTGTGGTAATATTCAAATGTTTAACAGCGATCCTAGTTATTCTGCACTTGATGTTAGTGCCACATCAGCAATAAAAATTCCAGTAGGAACAAACACAGAACGACCGAGCATTCAAAGCCCCGGGCAAATCAGATACAACACATCTACAAAACAGTTTGAAGGTTATGGAGAATCAGGTACATGGCAAGGACTCGGAGGGATCATAGATGTTGATCAAGATACATTTATTCTCGCAGAAACAAATCCTGATGCTGACAACGACGAAATACAAATATTTACAGCAGGTAGTGAACGAATGAAAGTAGATGCCGGTGGTAACATTCAAATGATAAATAGCGATCCAACTCATTCGGCGCTTGACATTAGTGCTACCTCTGCATTACAAATTCCAGTAGGAACACAAAACCAACGTCCAATAAATTCTGAAAATCCGGGAGCATTGAGATTTAATAGTGATACTAGTTTGTGCGAAGTTTATACACAGTCAAATATATGGAGTGGACTACCAGTATATAAGGCAGAGCAACCTCCGCATTTGCATTCACCGTCAACGACGGAAGAAAATAAAAGTTTTACTATATCTTGGAATAGGTTCAATGAAATTTACAAAGATGTTTATGATGGAAAATCATATCCAATATTTCTACAAACTTATGTAGATGTTAGTTATAGTGGCACCAATGGTGAATGGAAAACTATTTATATAGGTCCAGGTAACTGTGACAGTTCAGGAAACGCTGCCACCCCTTCTCTTAGTCTTACCATACCCGATTCTGGTTTTTATTTTGATGACAGTGACGGAACTTATAGTCGCAACGATATTGATTTTGATGATGATAAACCGAGTAATACTTATGACATCAGTGGTTTTGATCAAGATTCTAAATTTGATTTTAGAGTGTATGCTGTCAACAATAGTGGCAAAACTCCGAATTACTTATATATATACCAGGTCGGACTAAAAACTACTAATGAACCATCGCCCCCTGAAGTTACAAGTACAGATAACTTTGAGCAAAACTCGTTTGAAATTGATACTAGTTTCAATGTTGATAAAGATAACTCCGGCGTCACTATTAATGAGGTAACACTCGAATACTATGATATTTCATATGTATTAAAGGAAACTAAAAGTTTTAAAGATAGAACACATTCTAGTAATTCCACAATTAGTCACTCATCTAAAACCGGTATCTCACTCTCAGGTTTATATCCTGGTGCAGTTTATGACTTTCAAGTACAAGTTAAAAATACAGCAAATACTAATGAAAGTGGTTACGGGGATATTTTTACATCAACAGAATTTACACGTGTGCCTGACAATAACCTGTATATTGAAACCGGAGACTTAAATATTGTTACACCAAACAATATGACATTTACATTAAACAATACTAAATCTATTTCTGGTTATATAAGTGATGGAACTTCAATAAGTAATAAGACTATTACAAATGAAAATGGATATATTACATTTAGTAATATAAGCGAGTTTTATGTGAATTATACAAAACAGGGTATCGATATGAGCGGAGTCAGTGATTTAGTTCAAGCCACAGTTGAATTACTGGTTGGTGGATCTGTAACATCGTCTGATACAATTAAATATGATGGAACTAACGATCCATCAGGAGTTTCTGTAGAAACAATTGATATTTCTAATGGTGGTTCCACATTTTACCAGTTTACTTCTGGTGGTTCATATAAAGATAAGGCAAATTCTACTAGTGATGACAGTACTATTGGATTTGTATACAGTGCTACATTTGATAGTAGTAATAACACTACAGAAGCCTCACTAAATGAAATATTTGTACAAAATTTTACACCGTCCATAGATACTTATCAACTAAAATATACAATAAGCGGAACAGACTTGAATGGTTCTAATGATAGTTATACGAAAACAACCGGGAGTTTCTATGTAGATAATTATGAAAGTACGCCAGATATATCATGGAATACAGATCCATATTTAACGGTGGATTCTTATTCCTCTTTGTTTGGCATTCCATCAGTATTATCCATTAGATTACAAGGTAGTTTTGATGTATCTGGTTTTGCTTCATACATTATACCACATAGCAGCAGCAATCATTCATATGTTTCTGCTATGAGTGATGATGGTTATAGTTTTGATCAAGTAGAACAAACAGGTATTAATAGTACAAATACATATACCTTCAATGGTGGAGCAGCATATAACCAAAGTACTAATATTTATAGCGATACATATAATGCATCACCATCTATAGATTTTAGCGCAAATGTATATTATTTGGGTGGTAATAGTGGCAGTGGTGGACCAATATTAGAACCGCAAACAGAAAGTAAAAACGTAACTATAGACAGTATTTTTAGAGACAGTGTAACCACGTATAGGGGCTATGACTTATATTCATTTGATTCTGTCAACTCTGTACTTGGTAACCAAATAACAGATTTTACAGAAACGCCTTCTGATATTTCATCTATGTTATTGTACTTTGATGATAGTTTTGTAAGTGGTGGTTATACAAACTCAAAAGGCGTGTTGCCATTTAGTAATTGGTCAAGTGGATATGCTGTGAATGGCCCTGATTACAGTATTTATAATGATACAGGAAGTGTTGGTTCATATGGCGGTAGTACTTTATTTAAGTGGATTGTTTTGGAAATAGACGATTTATTGTCCTCGGACGGAGACACAGTAGATTTGTCAGGTTTAAAAATAAATAACGCAACTCCACTAGTTAGTGAATTTGGTTCGGTTTATGAAGCTTATATAGGACTATCTATAAATACTGGCAGCGGCAATCAGCTTGTTTTTGGTTCATTGCATGCTGCTTATGGAGCAGGAAATACTAAATGGTATAATAATAATATAAATTCAATTTCAACTTTATCCGATGCTATTCTTGTTGAAGGAGCTATTGCACCAAGTTCATCCGGATACGCGGCACAAGTAGGTACAGTAAGTAGTGGTACATATAGTTATAATGGTATTTATTTAATTGTTGGACTAAAATCAACATCAACTTCAACTTTTAATTTAAATTGATAAAAAGATTACTTTGTAATTACTTTTATAATTATATATTAATATAGAAAATGTCTGACGACGGATTGTCCAATGATGAAATTACTAAATTATTGTTCAAAAATTATATGAATTTCACATCATCGTTGCCTGATAAATTCTTTTATGACGAATCAATACTTTCAAACAATAACAATATATTCAGTTCAGGCATATTAACAGACGTCCCAACGGTTAATCCATCTTTTATTGTTGTTGATAATGATGTATCTTTGAATAATTATTTGAGTTATTCGGCAATACCCGATATTAGCATAAATGATACTTGGTTTAATGAAAAAAAAGATATGGGAGGATCATTTGGTGTAGATTCAACATCAGATGAAAATAGAACTATTCTAAGATTAGAAAATATAAAATTGGATTATTTGGAAAATAAATCATCTTCCTTTATATGCAAAGATTTGAATGGTAAAAATATATTGCAAAATTTGATTCCAGCAAATTATGCAACTAGTGGTTACAGCATGAGTATAAAATACAAAAACGACAGTGATGTTTTGATGCCTATGAACTGGCTCGCTTCAAAAAGCGATTTACAAACGTCAACATATATCAATGAGGTAGTTTCTTTTGGTGGTGCATTATTTGACGCAAAAAATGGCGTGATTACATTTTATGATGTTGATGGAGATGCAGATGCGGTTTTTTCTGATGTAAGTTCTAACTTTTATCTCACAGCAACAAAATATATAGGTCTTAGTAATATTAATACATTGCGTTCTCTCAATATTACGAATGATTTATCGGTAACAAACGATTTAACTTACGATGGAACTCTTTTTAAAGGCGAACAAGATATAATTAGTCTAATTGATTCTTCTCTTAGTAATCTTGAAACCGCTATCACAAATATTACAGGAGGAAATAATGCAATCGATTTAGCAACTATAGAAAGTAAACTTAAAGATATTACTCATGATAATTATTCAACTACAATTATTGATGGCGACGTTTCAATAAATAATAATCTCATTATTGGTGGCGACGTTTCAATAAATGATACTCTTGTTGTTGGCGGGACGACAAATTTTATAGGGGATGCGAATTTTGGAACCATATCGTCTGACGTATTACTTGTTCTTTATGGAGATCTAAAAATTAAAGCGGGTGGAAAGTTAATAATAGAAGATTCGTCATTTTCAATAACAGAAATTCATACAGATGTTAAAATTACAGACATTTTAGATATTTCAAATGATGGAACCGGTCCCGCATTAATCGTTCGACAGTATGATACAAGTGCTCAAGATATTGCACGATTCATGGACGGTGATATAGAAGTTTTTACAATTGGAAATGATGGTTATACAGAAATAACCGGAGATGTTTCACTTGGAAGTGATTTATTTGTATCAGGAGATACAACGTTTAATTCAATAATAGATATTTCGGGAATATTGACAACAAGTAATGATTTTGTTTTTAAAAAAGGTTCAACTGAAAAAATGATAATAGATTCTTCGGGAATTAAATTTATGAATAATGATCCTAGTTATACAGCAGTGGATATAAGTTCAACTTCCGCTCTTGGATTACCAGTGGGAACTAGCATTGAACGCCCGACTGATGAAAAAATGGGACATATACGTTATAATACAACAAACGGTCAATTTGAAGGATACGGACAAGGTGTATGGCAGGGTCTTGGCGGCGTCATTGATATAGACCAAGATACAAAAATTACGACCGATGATAGTAACAACTTATTATTTGACACTAGCGGTTCTACACAGATGACTATTGACAGTAATGGCGATGTATCGATGACAAATAGTTTGAATGTGGGTGGTGCTTTAACTATTGCCATTGATTTGACGGTGGGGGGGAATGTAGACATATCAAATACAATCTATGTTGATATTTCTGATCAAAGAATTGGTATAAAAAACTCTGTTCCAGAATATGAATTAGATGTATCCGGCGATATTCACTGTACTGGAACACTTTTCGCAGATTCAGATTTGAAGGTTAAGAAAAATCTTGTGCCATTAGATAACTCTTTAGATAAATTATCAAATCTAAATGGTTATTATTATAATAAAGTGGGTGAAGAAGAAGATTCTTTAAAGCATATTGGAGTTATTGCACAAGAAGTTGAAGCCGAGTATCCGGAATTAGTATCCCAAAATACACACATTAAGAGTGTCAATTATGACGGAATAAACGCAATATTGATTGAATGTGTCAAGGAATTAAGAAAAGAAAACTTGGCAATTAAAAGCGAATTGGAAGAATTGAAGAATAAATTAGAAAAAATGTAGATGAAACGCAATTAGCAAAAAATAAAAATATTATTTAATATATATAATGCCTTATATTGCGCGTATTCAGAGTATCACAAATCAGCCGAGTGGTGGTGGCGACAAGAAAGCCGGTCAACCGGATCATGCTAACTGGGCTCGCATTCCACATAAAATCTTCAAAAGCAAAACACCCAAGCCATATTTATTCAGTGCCACTACTGGGAACTCCAACTAATTTTTTGTCTTGAATTTTAGAACAAAAACTATTATAACTTAAAATCATTTTACTTTAACTTATAATACGATTTCACAAAAAGACAAAAATGAAAATTATATGCGATTACAGAGAACATAGCATTCATAATTGTTTAGTCAAAAAAATAGAGACTCATAAAAAATATGAAAATATTTTAATAGAAAAGACAAATCTTAATATTGGAGATTTTGTGATCGGACGATACATTATTGAACGTAAAACACTTTCTGATTTAGCAAGCAGTATTTTGGACGGACGATATAAAGAACAGAGTTCGCGTTTGGATGCGTACATTCAAGAACACGCCGAAGAACAGCCAGTGGTGATGTATTTTATCGAAGGGAGTTTAGATTTATTTACAGACGGACACAACATGAATAAAGACAAACTGATTTCTGCGTGTATTTCTCTTATGTGTAGTAAAAATTATAAGGTCTTTTTGACGCGTCATGTAAATGAAAGTTGTGATTTTTTATTGAAAATATGTTTCAAATTAGGAAATGAAATCGTCGCCCCCGACTCGCAAACTGGGGGAGGAGCAAGTCAAGAATCCATATGTAATAATATAGCAAAGAATCAGTTTAAGAAGAGTAATCAGATAAATAAAGACAATATAGGAGTAATCATGTTGACTTCTGTTCCAAATGTGAGCGCTAATATTGCTACTCAATTACTTAAACCATTTGAAAATAATATTTATCTTTTTTTTAAGGAAATTCGTGAAAATGAAAATTATCTGGAAGGTCTCAAATTGGAAACAAAAGACGGTAAAGAACGAAAACTATCTAAGAATGTAAGAGAAAAAGTGATGGAGCTATGTGGGGAAAATAAATAATATCTTCAAAATATATATTAGATAATATGCCTCATTGTTCTAGTGAACATGAAGAAGAACAATTTGAAAGTATGGTGGGGGGGGCGGCGATGGAGTGGAAACACCAACCCACTCAGGAGGCGATGGAGTGGAAACACCAACCCACTCAGGAGGTCTCGTCCGACGAGGAGTCGGACAGCGGCAGCGACGACAGCGGCAGCGACGACAGCGGCAGCGACGACAGCGGCAGCGACGACAGCGGCAGCGACGACAGCGGCAGCGACGACAACCTGGGCCGGGGCCGGGGCCGGAGCCTCTCGAGGGACCGGGACCGTAAAGACCCCTCGCCCTCGAGGTCGAGGTCGCGGAACCGTAAAAAAGACCCCTCGCCCCAGACCGACGACAACCGCGACGCAAATCGCGAGTATGCGTATACGTTGGAGAAGTCTAGTTCGGTCGGGCGGAAACCAAGATTTATGAAACGTCGGGAGGTTTATCAACTTGCCACTCTTCTTGCGGCGGCGCGCCATTTTACGGATGAGCAAAAACAACAATACAAGGATGGGGTACTTGACGTACGGGAAATTGTTGAAATCATCAATAATTTTGCTCAAAAAGAATTAAAAGCCACTTTTAAAGAATTATTTCGTGAATACAACGGTATCAGATCGAATGACGATCATTTTCAATCTGCCTCTGAGCCTACTCCAGGAAGTGGTACAAAATCTCGTGCAAATGCTCTTAGGCATTTATACAAACTAATAAAAATAAAGGCAGTACAGTTGAATGGTGACACACCTATCCTCCTACCATGTGCAGTAGAGCACAACAAAGATTTTTTTATAACACTTAGTAGAATTAATACGACTCAACTAGGCGACTATGTGAGATTCAAACCGGAAACAACCGGTCACCCTGAAAATTCCATATTAGATCAAGCATATAAGCATGATGCGCTTCAATTAAGCCAACATTATCGTGCTAAGATTAATATAAAAGATTATCATCCTCCAGCAGAGGGCATGGAGAATTTATCGAAACACTTACTAAAAACAATAATAGAATTCGCAAAAACTTCGTCAAAAGCAAAGGATGTGTTAGAAAATTGTATAATCGCAAGAACTACATATAATGGTAGAGTATTTTTTTTAAGATGTTTATTTCTCTGTTTCCTCGTTGGAGACATTCGAACGATGATTGAGTCTGGGAACACCCTGAATGTGGAACACATTATGACTCAACTTGGTGAGGCAGGAGCTGATATGATTAATAGTATACCACTTGAACACCTTGGCAATTTAGCTTTAGTGACTGCAAAAGAGGTTGGTGACAAGGTTACTAATGTTGACATACTAGGAGCAATAGATGAAGTATGTAAAAGCGGAAATAAAGTGCTTGATCCAGTATTTGCGCTATTCGATAAAACCGGAGTTACTGGACAGGTACAGTTGATGGAACTGTTGAAGGAACTATTTACGAAAGTGAATAAGAGTACCGCGCCAGCACCAGCATCAGCACCAGCATCAGCACCAGCATCAGCACCAGCATCAGCACCAGCATCAGCACCAGCATCAGCACCAGCATCAGCACCAGCAGCAGCACCAGCAACAGCACCAGCAGCAGCACCAGCAGCAGCAACAGC
>Ga0228635_1000899_pt1 | contig 16223 bp, 26 predicted proteins | sample 44DmetaG_FD_182699 | JGI IMG/M metagenome (GOLD analysis project Ga0228635, IMG submission 182699) | Seawater microbial communities from Monterey Bay, California, United States - 44D | ecosystem: Environmental > Aquatic > Marine > Coastal | place: USA: California | collected 2016-09-30 | reverse complement strand
GTCCTGCTTAACCTCTTCTGCTGTCATGTGTTCAGCCATGAAGCCAAACAGGTCTTGGCTGTGTATTTGTTGCGCCTTTTCAATGAGAGCGCCAACCCTTGCTGTCTTCTCAAAGGCTGCGTTGATGCTGTTACGCGCCCTAGCAACAGCCTCCTTTCTTTCGGTGTGAGCAATAGCAATGGCGCTGTGCAAATGCTGATCAATGTCTGTTCTTTGTATTTCCATAGGTGTATGCGTTGTTTTTTAGATTAAGCTGGTTTTGAACTTCCTTGGTGCATTTGCTTAATGCTTGTGGAGACATGCCCAAATCTTTCATCCTTTGTGTCATGCTTTGTCCTTGGCAGAGGGCGTCTGCGCCTAATGCATAAGCTACAGCCCATGCCCCCATCCGTGGACTGTCTGACTCTATTATGTAAGATAATACAATATTGAGTACTCTCATATACTGCTTACAGGCCTCTCTGTAATGGTTCTGCTCGGTCGCTGGCTCGTCGTCTGGGTAGACAAAATCTATTGATGGTTCATTCATGCTTTGCGTGGGTTGTGGTTGTGTTTGCTCAATGGTGCTTCTCCTCTTGCCTCTAGTGTGCGTTGTAATAGTGCCAATGCTCGCCATGCCACCTTTGTGGCGTGCAAGATGCCGTCGTCGTCCATGTGCTGATACTGCATGAGGTGACGCAGTAGCGCATCCGGCTCATCTGTTGACTTCTCCCTTGCCCAGTGCAGTGGCTCGCCCTTATTGTGCTGCTCGTTGCCCTTCTTGCTACATACAGAGACTTGCCAGAGTGCATCTGGAAAGTAATTGATTGCACCGCTAAATACAGGTGCTTGCTTGCGCTGCTGGTGCTTGTCTTGTGCTGTCTCTTGCTCAAGCTCAATGTCGCCCATTCCGACTGCTATTGGTTTGTATTTAGTGCGTGTGTTCATAGTGATTAAGCTGCGGGCTTGAGTTTCTTAATTACCTCTTGAATGAGCGGTTTGATTGCATTGTTTACACTCGCTTCATCGACCTTCTTGATCGCATATAAAACGGTGCCATGATCTCGGTTGTCGAAGCACTCGCCGACTTGGTTCAGAGACAGATGTGTTTTCTTGTATGCGAGCGCCATGCAGAGTTGCCGCGCAAATGCCGCTGGCTGTCTCCTGCTGCGTCCTAGAATGATTTCCGACTCCACACCCCACACGGATGATACGGCGCGTATAATCGCTTTTATTTGCGAAATATCTCTTTTGGCTGGTGTTATTGATCGCGCGTTCATTTTGCTAACTGGTTAGAATATTTCCGCTCGGTCTCGTATTGCATCCTGTAGGCAGCATCTGTGTCCCATTCCATCATTGATCCGCAGTAAACCCGCGCCCCGTTGATGTAGGTGTTGACTAGGTATTTGCCTTGTGCCGTGTTGTAATAACAACCACGCACGTTTGTCTGCGGGTGCATCTTTGGTTTCGGTTGCTTTGCTCTCAGCTTCGCCGTTGCTCGGCTGAGTGCTGCCATCTCTCTTGGTGTCCAGTTGTGGAATATGTTCATGTTTTTATTGTGTTAAATGTTATGCGCGATAGCTGGCCCAGTCGCAGTGGATGATGCCGCCAGTTTCCTCAAATCGGCTCCATGCGCTTCTGCCTACCTCCTCTGGTGCTTGCTTGATTGGTGTGTTGGTGATTATGATGGTGGATTTCTGATCCCCATAGCGGTGATCTAGTAGGTTGGTGAGTGTGCGTTTGTCGTATTCACTGCCTGCAAGCTCTGAGTATTCGTCCAGCACCAGAAACGCGCACGATTTGGCGTTCTCCATTGTCTGTTTCGACTCAATGGCGTCCTGTTTAACGTCGCTGAACTCGCCTCGGATGGCACGCATGAGATCGTGAGCACGGAAATATCGTGAATTTTTCACCTTGCTTGCCCAATAAGTCGCCATTTGCGTTTTCCCTGGGCCTCGGTCGCCGCAGAGAAGCAACATACAATCTGATCCTGTAGCTTTAGACTCAAACTCTGCTGCCTTTTCCATGCCCTTGCCTTTCATGTCGCCCAGCTTGCTTACGTGGCGCTTGGGGAATCCCCGTTTGATGAGATGGTCGCGCATAGCTTCAGAGGATGGGAACATTGATGCCGTCACCTGCTCCGGTGCTATGTCCGGCGCTGCTTCGATTAGCTTGTCCAGAGTGGGAAGAATGCTTTCCATTGCGTTGCTCATCTGGGAACAGCCCTTGCCATCCGTTTTGGATTGATTTGTTGATTGTGTTGATTGCATCGGTTTCGGTTAGTTTAGATAATTGTTTGTGTTGTTTCGTGATTGTGATTTTAGTCGGTGTCTTGCGCTTCTGCTTGAGGTAGGTCAGCCATTCACTCCATGTGTCTTTAAATTCTTCAGAATCGAAAGGTAATGGTGATTCGTTATCCGCACCCCCCTTGGTATTAGATTTATCTAATACCTTACTCTTCTCTTCTCTTCTCTTCTCTGGTAACGATGATGTAACGATGGGTGTAACGCTCTCACCGTTACATGTAGCGTTACTTTTAGACCTGCTTTTGTTCACCCTTTTGGCCGTAAGTGCTCTATTCTTAGCGGTTTGACCATTGTGGCGGTCGAAGTTGGGCAGTGACATTGTTCTGCCTTCGATATCCAACCACCCGACCGACTCCATAGCTTGTGTGAAACCTGTAACGCCGGCGTAACGATCAAGTAACGCTCGCACCGTTACATTGGCGTTACCGTCATGTGACTGATCATCAAACCAGTTCCAGACACGAAGCAACTTTCCGACGACCGCATCTGGGTCAACATCAAGCATCTCAGCCATCTCAAATACCTCTGGTTTATCCAGTGTAGCTTTTTCGAATTTTATCCAATCTCCTGCCATAGTGTTATTCCTTTTCTGTAGTGATGACCAAGCTCATGCCTGGTTCTGATTCTGCCCAAAATTTAGTGATTCCTAGATAGATGACTTGGGAATCATCTCTCCAAACTTGAATGCTTGTCAGTGCGTCCATGACCCCTTTTGCGAGGTTGTCTGCGTCTGGCTTGCTGATGTGGTGCTTCGGTGCCGTGTCCTTCAGTAAGTGTGCATATTTGCCCGTTCTAAAATGCGACTTCGGGCGCGGCATGTAGAAGCACATTGTCACTCTGATTGGCTCAGAGATGGCCTTGCCTGCGTGTTCGCGCATCTCCATGGCAACGGCTCCTTTCCAGCCCTCTGCGGTGCCAGGATCGTAGACCCTAGCCTTGCCGCCCCGCGCAAATGCGCGTGGACGGGGTTGAGGCTTTGGAGTGCCTATTATGTTTGCGTGGATTGCCACTAAAATGGGATGTCCTCAGTTACTGGCTCCGATGTTGCTGCGGGCGCTTGTTGTGCGACAGCCGCTTCTGATCCCTCTAATCTCCACGCTACGAGATTGACGTAGTATTTTTCGTTATACTCGCGCCCTCTCACGTTGAAGTGAACCGTCACCTTGTCGCCAAGATTGTATTTATCCACTAGCGAGGTCTTATCCTTCACTAGCTCAAACTTGATGTCTTGCGGGTAGTCACCGTCGTCGGTTGTCTTGATAACGAACTCACGCTTGGTGAATCCGCTGTCGAATTTAATGACGTCGTCAATGGCGATGATCGTGCCTTCTTTGCTCATATTACTCATGTGTATTATTGTTTGTTGTTTGTTGTTTCTGCTTAGAAATATTCGTTGAAAATGTCCCAGTTGTTCAGCGGCCCCTTCGTAGGCGACCACCTGTGCGACGCCTTACCTGCGAGCTCATTGAGCCGGTAAAAAGCCCACGCGTTGTGCTCCATGATGTAGCACGCAACGACGTCAAAATCGCCGTCTTGATATAACGTAATTCTGGGCTTGCCTTGATTGACTTTGTGGTTGTTCCATGATTGACCGCTGCCCACTAAGAACTTCCATGACTCACCGAACGCGCCACATTTTTTGCGTTGTCGTGTTGCCTTCTTTACCTGCACACCAACCAGCGGGAATCCTGGCTTGCGGACGGCAACATCAACTTTTGTTCGGTGGGTCATGGGTGTAAATATTTCGACGCTGTCTAGGTGTCGGTGGGCGTGGTGAATGAATGCCGCTTCGGCGTGGTCTCCTGTGTTGTTCGGCATTGGTTTTTTGTTTTGAAATGTATCCAGCTTTTATGTCGGTTACTGGATTGGTGATGAAATTAACCAGCCACACTACAGGCCGCCGCAATACCAGATGGTTTAGATGTTTGTATGTCCGTCGATTTCGTCTTCGTCTTGGTGGTGTCCGAACATCGCTCGACCCAACAGGATCGGCTTTTCATATTTCATCGGCCACCAGTTTTTGTCTGCGGCTCTCACCAGCTTTCCTAGCAGGTGATTAAACATGTCTTGTCCGTCTGCGATATCGGCTGCGGGTATCTCTGTGACGGCGACCTCGTAAGGTGCTTTGCTGTCTTGCCAGATGATCTGGAAACGGTCGCGTTGATCGTGCGGGTGCTGCATATTCCAGAGACCGAGGTAGTGAGCCGCCTGGACATTGTATCCGAACTTCGCAATCGTCTTGGCAAACCCGCCGGCGCTGAAGTCTGCCGTGGTTTTAAGATCAACCAGAAATGGCTCGCCCTCTGGTGCTAGGTCAACCAGCCCCTTGAGCTGAATCTGTTTATCACTGTGCGGGTGGGTGATCTTGTTGAGTAACATCACCTGTGTCTTGCTCTTCTCAATGATTGACGCCGCGTGCTTGTGCTTCTTAGTTAACACGTCAACGGCCTTGTGTGCCTCGTCGATCAATTCAGCATCCACGATGGTCTTATTGTTCGCCAACATGTCAGCCCTCCAATCACGCGCCTCCTTAGTGCGGAATGTGTCAAAGGGTGAGATTGCAAATTCAGTTTGTAGGTCTTCGGGTGCGGTGATGATTGTGTCCACCAGGCTACCCCATGCCATGTTCGCGGTTGGTGAGAATTGGCGGGGGTGAAAGCGCCACTTATAGAGCGATGACTGATACAGCTCGAACACGGCGCTTTTACTCAACCATGATTCGGCGCTGAAGATGTCGCTTCGGTCGAGGGTAAGCTCTGAGTGGTATTGGCTAGGTAATATTTCTAATGTGTTCATGATATTAGTTCCCGTAAAGGTTCATTGGTCGCACACGCACACACGGCACATTCTTCTTGCCGAATGATTCTGTTGTCGTGGCGAACAGGGTGATTTTCTTGCCAACCCAGTCGTCCATTTCGTTACCGTGTGCCAAGCCGATGGTGCGGCCGTTGGTTTTGTTTAGAACCAGCCCCTTGTCGGTCTCGTTGAAGTAGACGATGGGCTTGTCGATTACTGTTCCGTTGGCTGATTTCTCAGCGTTCGGCGGCGTCACTGACTTGATGGTCAATGTCGCGTCCTTTCCTGTGACGCATAGTGCGTCGATGTAGTTGCCTTCAAAGGCGTCTGTTACTTTCATATTAGTTAGTTTCCTCTTTCGCGTGCCAGTGCCAGATGACCTGCTCTATTTCATTTTTGATGGCCGATTTCTGGTAGTGGCCCTTGTTCTGATGGCCGATTTTTGTGGCGGCTGTGCTGATGTCGAAGTCGCGTCCGTGGAACTTGCCACCTTCGCAGACGTTCTTTTTTACCTGATCCATTGGTTGCTCTTTTTGTCTGCCTGGCGCTTCATCTCACCGAGGCGTTTTGATTCGAGTTTGATATTCACCGCACGGATGGCGATAATCACCGCAAGAGCGCCGGCGGTTGCTATGGTGGCGGCGGTCATACGTTCAGAATGGCTAGGGTTGCGACTGCGAGAACGAACCCGACATGCACTGCGAGTATCACCGCCATGCAACGTGCAATCGGGTCTCTGCGTGCGTGAAGTGCCGCCACTCTAATCTTCCGTTTCAGTTCCCTCATCGTCCTGTTGCGTTTGTGGTTTTTGATTTGATAAAACATCATGTATTGCTTTTAGGTTTTCGTTCATCAGAGTGGCCTCTTGCCAGTCTTGGATTTCCATTCGTCTGCTGTAGTCTTCTGAATAGCTCATCGGGCGAGTTGGTATTGCGCGAACTTCTTGCCCTCGCGTTCGATCATCTTGGTGCGAATATCAAAGCCTGCGTTGCGTAGGTCATTGATCCGGCTTGCAAGTCGCCAGCATCCGTATTTGTGGAACGCGTCTGACTGTGTGATTTTCCAGCCACGTTTGAGGTGGCTCAGGATTGCTGCTGTTTGTGTTTTTGTTTTCATATTGTTGGTTATTGGAAATGTTTCAGTTCAGAGGCTGGGATTAGCTTCTTGTAGATATTGGGGACACGCTTAATGGTGCCGGCAGAGAGGTGGCGATAAACGTATTCGGGCGACAGGTTGGTCGCGGCGGCGAACTCGGAAACGGTGAGTGGCTTCGAGTGTGTCGTCATCTCAGAGAGGCGAAGTGCGACCGCGTCTGCGAGTGCTGCCTCTTGCTCTTCGGTAAGCTCAAGAGAGATGATCATTGTGCGACCTCCTCTGCTGCTGCGTTGAGTGTTTCGCGGATCACTTCGGCAACGGATTTTGTTCCGATTGCATGAGTGATTAAGAAGTCCTTAGTTCTTTCTGGAAGTCCTTGGAGGATGATCTCTGGTAGTGTGCTTGGAGCTGCGTCGCTTGGCATGTAATGGATATCAACACAAATTCCACACAGCGTCAACACACAATTTGACTTTTTTCCACACATTTAATTTGCAAGAGGCCATAAACCCCTTAGATTCAATACATGATCAATCCACACACACTGCCAAAAATCGAGGAGATTGAGCTCTGGCGCAAAGCTAATGGCATGACGCGAGACGAAATTGCAGCGTTGTTAGATGTGTCTCATTCAATGTATGAGAAGTGGTGCAGCCCAAAATCGAACCGCGTAATCCCTCCCTATAAACAGGCAGAGATGAAGGAGCACATGTCTCCACCTAAAAACGATCTACCCGACCGCATCAGTATCAATGCCACATGGGATGACGTGCAAGCTTGGTCAAAAGCGTTCAAACTATCACCCGACCCAGACTTACAGAGCTGGATGATTCGCGAGCTCAACAAAGCCGCCGCCGCGTGGTGCGGTAAACAGGAGTTCAACCCGCATCGGCCGCAGACGATTGCGGCTCCGGCTCAAAAACAATCAGGTGGCTCTTCTGAGCTGAACGCTGGGTAACGCGTTCGAGGGTAACGGCAAATGCCCACACAGGATCAATAGTGAAATTACAGTCTTGGCAGATTACTTTGTGGGTTGCCCAGTCAACTTGGAGGGAGGAATGTTCGCACACAAATATAGAATACAAATCTAGCAGCCTAACGCAACTCTAACAGTCCATGCACTACCTTATGCACTACCTAAGCGTGGAAAACGCACCTAACTTGGACAATGTCCACACAATTCTTGCCCCTAGAAACCAAGGTTTTATAAGGGAAAACGAAATGAGACAAGGGTTTAAGCGATTTAGGAAACCCTTGTTCTATCCGTTGAACTACGGGGGCGAAGCATTTATTATGAATGACTTACGTGATTTGCTGATTTTCCATGCACTACCTCCATGCACTACCTAAGCGCGGAGTTTGACATGATTAAGAGAATATGTTTGTGTAATAGCATGAAAAAAGGCGTCTGGGAAAAAGTGGAACAGAACATGGTTCGGCATGTGCCGACGGGCAGCTTGTATCTCAGAGCCAAGGTCGGTGGCAAGCCGATTCGAAAAGCACTTGGTATGGATTCTGTGCGGCCTGCCAAGATTGTGCGTGACCGTATGCTCGCCGAGCTTCGTGCTGCTGCTGGAACCTTCAGCACTGAGACCGTCACTGTGGGCGATGCACTAGCTCTCACCCGCCAGTGGTATGAGAGCAGGCCGCTATCAGAACAGAAGAAATCCTCGCTTATCTATCGCAGGCAGATTCTCGACGTGTTGGCAAAGACATTGCCGCAGACCTCACCGCGGCAATGGACGCACGAAACGATTGAGACATGGTGGCAGAGCCCTATTATAAAGCGGTATTCTGCCACCAGGCGCAATGGAATGCTTGACACGGTGCGGAAGATGTTTGATCTGCTTATTGACCGAGGCGTGAGAGCAAACGACCCATCAGCGAGGATTAAGCGGGTGCGTGTCATTGTTAAAGCACCGAGCGTGCCTGGGCGGGGTGATCTTGAACGCGTGCTGGCTGACATAGAGGCACAGAATAGCGACTATGCCACGGAAGCATCACACATGGTGGCGTTCCTTGCATATTCTGGATGTCGAATTGGCGAGGCTCGGCACGTCAAATGGGAAGATATCACCGACGAAACCATCACTATCACTGGTGGCACGTCAGGAACTAAGAACCGCGAGATTCGACATGTGCCAATCATTGAGCCTATGCGCGAGCTAATCGGCCAGATGCGCTATGATGGCGCTGCTGGCAATGTCTTTACGATGCACTCTCCGCGTTTTGCCATAGCGAATGCCTGCAAGCGTTGTGGTGTGGCACCATTCACGCCACACACATTGAGACACTTGTTCGTGACTGTGTGCCTAGAGTCAGGCGTTGACATACCGACCGTATCTAGATGGGCGGGCCACAAGGATGGCGGAGCCTTAATTATGAAAGTCTATGGTCATCTCAGAGATGAACATTCACAAGCCCAAGCCAAGCGTGTGCGGTTTTAATCTTTCTTCCTCGCGATCTCGACAGTGAGATCGTTGATTGCATCACTGAGCCGATTGAAACTCTTGTCATGCCGCTCGCTTTCCTTCTCCCTCTGATCCTCATGCTTGCTGACGATTGTGCCGATAAGTTTGTCTTTCTTCTCTAGCGCAGCGAGAAACCACCGGCACACGCCAACGATGCACCCTATGGCAAAACCCGCCACCCCATATTCAACCAGAATGGACGGGTCAAACATGGCTATTTGTTGAGGCGGGTTGTGGTCAGATAAAGATGGATAGTGGTCAGCCCACTTGCTGAGAAAATGAAAAGACGCATTGCTGACTGCACTGCGACTGGCACGGTTGGAAGCATGTTAAGATATGCCAGCATAGCAAATACAAGCGTTCCCGCACCTAGCAACGCCTCGCCGATTAACTGCCACATGAGTGCCTTGCTGAGTCGTCTGCTGCCGTTTTTGAGGTGCTTTGCTTGTTGCTTGAATTTGACGGCAACAAAGATTGACAGCACCACAGTGGATGTGCCAAGGATGACGATTAGTAAGGTGAGATAGTCCATCATAAATCTAAATGCTTTTCAATTTTAGCAACTCTCTGCTCTAGCGTCAACGCTGTCTTGTTGTCTAGCCCGAAGTGGTCGATGATGCCATCGGCGATCGCCTCTGCATGTTGCTGTTGTATCTCGTCACTGGAGATCCACTTTGCCTCCTCTGCATTGCTCAGAAAACAGCACTCGACGAGAACCGCACTCATATTTGTATATTGGAGAACGCTAAAATTGGCTTCCTTTAAGCCGCGTGCTGGCAGTTCTGGAAACCTGGAGGTATATTGTTTGCCGATACTGGCAGCCAGCTTGTCGGCGTCGCCTGTGTCGCCCTTGCTAGTGAAGATCTCCCAGCCTGTCGCGCTGGTGCTGCTTGCGCTGTTGCAATGTATCGAAACGAATGCATCAACGTCGCCGAGGTTGTTGGCATAGCTGCTGCGGTAGTTGAGTGAAACGAATGTGTCGCTGTCTCTGGTCATGTAGACATCGAAGCTGTGTTTGAGTATGTCGCGCACCTTGTAAGCGATGGACAGCACCACGTCGCTCTCACGCAGACCACCGCCAACGGCTCCAGAATCTTGCCCTCCGTGGCCTGGGTCTAGAACTATGCGCTTCATTTAGCTGGGTGGACTGGGATTGCTTTTGGTATGATGACAATGTCAAGGAATCTGCCATAGTAACGCAGGCTAGTGCCGGCGCATGATGCGAGTGTGAGCGTTGCCAATGCGGTGATGATGAGAAACTTAATCATGATGATTGGTGGTTGCGAACTGTGGAAACCTTGCTCTCCAGTTCTTCTTAGCTCCTAGTCTCACCGCACGGTATATTAACCGCCTACTCCAGCCCACTCCGTAGCCCTTCATGAGTTTAAGAAATAACTTGTCTGCCTGCTTGCGTGTCATCTTGTGTGGCAGGATGCGGTAGGTGTAATCATGTGCAATGCCAGCGTAGATGTAGCTCGGCGACTTGGAGAATATTGAACGGAACAGGCGAGGAATACTAAGCCCGTCACTGAGGAATAATGGTGGCACTACCACCAGCACATCACCATCAATGTCGAACGCCATTTGCTCGCATGAGTAGTAAAGCCGCTCGCCTTGCTCCTCGTCAAAGTAGGTGTGCAGTTCTGGTTTAGGTAAGTTCATTTTGTCTGTGTTGAAAGTAAAAATAAAAGCAGATAGATCAGCGCAATAACTGCCGCCATGAGTAGCTGGTCGGTGTTGGCGGGCTTGCTCATTAGATCCCGTAATGCGTGGTGATATTGCCATCGATGCCAGCTTGGTTGGCACTCTGGTCGTCTGGGTAGATGATCACCTCTTGTATGCTGCCTTGCCAAAACGCTACACTTGAAAATGCCGCCCGTCCGATGAAGTAGTTTGTCGTTGTGTTGATGGTTGCTGGTGCATTGGGGTCGGTGTCTGCTTGTGTGCCATCAAGAAAAACAGTATTGTCTCCATCGCCGAAAAACCCGCTGAAAAGATATTCGGTGTTGGCTGACAATGCGCTAGTGAAAACGTCCGCGCCAGAGCTTGTCCCATTCAAGTCAACGCTGAACCGCATTGTATCATCCACACCACCCAAGAAAAACAAAGCCGATCCATCATCGTTAGTATCACGACCGTCCACCAATATGCGGTTAGCTGCTAGGTCGCTCGTCTGAGCCACCACCATCATTGATTGTCCCGTTGCCGATCCCGCTGCGAATCCGCAATCTAAATATTGGCTAGTGCCATTGAATGACAATCCTTTTGGGTCTAGCGTGCCGCTACTAACTATTTGTGGTTGGTCTGTGATTGTAGTGTTGACTGCTGTTTCTCCGTTACCGCTTTGATCAAACCATATTCTGACAAACGCATCCCCGCCAGCAGCCCATGTTTCAAGAGTCCCGTCAAAGACTTGGGATGCTGTGAATGATGCTAATGTTGATGTTCCTTTGCGCGCTTGAATTACTGGATCGGTGTCTTGATAACTAGCCGACAACGCACGCAGCGAGTAGCCAGCACTTGCACCAGTGTAGTCGTCAAGCAGAAAGCCTGTGCCACCTGCTGCTGAATAGCGATATGGATTGAGAATCATCTAGCTGTGGAAGGTGGTATAGCAGTGAAGTCCGTAGATAATGGCATCTGCTTGGTATTGCGCCACAGTCATCGGCTGCGTCACATTGTGCGCGTCTTTGATTGCCACCATCTCATCGGATGCCATGCCAGCTTTGTCGAGCAGCAGAGTCATGGATGAAAAAGCAGCTTGGCTTGCCTCATCGGTCTTCCACTTTACGCCATTGATCTCAACGTGTGCTGGGATGCGCTCGTCTATCTCAGCCTGTGTGAGAGCGACTGCGCTCCAGCTACGTGTGGCGGTCTTGGCTGTGGTGTCGTATGCAATAGCATTCTCCACCAGCTTGTGTGTGCTGTTGTCATATGCTGGTCTGTCTGCTTTGATTTCCTCAAGTAGCACCAAGTTGATCGGCATTCCGACTGGTTCGCTAACTCCGTCAGCAGTTGGCCACGGTCTGTTCGTTGCCTCTACGGTGTTCGTATCTGTATTGTAAACTGTGTATGTTGCCATGATCTTATGCTCTTGTTCCTATGATCCAGATTTTTAGTCCTGCACCGGCTATGGTGCTGCCAATCTGGTCGATGTCGATGGTGATTTCTGCATCGTCAGCAAGTGCCGTGTCGGTCACTCCTGGCGCGGTTGTTGCTGTTGTCGATGTCTTCTCGGTCGCATCAATCGAAAGCTTATTCGTGGTCATGATGCTGGTGCCTCCATCGTTAATATCAACAATGATGTTTGCACCTGTGGGTGCTGTGCTGACTGTTGCTCTGACGTCAGTGACTGTCATTGCGTATGGCATGCGGAACGTGCCTTTAGCTGTGCCTGTGGTCAGTGCTGTTGTTTCATCGCTTACTGCGATGCCAAGCTCTGCAACAAGCGAAAGAGAATCGAGTTTTGTTTCGTCTGCCGTAGTAAAGGAGGCTGTGGTTGCATCCAGCACTGAGCTATGCGCTTGCACGTCCGAGCCTATCAATAAACCCAGATTCGTGCGTGCTGTGGCTGCGTCGCTTGCGCCTGTTCCACCATCGGCAACTGGCAAGTCACCGCTGACCTCGCTGGTCAAGTCGATGTCGTGCAGGGTAATCTGCTGAGTGCCTGAAATAGTAACGTAGTCACGCCCGCCGCTGGCTGCGATGCTGACCGCGTCGTGGCTCGCTGCGCTGTTGGCTTCGATGGCCGTGATGTGTGCAGCAGTTGCTAGCCCCTTGACTGCGTTGGTGGCGTCTTGGATATCGTCCGTGCCATCTGTGTGACTGGCTGCGTGTGCTGTTGGTGTTCTGCTGTCGCTAAGGCGAGCATCTGCCGTGTCGATCAGCGTGGCATCTGCAACGATGGCGTTAAGCTCGGCAAGTGTGTCTATGTCTGATGATGAAAGATCCCCGCCGCCTGCTGGCGTTGCCCATACGTCATCGCCTCGTAAAAATGTTGATGCTGATGGTGTGCCTGTGGCTACCACATCAGTGCTGGCAACGTGGGTGTGTCCTGGCTGGCTGGCTGAGTCGGCTGTGTCGCCCTGCGCTGCTGTAGCGTAGTCTGTCGCTGCTGTGGTCGCTGCCGTTCCCAGCCCCAAATTGGTGCGTGCCGTTGGGATGTCGGCTAAGTCGGAAAGGTTCGCTGTACTGAGAAGATCGCCAGTGCCAGAGACTGTCGCCGCTGCCCACTCGCTGCCGTTCCACTGCGGAATCTGCCCCGTGACTGCACCACTCTGATTGATGTGGTCGAGGTCGATCGTTGCATATCCTGGCAGCGGTGTTGTGCCTGGCACTGTGTCTGGAATAACGTCTTGCTTGACGGTGACTGGAACTTGCAGAACTGTCTCGCCTGCAACGTCTGCGGTTGTCCAGCGAACCACTTCGAGCGTGGCTTCCACTGATGTCTCATCGTCTAAGAGTGTGAGTATCTCCTCAACGTGTAAATCAAGCGTGCCTGTCTTGCCCACTCTGCTGGTAATGTTGTCAAGATTGACTGTGATAGCACCGACGTCAGCGAGTGATGAATCAAACTCGACACGATAGTCGGTAGGGTTGCCAGTCACGTCCACACTGTCAGCGGTGATGCTGGCAAGTAATTCAATGGCGTCTGTGATCTCTTCAAGAGATGCGTCGAGAGAGAGTGGCGTTGTTGTCTCGCCAGCGATGGTGATTGTGTAGTTGCCCTTGACGGCATCAAGTATCTGCACACGTTGAATCTCGTTGGTCGTGTTCAATACGCCCGCTCTGACTTCTGTGATGACTGAGCTGGCTGCTGCAAGGTCTGCTGTCAGTTCGATGTATGCGCTTGGTGTGGCGTCCTCCAGGCTGCCTACGCCGATGCGTATGCTCTGCCCTGTGAGTGCAACGCTCTTCCACGGATGCTCTGCGTTGTCGTTGTTTGATTCAACGAGCTGCACGTTCACTGTCGGCTGATCTCCGAAGATAACCGTTGGTGGTGTACCTGCCTCAGTGGAGAAATAGTCAGCGATCAATCGCCGGCTTTCGATGTCTATGATAAAATTGTAGTCGCTCATGCTGTGATTGGTTGGGTGGTTGCTTGCGTGGTTCTCATTCTGTGTCTTATTGAACCGAGCCAATATCTTGCGCCACCTTGCTTTTTATAAATCTTGTGTGCCAGTTCATCGCGGCGGGCTGCCAGTTGTGGGCGGTGTTCTTTGTGATAACTTGCAAGCCCCTTGAATACTTTGTGGGACTCAACCCAGCTATTTGCAACGCCTAGTTCTCTGAGCTTGTGCCACGTTCCCCAGTTGTTGCTGCGGTAGGTAACAGCCTTGCGCTGTAGACAGTGGAACTTGCCATATTTCGCAAGCAGCCCTCTGAGTGGTCTATCGAAGTATGCGGTATTGAAAAACCAGCTTGGAAGTTTCTTTACTAAGTCTCTGCGGAACACCATGCCCGCTGTGGCGCACTGGAAGTCTTCGTCGAGGATCTCCTCTGGCTCCCATAGCTCTTTTCGGTTGGCATATAGCTCTGTGAGGTTTCCAAAGTCATGCCCGTGGTTCTCGACGTTGGCTTGAGTAAACGAGCAAACATATTCTGGGTTGTTTTCAAGAAACGAAACTTGGTCTTTTAGCTTGTTATTGTCACACCAGAAGTCATCTGCCTCACAGATGGCAACATACTTGCCGCGTGCTTCTGACAGGCATCTCACGAAGTTGCCCATACCAGAGTCTGGTCCTATGTTTCTGATTGATCTCATCACCTTTACCGTGTCTGGATATAACCAATGCCGTCCTTGGATAAACCGCTCGAAAGTGCCGTCATCTGATCCGTCATCGCTTAGAATAACTTCAAATGTATAGTAATCATTTTGACTTAGCACACTGTTGATTGATTGCTCCACCCAATTGATAGCATTGTAGGACATAACACACACGCTCACGACAGGGTCATGCACCAGAGATTGGGCAGGACGATGACCATTGCAACCATCGGCTGCACTAATCACTGTTTGCTTTTTTATTTCCCTGTGAATCTTCGCCATTAGTATGATGATGTTGTGGCGTTGGTGACTTGAACAATTTTGACGTGTGCAACCCATCGTGCATCTAGGTCAGAGGGGAGTCCCCCAGTGACAGTTAGCTTGAGAGAGTTGTTGGTGTCGTCTGCCGTGAAGGCGACGTCAAAGTTTGATGGTGTGACATCGTCCTCTATGGATGTCCCATATTGAACAGCACCAACGAGAGCAACAGTGCCAGATTCGTTGTCGATACAGCCAAACACATTCCACGCTGACGATGCCTGCGTTGTGTCTACCCTTGACACTATGGTGGCGGTGAATGCCCATGTCGTGTCGTCTGGAACTACCATCCTGGCACTTGAGCCATCAAGAAAAATTTCTGTCGGCACAGCGTTCACCGTGCTGCCTCTCATCACATAATTTATCACTTGAGCATCTCCAGCAGTTGCAAAGTTGCCGTTGCGCTGAACGGTTCCCTCTGCCGTCTGTATGATCTCGCCAGTGCCTTTTGATGAAATGGCTAGGTCGGCGTTGGTGTCGTCACCTACAGCAGCAATCGCTGGTGCGTTGCCCGTTGCTGCGTTGGTTACATTGATGTGGTTTACTGCGCTGCCAGTCTCGGTGAAAGTCAATAGCTCAAGCGTGCCGTCTCCGATAGCTTGTCCGTTTACATCAAGCATACCTCCAAGCTGTGGTGTCAAGTCGCTTACGACGTCACCGCCACCTGCGACAGCTTGCCATGAACATGTGCCGTCTCCGTCTTCACGTAGATACTTTGTGCCACCAGTCTCACCTGTTGAAAGAATCGCCGTGCCTTCTGGCGTTCCGCTTGGGGCTGCTACCCATGAGCATGTGTTGTCGCCGTCTGCCTGTAGCAGCTTGCCGACTGTCTCGCCTGTTGAAAGAATAGCTGTGCCTTCTGGTGTGCCTGTTGGGAGTCCGCTATAGTTTGAAAGCGTGTCTGGTGTCACCACGCGTGTGGTGTCCGTGCCAGTGTCGACCTCTGCCTGTGTGGCTAGTTCGACAACGCCGGCAACTGTTTCAGATGCTGGTATAATGTCGCGACTCACAACCACCCAGTCTGCCTCAGTTGTTGCTGTGGCGTTTTCTTGGATGATCACGTCGCCGATCTCAAGAGCCGTTGACCAGAATGATGCGACGCCTGTGCCTGCCACTGTGACAACATAAGTTCCTCCAATGTCGCCGTCTGTCGGGTCTGTGGTATTGGCATCATACGAACCGAGGAACACCATTGATGAGCCAAGCCCTGCAATCTGTGTGTCAACGTATGCCTTGACTGACTGCTGCGATGGCACCTTCTCGGCGTCGTTCTCTGAGAGTGTGTCAGTGTCAAGAAACCAGCCATTTGCGCTGATGTTTGTGTCTGCGTTGAGCGTGACTGCTGTGCCGAGGTCGGTGATATCGCTCTCGGTGTGCGTGTGTGAAGCTGCTGCGTATGTTGGGAAAGGTGTTGCGCTTGCTGGCGTGTCTGGGATGACGTCTTGGCGGCATGTAATAGCCTGTTGCAAGACAGTGTCGCTTGTGCTGTTG
>Ga0228635_1000873_pt1 | contig 16598 bp, 14 predicted proteins | sample 44DmetaG_FD_182699 | JGI IMG/M metagenome (GOLD analysis project Ga0228635, IMG submission 182699) | Seawater microbial communities from Monterey Bay, California, United States - 44D | ecosystem: Environmental > Aquatic > Marine > Coastal | place: USA: California | collected 2016-09-30 | reverse complement strand
GACATTTAGATCACTGCCATAAAACAGACAAATTCAGGGGTTGGCTTTGTAATAACTGTAATCACGGCTTAGGGTGTTTTAAAGAAGACGAAACTATTTTTATTAAAGCAATGCAGTATATGAGAAAGTCAAATAAATGAACAACAATCTTGAGCCACTACAGAAGCCCACACGCTCTAGGCGAAAGACAACATACAAGGGTGCAGCAGTAAAAGTTACATCAGGTATACTTCCAAGGACAGATAAACAAAAAGAGTTAATAGATGCCATAAAAAGAAACCAACAAGTCCTAATACTAGGTCCTGCTGGTACTGGTAAAACTTATGTAACAGCTACTTGTGCTGCAGATTTGTACATCACTAAAGATATAGATAAGATTGTTATAACACGTCCTCACGTAGCTGTAGGTAAAGATATAGGGTTTCTTCCAGGAACACTCGAAGAGAAGGCTCAGCCGTGGGCGTTGCCCGTCCTAGACGTGCTTATAAAGCATTTAGGTAAGGGTGCTGTAGATACTGCTCTAAAGAGTGGAAATATAGAGGTTGCTACACTGGCGTTGATGCGTGGACGTAGTTTTGACAATGCGTTTATTATTGTAGATGAAGCACAGAATATTGAGATACCAGAGATCAAGATGTTATTGACTAGGGTAGGCGAAGGTAGTACTATTGTACTTAACGGCGACATTCAACAGTCAGATCTAAGAGGAACGTCTGGTCTATCAAAGATCATACATTTAGCTAAGAAGCATCTGTTGAATGTTCCTGTTGTGGAGTTTGGTATTGAAGACATTGTGCGTAGTGGTATCTGTGCAGAGTGGGTTAAAGTGTTTATGAAAGAAGGCTTATGAAGTTAGAAAAAGAAGCAAGAGATTACGTTGACTCTAAGCAGGAACACTTTGAAGAGATATTACTTTACGAGATACACAAGCTAAAGATCCACATAAGCAAAAGCCTCTGGGACAGTCCTGAACTAGTTAAAGCTAAAGATTGTCTCACAGAGGCTTCGCTGTGGGCTAAGGAATGTGCTAAGAAGCACGGTATAAAGTAATTAGTCGAATACTTCTTTGTAGTACTCTATATAATCTAGGTATTTATGTAATTCATAATAGTTCATCTTCTTAGGGTTAGATGTCATACCTTCTTTCTTCATAAACTTACCTGCGGCTGTTTTAACATCCTTATTTCCAGGTGCAGTTGCTGCTCTTCTCTGTAGTACTGCTAGTGCTGTATTTTCATCTGCTGAAGAGTCTAAATACTCAGATACGGTATTCCTAATACCTTTAAGTCTAGATCTAATCATATTACGCTTGCCATTTAAATCCGCTTTAGTAAATGTAGAATCTGCTAACATTAGAGATGCCTCACGTTCTAACAAAGGAGCTAATACTTTATTGAACGCTGCATCATAGGCAGGTATTTCTGATCTCTGAGAAACTGTCCAAGGTTGCATCTCTGCTACAGAGTATAGTTCTTCTGCAGAAGTACGCTTCTGTTTTATAGTTAAGCCTAATACTTTAGCAAATGGGTTAGGATTATATACCTTACCCTCACGTATACCTACAGCTAAATCTTCTCCTGTTAAACCTTCTATACGTCCATTAACTTCATCACCATCAACAGCATCTTGGAAAGATTCTATGATGTTATCTACGTATTTAGTCGAGGTTTGTACAAACATACCTACACCTGAAGCTTGTTTAACATCCTTAGCTGTATCTGTGCCTGAGATATAACCTGCCATCTGATTCACAGCATCTAAGGGGCGAGTAAAACCAGAAGCAAAGTTACCCATAGTTTTACTGAATCCAGAACCCATACCATTTAGTATATATTCAGCACCTTCTATGTTTGTTACCCAATTAGTAAATGCATTTAGGTCATTACCAAACTCAGCATCCTTAGCTGTTTGGCCTATAGCTAACTGTCTACCTAGTTCTTGAGATAACTCTGGTGGTATAGTTTCATTATTCTTTCGTAGATTTAGTATACGACCTGCAACTAAGAACATAGAGAACGGAAAAGTGTTTTTCATATCTGCTATTTGCCCACCGCCGATATCTACTTCATAGACACCTAGACCATCTGCTCTTCTTTGATCATCGTATTGCATAGCAAGACCTGCACCACCAAGAGCTACTATACTACGGCTTGCGGCTTCTGCTGATGTAGTTATTGTACCATCATTCTTAACTATAGACTTCATTAAACCTATATACCCACCTACAGATAAGTCATAGGAAGTAGCTACAACGTTATTCATAAATCTACCAAAGGGTATAACAGTACCTATGATAGGTATGTTAGATACTTTCTCAACACCTTTAGCTACTTCAGATAAAAGATATTTATCCTTAGTATAATCTTTAGCAAACACAGATCTCAGTGTACCGTCTAGGGCTGCACCCTGAACATCATCATCAATAAGTGCAGTATCACCACTCTTTATTACATCCCATAGAGATTTATCATGCTTAAGTCTTAGATACTTATCTAGTTCACCCATAAACATTTGAGACTTAGTAAAGCTATCCTGTATACGAACACCTGTTATCTTAGCTGCACCTTCTGCTACAGTTTCTGCTACCATACCAAAACCTGATTCAGTATCTATATTGTAACGTTTTCCAGTGCGTTCAACACCACCTGTATATGTCTCAAATAATACCTTACTTATATCATCATTATTCTCTAGAAACTCCATGTAAGCGTCATGTGTAGTATAAGGGTCTAAAAGGTTTCGCATCTTTTGCTGCTGTACCTTCATGTAAATCTGTCCTCTACGGCGTAACTCCTTACCACGCTGACCAGGTACAACTGTTCCAGCGATCATATGCGCTCCACCATTGAGTGTGTCAGCTAGTGTAGACATAGTAAAGTACTGAGTAAAGCCAGCAACGTTGATTGCAGTAGTAGCAGGAGATGAAACAAGCATACGTCTCCATAAGTTTTGACCATAAGAAAAGGGTCTACTCTTTTTAACTTTATCAGCCTCTTTAGCAAGAATACTTTGTGTTTCATCTGTAAGTACATCTTCACCGTGTAGTAGTGTAGCATTTAATACTTTAGAAGCCTGACTCATAACGTTTAGTACTTGACCACCACGACTAGCTTCGTAAGCAACTAAGTCACCTAAGTTCTGTCTTGAACCTGTAGCATCACCTAGTGTTACGCCTGTCATTTTAAGCATATCATTTATTTCAGCTAACTCTTTACTGGGCAACATAGGTACAACATTAGATAATAGATCTGATACTGTTCTATTCTTGGGTATCTTTATTCCTTGCTTAGATAACTGATGCACTAGACCTGAGTTTAAACCCTTACCGTCTGCACCTAATATAATATCATGAAAGACACTTGTATCTGTAGCCTGTGAACCAAACTTAGTTCGACCATCTTCTACTTTATCTCTCCAAGACTTAACATTCTTTTTTATATCTTCTGCAATCTTCTTTGCTTCTGCCTTCTTTATATTAGGCATCTCTTTAGGCATTCTATCAGCACGTAGCCTGTCTATTTCGCCAGTAATACCTAACTGGTCTAGCCCTGACTTACCCTTACCTTTACCTGCTATTATTTGCGCTCCTGCGCCTACTGAACCTAATAAAGAACTAAACGCAGTCTGAGTTATATTATATTTATCCTGTTGTCCTACATCAATCATTAAAGACTGTATCTGTGCATCCTGTAGTGCAGCAAAAGAAGCGTCTAATCCACCTGTAGCATAAACAGACTTCTTAGTCGCTGCATCTTTTAGTTCCTTCTTTGCCGCTTGTTCTGCTTCCAAGAAAGCTCTACGTCTATATAAACCACGCTCACGTTTAGCTGCTGCAGTCATATGTCTCTGCGCTGTTTGTTTACTAAACCCAGACTTAACAGAGATATCAAAAGCTTTTTGTCCTGCTTCTTTACCTATCTTATCTGCGGCTTTCTTTGACAAGCCTTTCTCAAGAGCTTCTTTAGTAGCTTTAGCAACAGCTAACTTAATTGCTTGTTTAGATGCGGCTGTAACGCCTAGTGCTGTAGCTTTAGCTGTACCACCTGTAATAAGACCTAAATAGTTTGTAGGATCTGATGCAGCTGAGAATATGTAGTCTTTAACCCCATCAACAGCACCCATAAGCCCATCATTAACAAATACATTACCTGTATTGTCATACAACTCATATGCATTCTTTGCTATCTGCTTAGTTCTATCGTTTGCTTTATATACAAAACGTGCTTCACCTGCAGTATTAACTGTATTAGTATTGAAAGCCCTCATGTGATCCATAAAGTCTTCTACAACTATATTGTTATCTTTATCGCCACCAAACCTATACTGATCACCAAAACGTTCTAACATGTAGGTACGTATGTCGTCTGCAAATCTACCCTGTTTTAGATCTGACTTCTTTAGACTTGTTTCATCATCAAAGCCATAGTCTCTCTCAACAGATTCTTCTGGTATTTCTGGATTATAAAAAGTATTACCTTTTACGTCAGTTGTAGTCTTATCAAAATTCTTATTATATATTTCTAAAGCTAAATTTGGTTCTTCTTCTTTATCCTCAACAGCTTCTTTATCAAAATTCTTATTATATATTTCTAAAGCTAAATTTGGTTCAGCCATTATTTTCTCCTAACTTGTCTAGGGACAAATGCTTCATCGGATAATTCTTCATTAGTAGATGTATTACCCTTCTTAAATAGACTTTTACCTCCTGCATTTTTCATTTGCTCTATAGACAAAGGCAGACCTAGTGCTTCTAATTCTTCCCTTAACTCTTTCTTTTTAGATTCTTTTATAACTCTACTTTTTGAGTTTATTATTTTAATTTTCTTCTCCCAATCACCAAACGTAATTGTAGACATTGCTTCTTGCATAGGAGTTTTTTCATCTGAATCACTTACTCCTGAAAATTTAATTATAGAATCTTTTACCTTATTTGGTATTTCAGATGAATTTAAAAAGCTTTTAGTCTGTTGTACGGAGTATATTATATCATCCTTCAAGTCAAATAAATGAACATCTCCATTAGCAGCTTTAAACATATGTAAATTTTTTGACCCCTCTATAGGTACTAGTGTGAAGTCTGAATTTGTTATTATAACATTCCCTGCAGAATCTTTTGATTCTAAACTACTATCTGATAATCTTAAGCCATTCTCTCCTAGTTCAACCTTTTCTATTTTGTTGTTGTTGTTAACTTCTTGAATAGTATCTGGAACACCTGATTCAACAACGCCACTACGGAAGCTATTATGGTATCCTGGCAATCCAACATAACCGTCAATAGAAGTACCCATAAGATCCATATAAGTGTCTTCATAATATCCAGCAACTTGAGTGTCTAGGAAGGGTTTAACTTCTCTATCAAGAATATCTTTACGTTGTACTAAGTTTGCTTCTAATAGTAGTTTATTATCTGTTATGGTCTTTCTAACCTTGGCTTCATTAGTAGGAGCTTCTGTGGCATTAAGAAGGGATTCAGCACGTTCAATGTCATCTCTAAGTTTTTTAGCTTGAGCTAAATTTGTATTTAAAGCATTATTTTCATTTATTACAGTATTTATTTCGATACGAGCTTTACCTACATCACCTACACCAAAGAACTTAGGCTGATTATATGTTAAGAAAGACTCACCACCCACTTGATTGTATGCAGCAGAATTAGCATAATCATCTAAGTCAAACAAACTCTTGCCATCATATACGGCTGTTTTATCTAACTCTTTACGCATACTAGCCATTGCACCTTCACCTGATAACTTCTGCCACCAGCTAAGATCCTGAGCGCCTTCATAATCACCAAGCTTATAGTCTACTGCACCACCATACGTCTGATCTATTAAAGCATCAACAGATACGTTTGTAAGTTTAGCATCCAAAGTAATACCTGCAATAGCATCTACATTAGCCTTAGTAAATTCTAAACCTTTATTAGCTACTACCTTTGATAAAGCAGTCTCTAAGTCAGATAACCCTGTAGGTCCTTCTGCTATTGCTGCCTTAATCATATCAGATGTAGCACCATAAGACTCTAAACGGCTTACAGTAGTTCTAGCTGCACCCTTAAGTTCATCCTTCTTTTTAGCTAAAGCAATTAACTGAGGTCTAGACTTCTCTAGTCTATCACGCTCAGTAGTAGCTCTATCTTTGTATTCTGTTCTCTGCTTTGTTTTACCCTCAAGGTAACTCTGAAAGAATGCTTGACCATCAAAACCCATTACACCATACCTCTTGCCATAAGACCTGCAGGTTGTTCAACCATAGGCTCTTCTATTGTTTCTTCTTCTTCTACCATAGGCTCTTCAGCCATAGGTTCATCATCCATGTTAGCATCCTGCATCTGTCGTAACATTTCAGTACCTTCATCATCGCCATTCTTTAAGCTCTTTTGTATAGCATCTACATAGATAGCATCTAAACGCTTCTTCTGCTTTTCAGTACGTATTTTGTTTTCGTCTATGTCAGTCTCTTTTACTTCAATACCCTGCTCTGACATTATAGCTTTAATGTAAGCTCCTATCATAGGACCTGCTAACATCTGTGCATCTACAGTGTGCAAACCATTCATAGTACCCATAATCATCATAGTCTCTGTTATTTCTTGTAAGCTTCCACCTAGTTCGAATATAAGAGCTAAGTCATCTATAACTTCATCTCTATTTAGTTTCTCGATATAGTGTGTTACAACTTCTTCTACAGTACTCATCTCTGAGGGGTTTTCCCACGGAGCATTCTTAGGTTCATCTGTTAAAGATTGCCCAGGAATAGGGGCTTGAAATAGATCTGCCATTTTATTAACCTTACTTTGTAAATCCTGCACCGAAGTATAAGCCTACGATGGCTGAAACGATATGTGTGTCTAGAGGAGTGATAACGAAGCCACGAGCTGCTTTCCAATGTATTGCATCTGGTGCGCCTAAGAGCCAGTTAAGGAGGCCACCCTGTACTTCTGTATAACCAACGATTACGCTTACGTCAGGATACCATACTGCTACTAACTTTGGCAATACAATAATAGAGCCTACTGCAGATAAAGCTATAATCCTACGTGTCCAAGCAAAGTGTTTATCTTTACTGCCATGCTCTCTTGCATCACTGACTGCGCCTACAAGGGCTTTCTGTTGTTCTGCTTTAGCTTTATTGCTTTGACCCCAGATGGACATAACTCCACCTAGGACAGTAGAGAAAAGCATTGTGATTAATTCTAGTGGTAATCCAAACATTAATTAGCCTCTAATCTCTGCTATGATTTTATCAAGAGTAGTATCATCAAGTTTATTAAATCCCTGCCATTCATCTTTTAAACCCTTACGTGCTTGTTGATCATTTTTACCTATAACACGTCTCTCTGCTAAATGTGCTGCTATTTTATCCTGTGTAACCGAGTTAAAGATAGTATCATCATCTATATTAAGCTTAGCTAATATTCCTCTATCTCTTAAATCCCTTAAAGTAGTTCCAATCATTTGAAACTTACCTATAGCTGTTGAGTCTTTTTTCAAGTTATTTATGTTATGCGTATGAAATTCACCGTTCTTTTTAGTAAAATCAAAAACTTCATCCATAGTCATAGAGGTTACATCTGTACCCTGAAATGGTCCAGACTTTTCTCCATCCCCAAATATAGTACTATAAGATTCAGCTTCTAATTTTTTAAGGTTTTTTCTAAATACAGATGAATCATTCATATAGTTAGGTATGGTAACACTATCAGGTCTAGGCTTAGGTTTAGTCATAATACCTGTAGGTTCTTCGTCTAATTCAATAGCACTCTCTACTTGGTTTTTTATATCTACCAACTCTTCTGGTGTATGTCCTACAGAACTAACTTCATCTTTTGTAGGCATAAGCTTATCTACATGTGAATTAACTTCATCTCTATCAATGGGTACATAATTAGTAGCAAATAACTTAGCAAACTCTTCGTAATCACTGTAAGCATTCTTTATCTTTGTAGCAAAGTCTTTACGAAACCTACTATAATCAGACTCTTCAGGAGCAACTGCATTTGTCTTTTTACCCATAATAGCAGAAGTTACACCCTCACTATCCGTCTCTGTATCACGGTCTACATAGGTGTCTAAATCTAAGGAGTATCTATATTTGTTATTCATGTCTATTGTACCTATATAATTAGAAAGAACTAAAGAAGCCACCAACAGCGCCCCAAAAAGCCGCATCTTTTTCTGACTTGGCTTCAGCTGCTGCTTGGTTTGCAGCCGCATCAGAACCATATTTAGAAGCGTCTGCAGCAATGTTAGCAACCATAATAGAAGTAGCACGATCTGCGTTATTATTAGCCGTAGTATTTGCAAAGCTCATTAAGTCCCTATATGTTTGTATTGTAGCATTGTAACCTAATTGTGTAAACTGATTAGCGGCAACAGCGTCTGCTCTGTTAGCTTCATTGATAGCGGCATTCTCTGCAGTAGTAGTTTCCTGCGCCCACTTAGCATTAGCCTGTGCTATAACTAATCTGTTTGTAGCGTTGAACTGATCTCTCATATTAAGTTGTGCAGAGTTAAACTGACTAAGAGCGTTAGCTTCTCCTGCATTAAACTTGTTCATGCTAGACTCTTGATCAGAGTTAAACTGTTGTACACGGCTACTTAGATCTGCAAAGAACTGGTTAGTCTGGTTTTCGCTAGAAGCGTTAAACTGTTTAGCGGCATTCTCTGCTGCTGTATCAGACATCATGGCATTAATATTAGCTTGTACTTTAAACATGCTAGTCTGTTGTTCATTACTTAAATTAGCCATATCCATCTGCATAAAGTTCTGTGCATTTTGTATCGCCGCTTGTTGACGGTTATTTAAGTTAGCCATGTCTGCTTGAGACATTGCAGCGGCATCAGCCATAACCTTAGCGTTAGTAGCATTTAAGTTTGTTAAGTCTACTGTTTGTGCCATACGTGCATTTTCTAATGCTATAGACTGTTCAGCACTAAAGTTCATATTAGCTATATCAGATATCTTAGCTGCGTTAGCAACACGAGATTGAAACTCTTGATTAAACTCTAACCCTAAAAACTCTGCACGTTTCTCTGCGGCAAACATAGCTGTCTGTTGACGATTAGATAAGTTCTGTGCTTCAAACTTAGCAAATGTCTGTGAATCCATTTGTGCTATAGGTAGAGCCGCTTCCATAGCAGTCTGTATCATTGCTTGTCCTGCCATAGAAGAGGAAGACAAACCACGAGCCGCCATAGCCGCTGCTGCATTACGCATAGCACCTGCCGCCCAAGCAGGAGGAGACTTACCTTCAAAGTCAGCCATCAAGCCTGTAAGTTGTCCCTGTACTGTAGCATCTGTAGAAGGCGCACCAGTTACAGCTTCAAAGTTAACCTCTGTTCTAACACGATCCATATCGACAGTAGAACCGTCAATCATTTCACCCTCTTGTACAGTACGAGGATCAGGTGCATCTACTGTTTGAGCTTCATCTATTTGTTCTACATCAAGACCTAATGCAGCTAGTTTCTCTGGGTCTTGACTAGCCGCTTCTACTTTAGCACCCTCAGATACTTTTCCTACTGCCGCATCTAAAGACTCTGTTGCTTCAGTTACTGCAGGTGTAGCTTTTGTTGGGTCTACTGTAGCCGCTTCTGTTTTAGTTGGTGCGGTTACAGGTGTACCTGCCTCGGCTGTTGTAGCTGTAGCATCTGTAGTAACACCCTGCTCACCTGTACCTGCCGCTATAGTACCAGAAGCCTTGTCTGCATCAGACATAGTTTCAACTTCTGTTTTGGTTGTCATTGATGTAGGGTCTTGAATTGATTTTTCTACTAATCCTGCTATATTATCAGGTGTACTATTTACTACTGCCTCTGTCTTACCTTCTTCATCAGGTTTAACTGTACCACCTATAGCATAACCTTTTACATAACCGCCTTCAGCCATTCCAGGCATAGCCTTAGCACCTAACTGTCTCATAGCTACTTCTGCCATTTTACCTACACGCTTAGCTGCGCCAGGTTGAGACATTATATAAGCTTGCTGTTCATCAGCTTGCATACCTGCCATCTCTGGTACTATCTTACCCATTTGTTCAGGTGTAAATCCACCAAATACTTTAGCCATTTTTAATAGTCCTTATTAATTACCCAGCTTCATCCAAATTGCAGCAGCAACAAAGCTGAATATAGCAACGGTTGTTATTTTAACGAATGTGTTCCATATACTTAAACGTGTTTGTCGCCACGTTGTTAATAGGTTACGTACTTCACGCATATCTTCTGCGGCTGACTCATCATGTAAGCCTAACTCACGTAGTACCAACTTAGCACCACGCTTAGCTGATCTGTCTAGTATAATCTCTAGCTCTTCTGGGGTCAACGTTATATTAGACATAGCTTCCTCAGTAGGTTTAAGTTTTAATGCAAGGGAGTAGGGCTACGTTGCGTGAGCGAGTCTCTGATGCATAACGGACAGTGCCATAGCCAGATAGATTTACAGGCTGAAGAACTCTGTCACTCGATCTGCCAACACCTGTTGCAAAAGTACCATTACCGCCACCTGGTCCATTACTTTGAGTAGTCAGCATATGTCCGTGGCCTTGTAGTGCATCATCCTGTGAAGAACCAAATGCACGTCCACTATCTATGCCTCTACTATTATCCCAACCACGGATGAACTCACCACGTAAGTCAGGAACATTAAAAGTTGATGACCCATTACCTGATCCATGTGTAGTTCCTATAGCTGCAAATAAATCTGAGTAGGTACTACGACTGACTGCCGCCCCATTACATTCTAAGTACCCAGTAGGTGCGCTAGTATTTGCAAAGTAAGACACAAGACCAGAAGGTGCGCCACTATTTGCTAATGCCGATGTAAGAGCATTAATCTGTGCTTGTATGCCACTAGTAACGCCATCCACATAATTAATCTCTGCAGTCGTTGCTGTAACACCATCCATTTTATTAAGTTCAGTTGCAGTAGCAGTGACATCACTAATATTAGACAATGTATGATTATGACTATTGTTAGCTACTGTAGCACTAATACTTATATTGCCTGTACCATTAAAAGATGCAGAACCTGTCACATCTCCTGATAGAGCTATATTACGAGCAGTAGCTAATGCTGTAGCTGTAGAAGCATTACCTGTAACTGCACCCGTAAGATTACCAGTAACATTACCCGTTAAGTTACCCTCAAATGTACCTGCTACGAATGTTTCACTGCCTACACCCCACTTGTCTGTTGATTCTGTCCAGACTAATGATTTATTAGTAGATGTACCACGTTCAATAGTAATACCTGCATCTTGGCTCGGTGTACCTGTCTCATCAGAGTTAAGTGTGATAATGTTATCACCAATGTTTACAGTGTTAGAGTTTACTGTAGTAGTCGTACCATTTACAGTTAAATTACCACCTACAATAACATCATCAAATGTTACGTCTTGGTTGGTAGCTAAAGAGATAACACCAGTAGAGCTATTATAGCTAATGTTACCTGTAGCAGATATTGCACTCCTAGCTCTAGCAGTAGTGTGATACAGATTAGATGAGCCTTCAGCTACAGTATCTGTGTTACCCTGAGTAAAGCTAATAACACCAGTAGTACTGTTATAGCTTAAACTTCCTGTAGCTGAGATAGCTGCTCTAGCTCTAGCAGTTGTATGATATAGGTTAGAACCCTCTGCAATGTCGCCTGTGTCGTGGTTAGCTACACTTGATACTGTACCTGTTACGTTTCCTGTTAGAGCGCCTGTAAAGCCTCCTGTAGCTGACACAGTACCACCTACAACAATGTTACCAGAGTTAAGAGTGACGTTAGCAGAAGCTATGGTTGTGTTGCCTGTTATAGCAAGAGTACCACCTACTGTAGTATTACCTGTAACTGCTAGTGTACCTAGCGCTGAAGTAGCTGAACCATTTAAGCGTAAAGCCTCTACATTACCTGAGAAGATAGACAACTGGTTAGAGTTGTTAGTTAGTTTACCAAAGCTAACACCGCCATCCTTAAGCAGTACATCTCCACCGTCAGCATCTAGTGTAATATCACCTACTACATCTAAAGTTAAATCCCCATTAGATACAGTGTAAGCGTTGTCTACAATAGTAGTATAACCATTTACACCTATGTTAGCTGTATCTGTATACAAAATACCATCAAAGAAGCCGTCCTTGAATTGAGCTGCACTAGAGCCTAAGTCAATAATGTTATTAGCTTTAGGTAAGACTGTAGATGTACCTACAATGATGTCCTGCCCTGGACCTACTTTGGTTACAGGTGCGCCTTGTCCTGCTGATCCATCATGAGCGTGACCAGAGGATGCGTTAAATGCGCTTTCAACAGCGTTAAACTCTCCGTCTAAGTCGTCTGCGTCAATAACGCTACCGTTAGCGATGTTGTTAGCCGTATCTTGGCGTGTATAACCTGCCATAAGAGTTATCCTTTATTGTCTATCATTCTGTGTAAACTCAAGAAGTGCTGTATCTAGAGTAAATGCTGGGTTAGTTGTGTTATCTTCTATACGTATTGATATAGTCTTACCTGATCCAATGATTTGATTCTGATAAACTTTATCTAGTTCACCACCATATATAGCTGTACCAAATATAGAAGTAACTGCTCCATAAATAGCAGCAAAAACGCCTGTACTTGTAATAGTAGTTGCTGCAGGTTGTATGAGGTTTTGGTTGTTAGATCTAGTGAAGTCATACTTAAGTGCTAGATCAATGTTAAATGCACCTTTAGGGTCTATATATGTAGTTAGTTTGTAGAAAGTCTTACGTATCTGTGGGTCTGATATAGGCATATATGGTGATTCGTAGATTGCTTCAATAGGCTCACCATCAAAAGCATAACCTGTTTCCATCTTATATACGTAGCCGTCTTCATTGCCAAATATAATAGTCTCTGAATATTCTGTATACTTAGAGTCTGCTACAAATGCTTTTATACCTGATGTCTCACCCCATGCTAAGTTAGCTGCACCTTGGTTAGAAAACTTAGTTACGAGTAACCCACGAGAAACTTTCTTTTGTTCGGACTGTGTATAGCCAAAGATACGATACTGTGCTTTCTCACGTATAACAATAGAGCAGAAGTTAGATGTACTTTGAGCAAACTTATAAACATCATCAGCTATTGGATCAGAAGCTACTTCAAGTGAGAAGTCACCAATTCTATCTGTAGCACCTAAGAGTCTAATACCGTCAGGAGACATATACATAATGTCACCACCAACCTCTTGTATCGTATCAGGGTCTAAGCAACCAATGCCTTCTGTAATAGGGTTTAACTGAAAGTCAGCTAGAGTTGTACCAGAGAGACGTTGTATGTTATTTCTGCTAAAGATGATAAGCTGATCACGGAAAGCAATAAGGCCAGTAATATCGTGGCTTACATTTATAACACCACCACCATTAGCGGCACTAAAGTCACCTGAGTCTGAAGGTGCTGAGAAGTATAAGTTAGAACCTTTAGAGAAGAACACTGTAGTCTTAAACACTGCTACCTGTTCTGCACCCTGTAAGTCTGATAGAGAAGAGATAAATGATAAACTGTTAGCTGTATCATTAAATAGCGCTGGGTAGTTAGAACCATCTACCATTATAACAAAGTCACCTGCACCAAAGTTATATTCAGCACTACGGATCTTACCACCTAATAGTGCTGCCTTACCTAGTGAAGACCAAGCACCGCCAGAAGATCTGTGGTATTCAGTTTTAGGTGTAGAAGCTCCATCACTTCTAGCCGCTATATACTCTCCGAGGTTAGCTACTTTAACACCTAGTACACGACCTGTTCCTGGTACAATACTGTTTGTTGCTTTTGTATAGCCTAAAACTTTACTATAACCACCCGACCTAGCTGGCTCAAAGTTCTGCAGTATAGTAGCAGAACCAACAGCATTAGCACCCTGTTGTAGAGGGCTGAGATTAGAGATGAGGCCACCTTTAAACTCAATAGGGAATGTCTGCCAATTAGTAGCCATCAGTAATGAACTCTTGTATCTCTTAAGTACTCTGTACGGTTTATGTTTATAGAACGCATACTCTTGATACCCTCTTTAAACTTGCCTTGTGATAATTGTGCAGACTGAGTGTCACCCCTGAATACATAAGCATAATACATAGCACCATCTACAATAATATGCCTGTATGGTTCTGGTATAGTAGCCACATCTGATGATTTCTCCATATCAACACCATTAGTGTAATATTCATATACTACTTCATATGCTTTATCTGGGGATGGTATAAACAGTAATTCTCTACTTGGCGCACGTACAACATACTGTGGTACACCTCTTACATCTGAGCTAGAGTTATACTCTATGTCTGCGTGTTTGTCAAGATATTCTTCGTAATTCAACACTTTAAGACGTTTAGTATCTACGTTAAGAGTATCATCACGTTTTAGCCTAAAGCTATTCATATTAACAGTCTTACTGTCGTAAGGCATACTGTAGCGTACTTCACCTGCAGTTAGTACTTCTGTTTCTTCTGCGTGATTCCAAGGCCACTCAAACTCTTCTTGGTGGATATGTCTTATGGAAGCATTAACAGCATCCTTGGTGAGGTTGTAGTAACCCTGTGCTGTAGCAAAGTTAGCTGTAGTTAATTCTACTTCGTTAAGTCTTCTGTTAACATCATTAACTAACCCGATAAAATCATAGGCCATTCTTATTTCTCCTTAACACGTACAAATACTGAACGCTCATACTGTAAGCCTTCTACTGTAGTGATCTTACATGTAACTCTGTATCTAACGTTATTAGTGCCAAGAGATAAACGTATTGTTGCTACGGTGAGTGTATTAGTTTTTTGTACCATCTGTAGACTATTAACAACTTCACCTGCGTCTATTAGGGTCTTAGTACCTTGGTTATCATCAACAAACCATGAAACACCTGATATAGTATCATCACCCAAAAAGCGTGACCAATCAATGCTATAATCTAATACTTCGTCTTTATCTTTATCAGGCCATTTATATGACATTCGTATATTCCTTATGCTGCAATACGTACAACTCTATCTGTATTAGTCGCTTCAATTAGTACTGTTCTATTTCTTGGATCTGCAGGTATATTAACAGTATACCCCTGATTGGTTGGTGCTATAAATATAACACGTCTTCTATCGAAGCTAGACTTAAGACTTTCATAGTCAAACTGTTGTGTTGCTACAGTTAAGCTACCAGAGAATATGTTTAGTGGTACACCTACTAATTCTAGTATAACTTGTGTAGATACATCGACTGTACCAATAGTGGAGCTAGATGAAACACCTACAGGTAAAACAAGAGCCTTAGCTTGTACGTTCGACCCTGTTCCTACAGTAGCTGTAAGCGATGGGCTTAGAGGTAATACATTAGCCTCTGCCAATACTGTAGTTGTACCTAGATTAGCCTGAGAGTCAACCCCTGAAGGTGCAACATTAGCATTTGCAACCGTTATTGTAGTACCTAAAGAAGATGTAGCAGATGTAGACTCACTAAGTGTAACACTCTTGGCAGTGACGACTACAGAGCCGATGCTAATAGTGTTTGATGAACCTGTCAAGCTAAAGTTAGCATGACCTACAACATTAATACTCCCTGCACTACTTGTAGCAGGTACACTCTGTGCAATAAGACGTGTCTCTAGTGTTGTAGAGAAAGGTCCTGATGCAAAAGGAAAGATACCAAAGAACATGTTTTATCCTTTTTCTTTTGTCGTTAAGATATTCTGACCCATAAGCAATTCACTTGCTTACTAAATTGTGTACCAACAGCATCACCTGTCATGTTACGCCATGTGCCTGATGCACCAAGAGAGTTGTTTTCACTAGCATTCCACTCATGAGTAAGTGGTCTTTTGTGAGTGTTACTATATACATTTGTTTTAAGAGTGCTTCCTGCAACAGTAGAACCAGCCGATACTAATCCTGTACCTGCTGATGCCGCAGTATAAGTACCAACAGCGCCCCATGTTGTACTACCGCCAACACCTGTTAGGTTAGAGCCATTGCCGTATAGGTTTCCTGAGAAGTAGCCGTCTTTGAACTTAGCGTCAGAGTTACCAATATCCATTGCACCATTAGAAGCATTACCATCACCATCTGTTGGGTATATTCTTGCGGAGCTTATACCAATTCCTTTTGACGCCTGAGAAAAATATACATTACTGTTACGAACACCAATAAAGCCTTTATCAGAATCATCTCTAGCTAATGTAATAGCCACACCATCGCTACTTTTGCGGTTAAAGTAACCTCCAGTTGCATTTTCTGAAGTTACCCATAGTTGTCCTTGTGAGCCAAAAACAGTAACGCCTTTAGAATTATTATATGCACCAGCACCAAACTTAGCCGCACCACCATCAGACATATCAAGGGTGAGGGCTGTGATGGTTGAACCGCCATCGTTGCCTTTAAAGAGAATGTCTTTATCAAGTGTTGGATTTCTAACTACAAAGTCATTTGAAGACTGGGTTACAAGACCGAATGTTGTTCCACCATCTTGAAAATTAACTACAGCACCATCAGCATCAAGATTTATGTCTCCTGACACATCTAGTGTTAGGTTGCCAGATGGATTAGCTATAGAGCCTGATAGGTAGAGGTTTCTGAAGCGTCCTGAAGACCAACCTAAATCCACATCGC
>Ga0228635_1000861_pt1 | contig 16675 bp, 22 predicted proteins | sample 44DmetaG_FD_182699 | JGI IMG/M metagenome (GOLD analysis project Ga0228635, IMG submission 182699) | Seawater microbial communities from Monterey Bay, California, United States - 44D | ecosystem: Environmental > Aquatic > Marine > Coastal | place: USA: California | collected 2016-09-30 | reverse complement strand
ACCAAAAGGAATTTTGCGAGCCACATCAAAAACTTTTTCGAAAAAGTTTTCAGATTTTTTCATGCAGTGAATATAGAAAGATTTTCAGAATCTTTATTTAAACCCTAATTTGAGTTTTTAATAGTTTAATCTGAATTTGATATAAGTAATTGCTTTATCTACAGCTAAATACTGGTTCTCGTAAAAAGTTTGAATTTCTGTAACTTCTTTTGGTGCTCCAGAGTTATGATAGACATTATGATTAGCATACAATACCTCATGTCCTTCACCATGCAATAAACCTAAAGTATAGCCATGCATAAATTCTGAATCTGTTTTTAAATTGATAATACCATCTTCTTTTAAGACATTAAAATATCTTTTTAAAAACGTAGTATTCGTCATTCTATGTTTTGTGCGTTGGTATTTTATTTGAGGATCAGGAAAAGTTATCCAAATTTCAGAAATTTCATTTGCTGCAAAAATGTAATCTACCAACTCTATTTGTGTTCTTACAAAAGCAACGTTTGGTAGATTTTCTTCTATAGCTGTTTTAGCTCCCCTCCAAAAGCGAGCTCCTTTTATATCTATACCAATATAATTTTTATCAGGATTTTGTCTTGCTAATGCAACTGTATATTCACCTTTTCCACAGCCTAGCTCAACAATAAGTGGATTATTGTTACCAAAAAAAGAATGCCATTTACCTTTATGAGAAAAGTTATTTAAAACTTCATCTCTTGTAGGCTGTATGACATTTTTAAACGTTTCGTTTTCTTGAAAACGTTTTAATTTATTTTTACTTCCCAAAATGTATGGAAATTAAGCTCTATCTTCTGTTCCTTCGTCTAAGAAACGCTTAGATTCTTTCATCCAATAAGCGAAAAGAACTATTAAAACAACTAAGAAAAGCCAGTTAATTATATTTGAAGTCCACCAACCAAACTCTGCAGTTGCTAATTGCAATCTTAACCATTGAAAAGGTAGAAATAAAATATCTGTGAATAAACTACCAATCCATCTAAAAATATTGCTTGCTATCATAACTTAATTATATTTACACTGCAAAAATAACAAAAGAAATAATGTTAGCCAATTTTTTAAACAAATCTAAACCTATCATTTTTATTGGAACCTTAATTCTTTTTTTTTGTGTACTTACTGTAACTTTAATATTTGGTTCATTTACTGCTAAAACCTTTAGTTCTATTATCTTAGAAAGTGTTGTCTTTGTCTTTTTTTTCTTGTTTATCTTTTTTCTTTTCAACTTTATTACCAAGAAAAATGGATTAACTTTCGATAATTCTTACGCTTTTTTCATTTTCATAATTTTATCAATAAGCATATTACCATACTTACTAGATATAAACAAATTGTTTTTAACAGCAATTTATTTATTAATTGTCAGAAAAATTTACAGTCTTAGATCTAATAAATCAATTTTAGAAAAAATTTATGATTCTAGTTTTTGGCTAGGCATTTTTTTTATTTTTAAACCAATTTCATTGATTTTTATATTTCTGATTTATGCTGCAATTTATTTACATAAAAAACTAACAATAAATACTCTTGTAATACCAATAATTGGTTTTGCAACACCTTTAATTATCTATTTTTCATATTTATTTTGGTTTAATCAAACTGAAGTTTTTTTTGACTTATTTCAGTTTAAAATAAATTTATCTCTTAAAAACTTAATTGAACCAAACCTTATCTTTTTTGCTTTAATTATTGCTTTATTAACTTTTATTTTTATGATTTTTAAATCTATAACAACGCTATCAATTAATAACACTTTTAAAAGAAGTTGGATTTTAATAATATTAAACCTATTTGTAGCTTTTTTGTTTGTGTTGTTATTGAACCAAAAAACCACTGGTGATTTAATTTACTTATTTTTTCCTGTAGCTATAATTATTTCAAATGGAGTTGAGCTAATTGAGAAAAAGATTATAAAAGACAGTATCTTATACATTCTTTTTATAGGATGTTTTTTAGCGAGATTTGTTTTATAATTTTTCTCCAAAAGCTAAATCTCCTGCATCTCCTAAACCAGGAACTATATACCCTTTATCATTTAAATTATCATCTATAGTTGCAATCCATAAATGAGTGTTTTTAGGAAAATGCTTTTCAATAAATGCTATCCCTTCTTTAGAACCAATTACAGAAACAATATGTAATTCTTTAGGAATACCATTCTTTTTAATTGCCTCATAAACTGCCACCAAAGATTGACCTGTTGCCAACATTGGATCTGCTATAAATAATGTTTTACCTTCAATTTTTGGTGAAGCAAAATACTCTACAACTATCTCAAAATCATTAGAGTTTTTTGTGTGTTTTCTATAAGCAGAAATAAAAGCATTTTCTGCATCATCAAAATAATTTAACAACCCTTGATGTAAAGGTAAACCTGCTCTTAAAATTGAACAAAGCACAATATTATTATAAGATAATTGTTGTTTCTTTATACCTAAAGGTGTCTCTACATAAAAGCTAGTATAAGATAATTTCTTACTTAACTCGTAACCTAAAATCTCACCTATTCTTTCTATATTTCTTCTAAAACGAAGAGAGTCTTTTTGAATATTCTTATCTCTAATTTCAGATATAAATTTATTTAAAATAGAGTTTTCTTCAGATATATGATGAACAATCATTTGTATTTTTATTTTGTATTTCGATGTAAAATACTAAAATTATAAACTTCAAAAACATAGAAGCAGTTTAAATTCATCAACAAAATAAAAAGTTATCTTTGTGGCTCATTTAAAATAGTGATTGTATGATTCAATCTATGACTGGTTATGGAAAAGCTGTGTTGCAATTGTCAACCAAAAAAGTAACCATAGAAATTAAATCTTTAAATAGTAAAAATTTAGATTTAAATGTTAGAATACCTTCTTACTACAAAGAAAAAGAATTAAATGTTCGTAAAAAACTGGCTAAAAAATTAGTTAGAGGTAAAGTCGACTTTTCGATTTTTGTAGAAATGACAGCTGATGAAACCTCTACAACCATAAATAATGGTGTAGTAAAACAATACATGCAACAACTTAGAAATGTTGTGCAAAGTGGCACTTCAGAAGATTTAGAGTTATTAAAGATGGCTATAAGCATGCCTGATGCTTTAAAAACAGAACGTGAAGAATTAGATGAAGAAGATTGGAATTTAATTGATGAGAAAATTGAGGAAGCTTTAACAAAAATTGTGCAATATAGAATTGATGAAGCAAAATCTTTAGAAATAGATTTTAAAGAAAGAATTGCTAATATTAAAAAGTACTTAGAAGAAGTAAATGCTTTAGATAATGATAGGATAGAAAATGTAAAAGCAAGACTTAAAAAGGCTATTGATGATTTAAGAGTAGAAACTGATGAAAATAGATTTGAACAAGAGTTGATTTATTATCTAGAAAAACTAGATATTAATGAAGAAAAAGTTCGTTTAGCAAATCATTTAGATTACTTTTTACAAACTTTAGCCTCTGAAGAATCTAATGGTAAAAAATTAGGTTTTATTATCCAAGAAATGGGTAGAGAAATAAATACTACAGGTTCTAAAGCTAATTTTGCACCCATGCAAAAAGCAGTTATTCAAATGAAAAACGAGTTAGAACAAATTAAAGAACAAATTTTAAACGTACTTTAATATGAGTGAATTTAAAGGAAAGTTATTTGTGTTTTCTGCGCCTTCTGGTTCTGGTAAAACTACAATAGTTCGTCATTTATTAAATCAAGAAAAACTAAACTTAGCATTTTCTATTTCAGCAACTTCTAGAAAACCTAGAGGTAATGAAAAAGATGGAGAAGATTATTATTTTATTTCTTTAGAAGAATTTAAAAATAATATTAAAGCAGATAAATTCTTAGAGTGGGAAGAAGTATATAGAGATAATTTTTATGGTACTTTAAAAGCTGAAGTAGAAAGAATTTGGGCACAAAAGAAACACGTTATTTTTGATATTGATGTTGTTGGAGGATTAAGAATTAAAAAGAAATTTCCAGAAAAAACATTAGCGGTTTTTGTGAAACCACCAAGTGTAGACGAATTAAAAATAAGATTAAAAAAACGTTCTACAGAAAGTGAAGAGAAAATAAATATGCGTATTGCAAAAGCATCTGTAGAGTTAGCCACTGCACCACAATTTGATAAAATTATTAAAAATTACGATTTAGAAGTTGCTTTAAAAGAGGCAGAAGAATTGGTAAGTAACTTTTTAGAATTTAACTAAAAACTTGAAAGCGTAAAAACTTAATTATGAAAATCGGTTTATATTTTGGCACATTTAACCCAATACATGTTGGGCATTTAATTATTGCCAATCATATGATTGAGTACTCAGATTTAGATGAAATCTGGATGGTTGTTACGCCTCATAATCCTTTTAAAAAGAAAAGCTCGCTTTTAGAAAATCATCATCGGTTTGAGCTGGTTTATAGAGCTACAGAGAGCTATCCAAAAATTAAGCCCTCAGATATTGAGTTTAAACTACCACAACCCAACTATACTGTTCATACATTGGCTCATATTTCAGATAAATTTACTGACAAAGAGTTTTGTTTAATTATGGGCGAAGACAATTTAAAAAGCTTTCATAAATGGAAAAATTATGAAACTATTTTAGAGCATCATCACATTTATGTGTATCCAAGAATTGCAGAAGGTACTATAGAACATCAATTTAAAAACCATTCTAAAATTCATAAAGTTAATGCACCAATTGTACAAATTTCATCAACAATGATTCGTAAAGGAATTGAGAACAAAAAAAATGTAAAACCACTTTTAACAAAAGAAGTTTGGCAATACATAGATGAAATGAATTTTTATAAAAAATAGTTTACTTATTTTTACGTTAAATAGTAGTTATAAATAATTTTCAAGTGGATAATCAATCTCCAAAAAAATCGTCTTTTAAACAAAAACTAACTGACAAGTATAGGTTAGTAGTTTTAAATGAAGATACTTTTGAAGAACGATTTTCTTTAAAACTATCTCGCTTAAATGTTTTTGTTTTAGGGGGGGTTATTTCTTTTTTATTGATTTTAATCACTACTTTTTTCATCACTTTCACACCAATTAAAGAATATATCCCTGGATATTCGTCTACAGATTTAAAAATAAAAGCTACAAAATTGGCTTTTGAAACAGACTCTTTAAAAAGAAAGCTAGACGTTTTAGAAGATTTTACAAAGAATTTAGGACCAATTTTAACTGGTGAAATTAAACCAGATATAATAGATACTATTTCTATAGAAAGCAATAGGGTTGTTTTAAATGATAGTTTACTTATTGCCTCTAAAGAAGATTCTTTATTTAGAGAAAAAATAGAAAGTCAAGATCGTTTTCCTATTCAAAATAACGCACAAAATAAAGCTAATATTGTGTTTTTTGCGCCTCTAAAAGGTACTGTTTCTCAAGATTTCGATGCTAAAGCTAAGCACTTAGCCATTGATATTGTGGCTCCTAAAAATACGCCTGTAAAAGCAGCTGCTGATGGTACTGTGATTTTTTCTGGATGGACTACTGAAACAGGTTATGTAATTATTCTAAAACATAAAGAAGATTATATAACAGTATACAAACACAATGGAAATTTACTTAAAGAACAAGGAGATTTTGTTAAGTCTGGAGAAGTAATTGCTAGTGTAGGTTCTACAGGAGATTTAACAACAGGACCTCATTTGCATTTTGAGCTTTGGAAAGCTGGTTATTCTGTAAATCCTAATAATTTTATCGACTTCAAATAAATGAGTTTAAAATCTTTTTTTGCAATTCCTTTTGCTAAAATAGCTACTAGAAATGTTTATAAATGGGCAAATAAACCCCATAAAACACAAGAAAAAGTTTTTAAAAACCTAATTAAGATTGGTAAAAAGACTGCTTTTGGTAAAGATCATGATTTTAAAAATATTTCTAATTACCAAGATTTTAAAAACAGAGTAAAAGTTCAAGATTACGAAGGTTTAAGAGCTTATGTAGATAGAATTGTAGCAGGAGAATCTCATGTGCTTTGGGAAGGTAAACCTTTATATTTTGCAAAAACTTCTGGCACAACATCTGGAGCAAAATATATTCCTATTACAAAAGCATCTATGCCAACACATATAAAGGCAGCAAGAAATGCTTTATTATTTTATATAGCAGAAAAAAATGATGCAAGTTTTGTTGATGGCAAAATGATTTTTCTACAAGGTAGCCCAGTATTACAAGACAAAAACGGAATTAAATTAGGGAGATTAAGTGGAATTGTTGCACATTATGTACCTCAATATTTATTAAAAAACAGATTGCCAAGTTGGAAAACTAACTGTATTGAAGATTGGGACACTAAAGTAAATGCCATTGTAGAAGAAACGATTAACGAAGATATGTCTGTTATCAGTGGTATCCCTTCTTGGGTACAGATGTATTTTGAAAAATTAATAGAAAAGACTGGAAAAAAAATATCAGAAATCTTTCCAAACTTTAACTTCTTTATTTATGGAGGTGTAAATTTTGAACCCTACAAAAATAATTTTGAAGCTTTAATAGGTAAAAAAATAGATTACATAGAATTGTATCCTGCATCAGAAGGTTTTATAGCATATCAAGATTCTCAAAAAGCAAAAGGAATGCTATTGCAGTTAGATTCTGGTATTTTCTATGAGTTTATTCCTGCATCAGAATTTTTTGATGAAAACCCAACTAGAATTTCATTAAAAGATGTAAAAGTTGGTATAAATTATGTAATCATTTTAAATACTACTGCTGGTCTTTGGGGTTACAATATTGGTGATACAGTAGAATTTACTTCAACAAAACCTTATAGAATTAAAGTTACTGGTAGAATTAAACATTTTATTTCTGCTTTTGGAGAACATGTTATTGGTAAAGAAGTAGAAAAAGCATTAAATGATGCTATACAGGGTACAGATATTAATATTAGCGAGTTTACTGTGGCACCTCAAGTAAATCCAAAAAGTGGCTTACCTTATCATGAATGGTTTATAGAGTTTGAGAATGAACCCAAAAATTTAGAAGAATTTTCTTTAAAAGTAGATACTTCTATGCAAGAACAAAACATTTATTATTTTGATTTAATTGAAGGAAAAATCTTACGCCCTTTAGTTATTAGAAAAGTAAAAAAAGGTGGTTTTCATGCATATATGAAATCTATTGGTAAATTTGGAGGACAAAATAAAATTCCACAATTATCTGATAACAGAAAAATTGCTGATGTTTTAGAGAACTTTTTAGTAAATTAATTTTTTATTTATGGGAGGAGATTTTTTATTCTTAGGTTTAGCAGTAGCACTAGTTATTGTTTACTTTTACAACAAATATAGAAACAGACGTTAATGAGCAATATTAGAATTACAAAACAGTTTAGCTTTGAAACTGGCCATGCTTTATATGGTTATGATGGAAAATGTAGAAACGTTCATGGGCATTCGTATAAACTTTCTGTAACTGTTTCAGGTAAACCAATAACAGACAACACCAATGTAAAATTTGGAATGGTTATAGATTTTGGTGATTTAAAAAAAATTGTAAAACAAGAAATTGTAGACTTGTTTGACCATGCTACAGTGTTTAATAAAAATACGCCACATGTAGAATTAGCCAAAGAATTAATTGACAGAGGTCATCATGTTTTATTAGTGGACTATCAACCAACAAGTGAAATGATGGTAATAGATTTTGCTAAAAAAATTAAAGCGCGTTTACCAAAAAACATAAAATTACATTCTATAAAGTTACAAGAAACAGACACTAGCTTTGCAGAATGGTATGCCAGTGAAAATTAAAAATGCTGTTAAAAAGAATTCTTAAACAATAATCTTTCCTTTAAAAAGTTATATTTGACTAAAATAAGCCTTATGAAATCAATCAAAATATTTTTGCTTTTACTCGTTAGCATTACCTTAACTAATTGTGGTGATAATAATGAAGAGCCTGCATATCCTTTAACTTATGAGAATATTTCAGGAACTTATAATATTCAGAGTTTAAGTATAGACACAGAAACTACAACTTTAGTGGGTATAATTCCTGTTACTGCAAAAGCAAATGGAGTTGGAGATACTTTTCAAGTAGACATGATTTTAAATACAGATAAAACCTATTCAATAAAAGGAGAACATAGAATTGTCATTACTACATCTGTACCTGGTGTAGCACCAACAACTACTCAAGAAATTGTGGTTATAGACGAAAGTGGAAATTACACAATTAATGCAGATAATTCTATAACTTTCTCAGATCAGAATGCAGATTTTTTAAGTGGTGATTTAAATGTTACTGTATTTACAGCTAACAACTTTTCTTTGACTCAAGAAATTGAAGGTACAGAGCCATTAACAAATAGTGATTTTAAAGTAAATCTTGCTGTAAGTTTTATAAGGAAATAAGAAAAATTTATAATAAAAAGCTGTTCTTAAGAACAGCTTTTTATTATTTACCATTAAAATTATTCATTGTATTTGCTATACCTGCAGTACCAAAAGAAGTAATTACCTCTACAGATTTTGGTAAACGCTCTATTAGCTGACTTTCTTCATCTGAAGTCCATTCTCCCAAAACATAATCTACCTGCCTTCCTTTAGAATAATTAGAACCTACTCCAAAACGAAATCTTGGGTATTTATTTGTGGTTAGTTTTTCTTGAATGTCTTTTAATCCATTATGTCCTCCATCAGAACCTTTTGCTTTCACTCTAATTGTTCCAAAATTGATATTTAAATCATCTGTTACAATTAATAAATTATCAACTGATATTTTTTCTTTTTGCATCCAATATTTTACGGCTTTCCCACTCAAGTTCATAAAAGTACTTGGTTTTAACAAAACAAAAGTTCTGCCTTTAAACCTAAAACTAGTAACATCACCTAACTTATCTGTTTCAAAAGATACATTATATTCTTTAGCTACCTCATCAAGAATTTTAAACCCAATATTATGACGTGTATTTTGATATTTTTCTCCAATATTTCCTAAACCTACAATCAAATACTTTTTCATTGATTCTTCCTTTTCTAATTGCTTTGAGTTAAATAATTTAAAGATCAAATCTTTTAATTTCATAATTCAAAAATAAGATATCTTCTATAAATAAGATAAATAAAAAAAGCGCTACAAAGTTTTGTAGCGCTTTAAGTATTTTAATCACTTAAAAATTATGCTTCTTCTGTTTCAGCTGCTGCTTTAGATGCATTACGTGACATTCTTACTTGAGCAACAACAGTGTTGTTTGGGTGTAATATTGAATATTTATCATTCTTTAATTCTGTAACATATAATTTATTACCAATTTCTAATTCAGTAATATCTGCTTCTATAAAATCTGGTAAGTTTGCTGGTAAAGCTTTTACTCTCATTTTACGCAAGTTATGACGTAAAGCACCACCTATAGCAACACCTTTAGACTTACCTACTAATTTAACAGGAATGTTCATTGTAATTTCTTTATCATCAAATAATTGATAGAAATCTACATGTAAAATTCTGTCTGATACTGGGTGAAATTGAATATCCTGTAAGATTGCAGGAATTTTTTGTCCATCAACATCAATACTTGCAGTGTATACATTTGGAGTATATACCAAGTTTTTAAACGCTTTTTCTTCTGCTGAAAAATGTATTGGCTTATCTCCTCCGTAAATAACGCAAGGAACCATTCCAGCATTACGTAAGGCTTTAGTAGCTACTTTGCCCACGCTTTCTCTTTTTGATCCTTTAATTGTAATTGATTTCATTACTTTTTTTAATAATTAATTATATTATAAATTTATCACTTATTGACTTGTTATCCTGCACTTTATACATAACATCAGCAAATAAGGGTGCGCAAGATACAACTTTTATTTTAGAAGTCTCCTTTTTTAACGGAATTGTATCAGAAACTATTAATTCTGTTAATGCAGAGTTCTCTATTTTTTCATAAGCACCACCAGAAAGTATTGGATGTGTACAAATTGCTCTAACACTTAAAGCTCCTCTCTCTTTCATTAAATTTGCAGCATGTGCAAGAGTACCTCCTGTGTCTATCATATCATCTACTAAAACAACATTTTTACCTTCTACGTCTCCAATTAACTCCATATGTCCAATAACATTGGCTTTTTTGCGTTGTTTATAACAAATAACTACATCAGACAATAAGTGTTTTGAATAAGCATAAGCTCTTTTAGAACCACCCATATCTGGCGAAGCTATTGTTAGATTTTCAAGATTTAAACTTTTTATGTAAGGTAAAAATATAGTTGATGCAAACAAATGATCTACTGGCTTTTCGAAAAAACCTTGTATTTGATCTGCATGTAAATCCATTGTCATAATTCTTGTAGCACCAGCTGCTTCTAATAATTTTGCTACTAGTTTTGCTCCAATAGCAACTCTTGGTTTATCTTTTCTATCTTGTCTTGCCCAACCAAAATAAGGCATAACAGCTGTAATATGTCTAGCAGAAGCTCTTTTTGCTGCGTCTAACATTAGCAACATTTCCATTAGATTATCTGCATTAGGAAACGTAGAACCAATAATAAAAACTCTTCTACCTCTTACAGACTCTTCAAATGCTGGTTGAAATTCACCATCTGAAAAATAAGTGGTAATAACGTTACCTAAAGTTGTATTGTATTCTGTAGCGATTTTTTCTGCTAAAACCGTGCTTTGTCTGCAAGCAAAAAGTTTTGGAGCTAATGATGTAGTTGACATAAAATGAGTGTTAAATTGTGCTGTATTTGTGATTGCAAAAATAGAAATTAAATAGCTACTATTGAAATTATAATTAGAGTTTAAAAACTAATTTTATTTATTTAGATTTGCAATCTTATTTAATTAAGCTCAAGTGGCGGAATTGGTAGACGCGCTGGATTCAAAATCCAGTTTCTTCGGAAGTGTGGGTTCGATTCCCACCTTGAGTACAAATAAAAACCTCAACTACATGATTATCAATGTTTTGAGGTTATTTTATTTTGAGAAATTACAACTTTTTGACAACTATTTAAAAAAACCAGTCATAATTACACTTTAAACACCTCTTTTTGAGAAATAATAAATGATAAATTAAAGTGCTTTAAAAAGTTTCCCAAAAAGACACTCTATTAAGTTAAATGCAATAAGTTTTAGTCAACCTTGACCATAGATATCACTTTTTTTAATAAATCTTTATTAACCTTTTTTAATTCGACATTTTTTAAAATATAGTGTGGGTCCATACCAACACCCTCTATATACTCAACTCTTCTAAAATCACCATCGTCAAAACTTGAATCGATAACAATTATTATTCCTTTATTATAATTCTTAACATTTGAAGATATCTTTAATGGCATACCTCTATAAAGTTTAGTTGCGAGGCTATTTATTTCTTTAATCTCAAATTTATTATCTGAAAATTTATCAATTAAATAACTATATCTCTTTAAAGTACTTTCTAAAGCATTTACCTGTTTTAAACTATCAATTAAAAATATTGCTGTTTTTTCTACCTCAAGACTTTCATTTTTTAATCTGATTAATTCTTTTTGTTTTTTCTTTTTATAATTTTCAAAATAATCTTCCCCTATCACAAAATTCAGTGCTTTAGTTGAACCTTTTAAACTAAATTTATAATCTTTCTTACTACAATCACTTAATAACCTAACACTCATTAAACTATTCTTTTTTAGCAAATTAAAGAACTCTATTATTTCAAGATTTTCAAATGAATCTATAAACCAAGATTCATTTTCTCTTCCCTCACTTACAGAAGTTGTTTTATAGACACTATCATCTCCTTTAAATTTAAATAGAATTTGCTTTCCATCACAACCTGAATAACCTGCACCTGTTATATAAATATTTGGAGTTCCATCATCAAATTTATTAATTACAAACAATGGTTTTTGGTAAGGAAAAGAACCTCCATATCCAAAAACAGATGATGTTTTATAAGAACCATCAAAATCAGTTTCACCTTTTTTAAAATTCCATTGACTAAATAATGAAGTAATTGAAAACGACAATAAGACTAATAACAAACAATTTTTTTTCATAATTTCTTTTTTACCATTCAAATATAAATAATTTCAGTTTTGTTTAGTTAACTGAATAATTGAAATTCGTATTTTAAAAAAGGTTTAATTAATCAAAAAACAAATCAATATTAGAATACCTATCTAATAAAACACCAACTTTAAAACTCTTAATATCTGTTATTTTATTTTCTATTGAATTATAACAAACCTCAACAAAAAACATATCAATAGCATAAAGGTTAAAATTTTTATTTATAGTAATATATTTATCTAAATAGATTCCGTTTTGATTTACAGCTTCCATTTGGTTGTTTAAGTCTAATAGGTTAAACTCGTAAAGTGTCATAAATTATATTAAAATATTAGACTTTTATAAATTTCTTCTGGTTTTTTTCTTTTAGTTAGTTTATTAAACTCCTTAATCTTTTGTTGTCTTAATTGTGAAACTGAAATTTTATTTTCTACTTCATCTAAAGCATTTATTTCACCTTCTAAACTTATAATTTTGAGTATGTATAAAAACTGTTCTTTGTTCAATATTGGCACATCATTCACATTAACTCTATTAATAAAATATTCTTTATGTGTCATAAGTTTATAAGGAGTTACCTCCATTTTCATTTGGAATAAATAAAAGTAGCAAACATTTAATATAGTACCTCGTTAATCGATATAAATAAGGTTTCTTTTTTCTTTTGTTATATTTATTCATAGTCAACAATTTTGATTAAAAGTAATAAAAATACATTCAGTTTATTTCAGTTAACTGATAAATTTAAATTGAAGTTGATTTTTATACTTTGATTTACTAGCAAGGTTATTATTGTATTTATTTCTAATATTATGTGCAATTTCTTTTATTTGTTGTTTATGGTTTGCATCAATCCATTTTTGAGATAAGTATTTATTCTTAACCTCCATAAATACCTTTTTATCTGTTTTATAGTAGTACTTCAATTCTGTATGAGATAATAAGAAACTATTACTTTTTTGCATTGATATATTTAACCCAGTAATTAAACAAAAACGCCTATTTATATCTTGTTTATCATTAGTAGAAACACCCTTTTTTAACCCTATATTTAAAGGGTTAATTTCGGAGGTTTCTATATTTAGAAAATCTACTTTAGAACTTATCAATCTTGAGATTTGATTTTTAATATTATCACTATCATTTTTTATAATTTTGTTGAGGTTGTTTCTATGATGTTTTAACTTATCATAACTTAAACGATCCCACCAATTAACATTTGTATATTTATTCTCGTATTTTGTACCTTTTACCGTATTAAAATCACAATACAACACATTTCTCCATTCCTTTAGTAAGCCCTCTTTAAAGTTTTCTAAACCATAATTCAGCAAATCATTTATTGTATGAATTCCTTTAGTATTTAATTCTATCATTTTACACCATTTTTTTCTATTCTCATAATATCATTATCGATTTGAAAACCTTTATTTACATAATGAGTTTTCTTATCGTATATCTTTATAAAATGTCTTTGATTTGTTGCCTGTATATAGTTTCCCTCATCCTTTGTGTAAACCCATTTAATATCATTAGTTTTATACTTTAAACAGGGTTTTAAGACTTGCTTTGTATTTATTGGAGGGTTTATATTAACTCCTATTTCTAATTGTCTTAGAATGCAAAAAGAAGTGTCTATATTAAATAAATATTCCAATTCATTAACAACTTGGTTAACCTCAACTATTCCAAAATCATTAAAGTTATGTGCTCCATTATTCCAGTACTTATGCAAACTCCCCTCAATAGTTAATCTTTTATGCATAGTTTTTTCTGTTGGTTCGTATATTTTAAACTCTAAACCTTTGTAATAAGAATTAAACTCTCCTGTTTTAGTATTAATTATAAGTAAAAAGTCAAGTAGAGGGTTACATTCGATTAAATCGATATTTGCATCCTTAACATCTATTTTTATAAAGTCAATCAATTAATAAGTAGAGTAAATTTCAAGCGCGTTTATACATACAACGAAGTAATGTTGTATAAGAAAAAGAGGGTTCTTACACCCTCTTAAACTCTTATCTAAACGTTTAGTATATATATTGTAAAACGTGGTCTATTTGCCTTGAATAATAGTTATTAAAGCAATAAATAATTAACCTTGTACCATCATCTGAAAACTTGGCAATTAACAAGTTTTGTTTCTTATCAATATCACCCTTAAACAAATTTGTTATGTGAGTTTTAAAAAGACCTGTTAAACAAACATCACTCCATTTATTATAGGTTTGAGTTTTTACCCAGTAAATAGGGTGAGAATTTGCAAAACCTCTATCTTTACTAATATTAATTTTATCTGTAAGATTATTATTATCAGTATTTTGATTAATAAGTTCATAGTGTTTTACAGTCTCATTCTTTCCATCATTTATTTCTTTATAAAAATAAATACTTGGTTTTGGTATTTTCGTTTCCATACAATTAGTTTTTTAGTTTAACCATTGCATTTTCAACGTCTTTACGTTTAAAGAAAACACGACCACCTATTTGATATGCCGAAATAACACCACGAACCCTCCAATTATGAATTGTAGATTCGTTTACGCCTAACATTTTTGCGACCTCTGAACGACTTAAAAATTCGTTTGGCTCAATAGGTTTTAAATGTTTTAATTGTTGTTTTACGCCCTCAATTATTGCGTTTTGTAGTTGTTCAGGGGTTACCTGAATAAACTGGATAGTTTGTTGACTATCTACCATAAATAAAAAAATTTTATAAAGGCACACACAAATAAAAAGAATAAGTAATTTGAATATTTAAAAGTTAAATAACTTCAAAAAATTGTATATATGAGATACATATATTACTTTTGTAGAAGTTTTAGAGAACTATCGTTATTTAGTATGATTTTCGACGACGTACTAAATAAGACAATATTCAAAGGTTTATGCTTCAAAGGTGTGAACCTTTTGTTATTAATATAAATATACTGCAATGGATAGTATACTGTTTAAATAGTTTTACACAATTATTCACAAATTATTAGCATTAAATTATGACTATCTGCATTGGAGGTTTTTTAATGTATTGTTAAATTACTTATTTACAACCTTTAAAACAGTTTCTTTACTTTCCTTTAATTCTTTAGTCTTATAGAAATCTAAAAACTTGTCTATGTGGTCATCATTATTTTGATTGATGTAGGCTAAAAATGTAGATTCTTTTTTATGCCCTGTTACCCTCATAATAATTGGAGTAGGTATTTTATTATAGTGTAAAGTTGCAAATGTACGTCTACCTGTATGAGTAGAGATATATTCATATTTAGGTCTTAATTTCTTTTCGTTCCTTTTGGTTTCTTTATTCTTTTTTTTACCCATAACCAACTCGTTAATTTCCGCAAGTTTACAGATAGTTTTAATATGAGTATTCAGTTTTTGAGTAGATATCTTATAAGGTAAACCCTGTTCGTATATTTCTTTGACAGGAGGTAAAACAGGAATAGTAATATTTTGATTTACTTTTTTTTGTTTGATTGTGATAATTAAATCTTTACCGTAAAAATGAAAGTTTTCTTTTTTTATTCTCTCAAGTAAAGCATTACCTCTTTGACCAGTAAAACAGGCAAGTATTAACCATTTTCTTGCGTTAATCAACGCATCATTAGTTAAGGTTAAATTTTGTATGTCTTGTATTTCTTCATATGACAAGGTTATTACATTCATATCGTCATCATAAGTAGATACCTTTTTAAACTTAACAGATTGAAAATTGTCTGCTATGGTTGTAAATTCAGATGCAACCCTAACAACCTTTTGTAAATCTGTTAAGAATTTAATTGCAGTACTTGGACTATATTTTTTAACATCAAATAACCATTGTTTAAATTCGTTAAAACCATTTTTATCTAAATCTTTAATATTGATAGTTTTATTCTTTTGGTATTCTGTAAACCTATTTAATAAACCTTTATACGATTTTAACCTATTATAACTTAAACCATAACCACCTTTAGAATTTTCTAATAAAGATGCGTTTTTTATGATATACTCAATCCAATAAGTAACTTTTGTTTGTGTTTTGTTTTCGTCTATTCTATTAAAAAAAACGTCAATATGATGCGTCAACCATTCTTTATTGATTGTGTCGTTTTTAATAACAGATTGATTTAATTTTTCTAAAATATGAACCTTGAGTTTTCTTAAGTCAGTTGTAATGTTTTTGTTTGATGCTTTTGTTTGCTTAGGTAGTTTTGTATCGTTGCTCCAATCTTTATAATTAATATACAAACCTGTTTTTGCTCTTGGGGTAACACCTCTTTTTACTGATAACCTTAAATATATTGGTGCAGTTTGTGAATTACTTAATACTTCAAATTTGATTGATGCCATAATAGTAAACTTTTGATATTGTAAAATTATACATAATCATTTACTTTGACAACGTTTTGACAACGTAATTACAACGAATTTAATATTTATTAGATAACATTAGACAACCTAAATTAATTGTTTTTATTCTCTTTATATTGGTTTTTAAAGGGTTTTACAATATTTGCAAGGGTTTTAAAAAATTTAATATATAATAGTTTCGATTCCCACCTTGAGTACAAATAAAAGCCATAACTATGTTTTTAACTTACAGTTATGGTTTTTTTATCTTTTAAAACTAACAGATAAAAAACACTTTTTGTTTTATTTAATATTTATTTTTAA
>Ga0228635_1000858_pt1 | contig 16708 bp, 11 predicted proteins | sample 44DmetaG_FD_182699 | JGI IMG/M metagenome (GOLD analysis project Ga0228635, IMG submission 182699) | Seawater microbial communities from Monterey Bay, California, United States - 44D | ecosystem: Environmental > Aquatic > Marine > Coastal | place: USA: California | collected 2016-09-30 | reverse complement strand
AATAAAACAGAACTAAACAATGGTAAAACTAGGTTTGAATGGCGTCATATATATCCAATTAATTATTATCTAATATCAGTTGCTATTGCTCAATACCAAGACTATTCTTTCTTTGTTAAAATCAACGATAAAGACTCTTTATTAATTCAAAACTTTATTTATGATAACTCCAATTATTTTCAAACATGGAAATCAAATATAGATTCTACATCAGCTTACCTTAGGCTTTTTTCAACTTTCTATGGAGAGTATCCTTATCTAAATGAAAAGTATGGTCATTGTAGTGCTCCTCTAGGAGGAGGAATGGAGCACCAAACAATGACTACACAAATTCATTTTAACAAAAACTTAACAGCGCATGAACTTGCTCATCAATGGTTTGGAAATAATGTAACTTGTAAATCCTGGAAAGATATTTGGGTAAATGAAGGTTTTGCAACTTACTCTCAATACTTAATGCTTGAAAAGCTTTACCCAGATGAAGCTTTAGCTCAAATAATTGCTTATCAAAATAAATCAATGGAATACTTAGACGGTAGCATTTATGTTTTAGATACAATCAATACATCTAGAATTTTCGATTATCGACTAACCTACGCAAAAGGTGCAGCATTCATTCATACACTAAGGTATTTAGTAAACAATGACTCTCTATTTTTCAATAATTTAAAACAATTTCAAAAAGATTTTAAAGGAGGTTCAGCTTCCGCAGAAGACGTTCGTTTATACCTCGAAAAGAACTCAAATATTGAATTAAAACCTGCATTTGACCAACTATACTATGGAGAAGGATTCCCTACTTACAAAGCTACATGGAATTCATTCGGTACCGACCTTATTATTGAATTATCTCAATCTCCATCAGGAGAATTCCTTACCCAAGTTTTTACTCAGCCAGTTGAATTAAAAATTGAGCTTACTGATAAAAAAGACACTATAATAAAAGTTAACTTTGATAAACCAACTCAAAAATTCTATTTTGAAAACTTTGGGAAAATAAATCAAATTAAATCAATAGATCCTAACTACTGGTTAATAAAAAAAGTGGATACAATTTACAAAGACGAAGCTTTGGATTTATCAAATATTACAAATACATCTTTTGAACTGATTGACATTTACCCAAACCCAACTAGTAGGTACATAAATATAATAGTACATAATCTAAATGAAAGCAATATTGAGATAACCGACTTAAAAGGAAAAACGCTATTTAACCAAACATTTACAAAAGAAATTGAAATTGATCTAACCAAGCTTTCTAAAGGAAAATACCTTGCAAAGGTTAAAACATCAAATAATACAATACAAATTAAAAAAATAATAAAACTATGAGATTTATAGTCATATCTATAATTTGGATATTAATTGACATTTATTGTTTCCAAGCTTTAAGAACTAGCTTACAAAACAATAGCAACATACTAAAAAATGTAATCTTTTTCACCTATTGGATTATTGATGTTTTACTAATAACAATAATATTATTTTTATATTTCTCCGGAAAGATTGAAAATAGTGGAAGTAAAGTATTTAGTTCGTTATTTGGTTTGATGGTCATTTCATTAGCACCAAAGTTAATTATCACACCTTTTCTACTAATTGAAGATTTTGTTAGAATAGGTAGTTATATTGTTCAGAAAATACTTTCTCTATCCAATTCTACCAAAGTGGAATTTATTGAAAGAAGAAAAATTGTAAGCCAATTAAGCATAGGGATTGCTACAATCCCTTTCCTAAGTCTTATATATGGAGTTATAAAAGGGAAGTATAATTACAAAACACATCATGTTATACTAAAGTTCAAAGACTTACCAAAAGCATTTGATGGGTTTAAAATCACTCAACTATCAGACATTCATTCTGGAAGCTTTCAAGATAAAGAAGCTGTTGAAAGGGGGATTAAAATTACAAATGAATTGAACAGTGATTTAATTGTTTTTACAGGAGATCTTGTAAACAATCAAGCTGAAGAAATGGAAGAATGGATTACAACATTTAAGAAATTAAAAGCTCCTTTTGGAAAAATCTCAATATTAGGTAACCATGATTATGGAGATTATGGTAAATGGGATTCAGCTGAAGAAAAAGAGAATAACTTCATTAGATTAAAAGAGATTCACAAGGAAATTGGTTTTAAACTGTTATTAAATTCGAACACTGAAATAACCAAAAACAACCAAAGTATTTCGATTATAGGTGTTGAAAACTGGGGGTTAAGAGGTTTTCATAAATATGGTGATTTAGATAAAGCTCTTAAAAACATTCCCGATTCAAAGTTTAAAGTTTTACTTTCTCACGACCCTTCTCATTGGGAAACTAAAACTCTACACCATAACAAACATATTCATTTAACGTTATCAGGACATACGCATGGAATGCAATTTGGCATTGAAGTACCTGGCTTTATAAAATGGAGTCCAATTCAGTATATATACAAACAGTGGGCAGGAGCGTATCGAAAAAATGGCAAGTTCTTATATGTAAACCGTGGGTTTGGGTTCTTAGGTTACCCAGGAAGGGTTGGTATAATGCCTGAAATTACTCAAATAACATTGAAAAAAGGATAATATAAAACATCTATTTTAAATGCCAATAGTATTATCTGGTTGCTATTACTTATTAACATCTAGAGTTTTATATAGATGTCTGTTATTTCTATAAATTGATCGTAACGAATAAACGAATAATTAAATTTATTCTCACATTGAAGCAGACATAATAGGGTTATTGGCTAATCTTGAAAAATCTCTTTTAAATAATAAAACCTATTTCTTTACCTTTAAGTTCGGTTATTCAAAATGATACTATTAGATTATAAAGATCAATAATGCTTAGAAAAATTCTTTTGAAGTAATTAATAGACGGCTAAGTATTCATTGAACCTATATATTTAATGGTGGCAAGTAAACATAGAATCATTATAATTATCCTATTCCGTTTCGTTAACTCATAGCCACACCATAAAAAAAGAGCTGTATCAAATGATACAGCTCTAAAATTATTCCTTTAGTTAAAAATTATTTAACCATTAATTTTTGAATAGTTTGTCCCACTTTGAAGAAATAAACTCCAGAGTTTAAAGACTTAACATTGAATGTTTCAACAGAAGAAGAAACTTCTCTTGATTCAACTATTTTTCCATCAGCAGAAAGTAATGTAATGTTTCCATCAGTAGAATTTGCTAAAGAAACAGTAACAACATCATTCGCTGGATTAGGGAATAAAGTAAATGCACTAGCTGCATTTTCTTCTAAAGAAGCACAGTCATTAACTGTAACATCTAATGTTGCATTGTTAGCACACTGACCTGCGTCTGGAGTAAATGTATAAGTAGCAGTTCCAACAGTTGTATTATCAATTGTAGCTGGTGACCAAGCACCAGTTATTGTTTCATTAGAAGTTGCTTCTAAAGAAGGAGCAGTTGTACCAGAACAAAAAGATGAAATTGCTGTAAATGTTGGGTCAACTATACCTGTTAAGCCTAGTTGAGCTGAAGACATGTAAGCAGCAGTAGAAGTCCATCCCCAAGATTTGAAATGTTGTGTAAGAACCACATCATTATCTACAGCAGCAGCAAAAGTATGCATGAAATAGAAATCAGAACCTGATGTTGCAACGTCTAAAGTATCACCATCCATTTCTGTCATGTAATCAATATCAGCGTAGTATCTATTATTAGCTACCGATTGACCTAAATATTCAATCATAAATGCATTCACATTGAAGATTGGGTTTAAAATTATTGAACTATCCGCACCAGCAAAATCAAAAGTAACATCTAAAGAAGTTGGTGTTAAACAAGTAATATCAGCAGTAGCAACAGTATTAATCGAATGGCTAACTACTGGATACATTTGCCAATCAGCATCTACATAAGAAGAACCATTATCTGCAAGTCCATAGTTAGCATTACCAGTTTGTGTTCCACTACCATCCTCAGAATACACATTCAATAAACCATTAAAACTATTAACCCCTAAAGCTGAAACATCTCCAGAATGAACTAAAGAAATTGAATCAGTCTCAGATGCTGGCTGAACATAGATAGTAAAAGTATCTGTAACAGTTAAAGGAGATGTAAAATCAACCCATATTGTAGAGTAATCATTATCTGCACTAAAAGAAGTACTTCCTACTAAACCTGTCTTATCAACGATAAAAATATCTCCACTTCCAGTTCCTGGAGTTGTACTGCTATTTCCTTTAATGAATAATCCTAGTGAAGAAACATCCATTGATCCTACTAAAGGGAATTTTTGAACAGCAGAAAGATAATCTGTCCCACCAGCTGTAGGGTAAGCAGCTAATTTATAAGAACCTCCTGAAGCATTAGCAATAGCCCATTTAGCATTCGTTACAGAACAAGTATCTGTAATGTTTGTAAGTGATTTCTGAGAAGCTGAAGACTTAGAAGTGTTGTTTACATCTTTTGGTGTAACTGTAACACTATTTGAATTGTAAACAGAAGTTTCAGTTAACCTTGAAGTTGCATCTGTACCTTTTTGAGCTGAAGCTGTTAACGCAACTAAAGCTGTCAATGATAATAGTAATCTTTTTTTCATAAAAATTTAATTATTAGTTAATTTCTATTTGCTAATTTATGACAGTAATCTTTACACTACAATTAAGATTATACCATCGGGTAGTAACCAAGCACCTAAAAAAAACCATAATCAATTAAAAAACAACACTTTAAACATTATTAATTGTGGCATTTTGATAATAAAATAGTGGTAAACGGGTGTCCATTTTTTGAGAAAAATAAAAAATAAGAATTAAAATAATTTTTTATTTCTAAATTCATTGAATGATTGAAAATAGCTTCACTTTATCTTTTAAAAGACATTTTGTACACACACCAAACACTAAACAAGAAAGTATTATAAAAAACTTGTATAAATTAACCTATAGCAAAGAAAATAAACAAGTCTATATTTTGACAGGTTATGCAGGGACAGGTAAAACATCCATTTTAGGTGCATATGTAAAAACATTAACTGAACTTAAAATAAAATCTAGGTTACTTGCTCCAACAGGGAGGGCTGCAAAAGTATTAAGTAATAATTCCAATAAACAAGCATTTACAATTCACAAACAAATATATAGAAGAAAAAATTCAACAGATGATTATAATTCTTTAAGCCTTTCTCCAAACTTATTTAAAAACACAATTTTCATCGTAGATGAAGCGTCTATGATAGCTGACTATAAAATTGACTTCACTAGTAATTCGTCTTCTAGAAATCTTTTGGAAGATTTAATTGAGTTTGTATTTTCAGGTTATAATTGTAAGCTAATTCTTTTAGGAGATGAAGGACAGTTGCCTCCAGTTGGCTCTGACTTCTCTCCTGCTTTAAACGTTGATTACTTAAAACAAAATTTCAGTTCATTAGAAATATATAGTGTTAGACTTAATGAAGTTCTTAGACAAAGTAAAAACTCTTTAATACTGGAAAACGCATCTCACATAAGACAAAGTAACCTTAATGGTACTCCAAAATTTATCCTAGATAGTCGAAAAGATTTTCAAAACTTAAAAGGGGATGAGTTACAAGATAAAATTGAAGATTCGATTGGTAAATATGGCGAAAACGAGACAATAATTATTACTAGATCAAATAAACAAGCTAATAATTACAATTTTCAGTTTAGATCAAGAGTTCTTTGGTATGAGGAAGAGTTGTCAAATAATGATATATTACTTAATGTTAAAAATAACTATTATTGGATAGACGAACAATCTAAAGCTGGATTTATCGCAAATGGTGAAATACTTCAAGTCAAACGAATTATTAAACGAGAATTTCTTTATGGAGTTCATTTTATTAAAGCAATTGTTCAGTTAGTTGACTATCCCGAAATTGAAGAGTTTGAAACAATTCTACACACTGAAGTACTTAGTTCTGAAAGTCCTAATTTAAATAGGGAAAGACAAAAAGAACTATTTTTTGAAATCGAAAAAGATTTCATAGACGAAAGAAATAAGCGTAAAAGGTATGAACTAATACTAAAGTCTCCATACTTTAATGCTTTACAAGTTAAGTTTGCATATGCAATCACTTGTCATAAAGCTCAAGGTGGTCAATGGGACTGTGTGTTTATAGATCAAGGATATATAAATGAAGAAGCCATAGACTCTTCTTACTATAGGTGGTTATATACAGCTATAACAAGAGCTAAGAAACAAGTATATTTAATAAACTTTCCTGATAAATACTTTATAACAGACTGAAAACAAACTATAAATCCGATTGTTTTATAGAAGTTGCTCCCACATTAATTTTAACCTTATTAATCTCTCTATTCAACCTATCTATAATAATCTTTGCTTCTTCTCTAGAAAAATATTTACCTGCTAGTAAATTCAATTCTGATTTCATTTTATTTAATATAGTCAATGTTCTGTATGAACTCAAAATATCATTTTTTGTTAAATTATATTTCAATATTAAAGCATTTATGTTTTCTTTTTCAATTTTGATATTTGATGAGACTGGGTCTGTAAAAGAATTTATCACCAACTTTATCTCTCTATCTAAAGTAACAAAAAGCTCTGACTTTCTTAACCTTAAATAACTAGAATCCATTCGGTCAAGTTTATATTTTTTTTCTTCATTTTGGTTTACGCTCTTTATAACTTTAGCTCCATTCCAAAAACCAATTCCATTTCCATTTGCCTCAATAGTAAATTCCATCTTTTTATCCATTAAAGCCTCAAAGAACTCTCTTACTGAGACACTATCAGACTCTTGAAAAAGAGATTGGGTCAGCTCCCATTGATCTGAAGCAAAAACATCATTTAGTTCAAGTTGAATACGAGAATTATAATTAGGTAAAGCATCAATCAAACTTACATGTAACATTACTTCATCAGCCAAAGTGGATAGACAAGATTCCGGAATAGCTAAAAGTCTAATTTCAAAATGTTCTGGTTTTACAGTCTCTTTAAACCTAAACTCTTGAGTATACATATCAAATGTACTTGAATCTTGAAAAGTGTATAAGCCATTTTCCTCCTCAAAACTAGCCCACTTCAAACCTATTAACTGTTTAAAGTAATCTAATTTCCTTTTATATACTGCCATTAAATCTAACGCTTCTTGCTTTTGTGCTTTAAGTACTTTTATCTGTGCTTTATAATCATCAAAAAGTTTATATAAACCTTCAATTTCATTTTGCTCTTTTCTTTTTTCTTTTTTATTCGATTTAGTTATTGGTTGATAATCAATTTGTTTATTTGGATTTGCATATTTCTTCAACTTTTTGGTCTTTCTAGACATTTTATTTTTAGTAACAATTGGAGTATATCCTAGATCAGAAAAACTTTTTTCATGTTTTATAATTTTAAGCTCAGTCTGGTCCTTCTTTTTTTCATTATACTCAATCCAATGGTCAAAACCTTTACGTCCATAAATCATATCATTAAGCTTACCTATTCTATTAAACTCTAAGTCATTTATTATCGTTTGAAATGTAGCTCCATCAGAAAAACTTGAGTCTGGTGATAAAAAACGTGTTTGCCCTGAACCAAAAAGCGGATAAGAAAGCCCTCCTTTTTCAATAACAACAGTTGTTTGTTTCTTGGAATTATAACCCCATACATCAAAATGCAAATTAGTCATTTTATTACCTCCCACAGTTTCAAAATCATAAACAGCATAACGTGCTGGCTCAATTCTTTTACCTCTTCATCTTTCTCTTGAACCATTTCTATTTGATAAGGAAACAACCCTATCGCTTTCGGTAATCCTTTATTCCATCGACCTTTCTCATCCTTTTCTCTTTCTTCTAATATCCCAGTTGTAGTACTTCCATCACCTGCTGCAACTAATATATTCTTAAAAACATCCGCTCTACCACCAAGCGCTTTGAATATTTGAAATGCTCTTTTTTCAACATATTCATTAATGGTTTTATTAATAGCTTCAAGCGTTACTAATTTTTCTGTTTTACTCAAAAAATGAAAAGATCCTACAAAAGCATTCTTATCATCAAAAGATAAGCTTGGATCTAATAAATTAAAGATTTTTCTATTTGGAATAGATAGACCATCTCTTGATTTTAAAGCTGAAGGAGGTAAGTTTTTTATTAAAATATTTTCAAATATTTCATATTGTGTTTGGTATGGCTCTAATTCTTTTTCACCTTCTCTTTTTGCTAAAAGTAATTTATTAAGTTCCCAAATAGCCATTTTATTAGACGCTTCAGCAATTAGTCCTTTTTCAGACTTTGAAATCTCTTCTTTTCGAATTATTAAAAGTTCAGGTTTGTTTATGATTAGGGTTTCAATAGAGTCATAGTTAATTGATTTATTTGGAAAGAGAATATTTGGTCCTTTATAGTCAAAGTATCTTCCCATATTCATTTCAAGAATTGGACTTTTTTTAACTATATGAAATAGATAAGCCCTTTCAACAGGTGTTAAGTTTTCATCTGTTTGTGACTGTAACGTTAATGAAAAGCAAGCAAATAATACAAAAAAATATAATTTCATCAATAACAAATTATTAAGTTAAATATAGACACATAACCATTCTAAGGTTAAAAGTAACATTTTGAAAATAAAAAAACCGTTTACTAAGATAAGTAAACGGTTACATAAAATTTATTTTTAAAAGTAAAATTATTCAAATCATTCTATAACTATCCTTACTATTGAGTTATATCCATTATTATAAACTTTGAGATAATATATCCCTGGAAGTAAGTCTTCGATATTAACAAGCTGTCCATTTTCCACATTCTCATAAGATAAAACTTCTCTCCCATTTGGGTCTATTATATTTAATTCTGATGAACCAACTAAATCTCCTTTTAGTCTAAAAAAATTCTTAACCGGATTTGGATAAACATTTATTGAATTGTTTTTGGACAATGAATTGACAGAAGCAGTTGAAGCCTGAGTACCAGGTGCAATAGAGGAAAGAACAAGTGTTATCTGGTCACTCAAAAAGCCTCCTGCATCATAAGAGATATCAATATGAGAAAACAGAGGTAAAGAACTGGATTCAAAATCGTAATAATCATACTGCTTTCTTATGACGATGACACTTGTAGAACCAAAATTTGGTAATATTATGGTTGAGTTAGTAGTTTCAATTACTTTATGTCTTAAAACATTTTCATAAATATTATTCCCTGGGAGAATTAAAGTTCCTTTAGCGTCAACCTCAGAAGCTATTGTTCCAGAACAAGGTGAGCCTCCACTAGCATAAGAATCGTTAATAAATGTTCCACTGTATGAATCAGTTAAGCTACTATTTAGAGAAAAAGGATAATCAATTAACCTTTCTTCATCAGTATCAAATCTAACTTCAAAATTACCAACCGAGTTATCATTTGTATAATAAATAAAACCTTGAGAAGATTTACTATTTACATTTGAACTCCAATACGTCTCTAAAAAGGAAGGTATAGAAGATACTTTAGTGGAAGATGAAAAATCGGTATTGGAATTTGTTTCAATTGATAAATCCTTGATTGTTTCGTCTGCATCAGCAGTAATAGAAGAAAAATCCCATGTAACACCATCACCACTATCAGAATCATAGTTTGAAAAAGTGTCATCACAAACATATAGGGTCAAAGATTCACCTTCTTGCGACTCGTTAGACTGAGTAAAACTTTGAGCTTTTGAAATATAGCTTAAAAACAAAAAAGTTAAGAAAAGAGTTAATTTCATAACAAATAATTTAAAATAAAGATTTTTATGTAATGTCTATAAATTTACAAACTTTTAATCAATAAATTAGATTTAAAACTTAAATGATAACTTTTATTGATTTAACGGTATAAATGAATTTCATACATTTGTGAAAAATAAATAATAGTCTACCAATGAGAAAACTTTTCAGAAAGAAAAAAATAGAAGACATACTTAAAGATGTTCAAAAGAACCATCTTTCTGAAGAAGATCATTCTCTTGGGAAGCATTTAAGCGCAAAAGACCTTGCTGCATTTGGTATTGCAGCTATAATTGGAGCTGGTATATTTAGTACTATTGGAAAAGCAAGTTTTGATGGTGGCCCAGCTGTAATATTTCTTTTTTTATTTACGGCAATTGCTTGTGGATTTGCAGCATTTGCCTATGCCGAATTTGCTTCTATGGTTCCTGTTTCAGGAAGTGCATACACTTATTCTTATGTTGCATTCGGTGAAATAATTGCTTGGATTATAGGATGGTCTCTTATAATGGAGTACGCCATAGGGAACATAACTGTAGCAATATCTTGGAGTGACTATTTTACTGGACTTTTAAGTGGTATGGGTATCCACATCCCCTATTGGATGCAAATGGATTATCTATCTGCAAGTAGGGGGTTTGAAGAGGCAAGCGCTATAGTACAAAGTGGGAAAAGTATAAACGACTTACCGAACTACCTTCAAGAAGCTTACTATGCTTGGTCTTCTGCTCCTCAGTTTTTTTCATTCCATCTAGTAGCAGACTTACCTGCGTTATTTATCATCATTCTCATTACAGCTCTTGTTTATAGAGGAATGAAAGAATCAAAAAATGCAAGTAACTTAATGGTGATAGTCAAACTTGCAATCATTTTACTAGTAATTGCTGTAGGAATATTTTATGTCGATACGGAAAATTGGAATCCCTTTGCTCCAAATGGAATTTCAGGTATCTTAAAAGGTGTTTCTGCTGTCTTTTTTGCATATATTGGTTTTGATGCAATTTCCACTACCGCTGAAGAATGTAAAGACCCACAAAGAGACCTCCCTAGAGGGATGATGTGGGCCATAATAATATGTACTTTTTTATACATCATTATTGCTCTAGTATTAACAGGTATGGTGAATTATTCTGAATTAAACGTAGGTGACCCATTAGCTTTTGTTTTTGAAAAACTAGATCTTAAGTGGATGTCAGGTATAATTGCTGTGAGTGCTGTTATAGCTATGGCTAGTGTGCTATTAGTTTTTCAAATGGGACAACCAAGAATCTGGATGAGTATGAGTCGAGACGGATTATTACCAAAAAAGTTCGCTAAAATTCACCCAAAATTTAAAACGCCTTCATTCTCTACAATTGTTGTTGGTTTTGTAGTTGCTGTTCCCGCTTTATTTATGAACTTAACAATGGTTACAGACCTATGTAGTATAGGTACTCTATTTGCTTTTGTAGTTGTTTGCGCTGGAGTATTAGTCCTTCAAAACCAAACAGATATTCCTAGAGGTAAATTTAAGACTCCATATATAAATAGTAAATACATTGTCCCTTTTATTGTTATTGGTGTTATTACTTACTTTTTTATGTTCAATTACGAAAAGACTATAAATTTTTTAAACAACGAAAAAGAACTAATAACGACTTCTGAATTACTCATTGAACTTAATGACAAAGAAGTTCAAAAAATGAAAATGGATTTATTAACTCCTCAAAAAGAGAATAACCTTGAAGATTATCTGAATAATTTAACACACGATAATTTCATTTCAGTTGCAAAAAAATACAATATACAAGAATCGACTTTATATAAGTCTGGTTTTTCACTATTTGCTGAAAAAATACCTTTTTACATATTTATTCTAATATGTATTTTTTTAACTATTCAATCCATTAGAAACAACTTAAGTTTAATTCCTTTGCTAGGTTTAGTTTGTTGCTTATACATGATGTCAGAGTTAGGCATATCCAACTGGGTAGGTTTTGGTATTTGGCTAATTGTAGGTCTTGTTTTATATTTTTCGTATGGTAAAAAACATTCAAAATTAAATATTAATCAATAGGGTTTTTATAGCCTAAAAAAATAGGCTATTTAAATAACTTAAAAATCATGATGATAGAATCTAAATTTATAACTTAAACTTTTTAACCATCTTTAATACAAATGGTAATCTATTTATAAATAATCTATTATAAAAATAATCCTCAGCTCCAAAACTATGATTAAATCGTGCAACTTGTGAGATAGACGAACCTCCAAAATCAAATTTTAAATCTTTATTTGAGTGTAATTGAATAACAGTATCCATTATTAAATGCATAGCTCCTAGATTTCTACCTATATCACTTGTCCCTCCTTTGATATAGATGATTCTATTGTTTGTAATTGAAAAAGATGCTGAAGCTAATAAAACACCATCTTTTCTACATTCATAAATCTTAGCCTTATCTCTTTCAATCATGCTATTTAATAATAATTTTAGTTGGACATAATGCTTTGGTTTTATTTCCTGTAGAAATCTTCCCCTATTCTCTTTAAACAAGTATATTAATTCTTCAGAGTTTCTAGATTTAATAATTTCAAGATTATTTTTTCTAGCTTTATTGAGATTTCGTTTAAGATTATTTGAATACTTTGAAGAAATGAAAGTATATTCTTTTGATAAATCTATTGCTTGACAGCTTTTTATTATTAGTTGACATTCTTTAATACAGCTTATATTATTACCAAAATTTAGCTGTATATCAATCAATTTAATTTTAGATGGTATCGCTTTAATAAAAGCTAACATCACTTCTTCTGAAATTACATTTTTAGAAAAAACCCCTAATTGTAAAGCGAAAATTGGGTTAAAAAAATAATGAATACCAAATTTGGAATATCTTGTCACTGGAAAAACAGCTTCATAATCATTTAAAATTAATGCGTCCCAAGAACTACAAACACTATCTAAAAACCAAGAATAGGCAAACACAATCCCGTTCAAAGACTCATCTATACATCTGTCCCATTTAATATTATCAATTTCATTCGAGGATATATATTTTAACTGTCCTATCATCTACCTAACATTTTTTTTAAAGTCGATCTTATATAATTTTTAACAACAAAAGAATGTAAATTTTGAGCTTTATTCCCTGTAATATCCCTACATATAACCTCATACGCATCAGCTAAATTAATCAATCGAAAAACACTTTTATTCAATTCAAATTTCAATAATGCTTTTTCCTTTATCAGAATTGGTTCTAATTTATTTATAGTATTTACTATCCCCTTATTTTTTGTGTAAAATTTTAATTTTTCATACACCTCGACTCTATCTTCATTTAAGTATTTATACTCGATATCGACATAATGACGATAGGATACTTTCATACATTCTTCAACGAAATGGGAAAAGGTAAAACCATGCTCTAAATCTAAATCAATCAATAACATTTTTGCCTTTTTATTTTTGAGATATGCGAAAACAGAAGTTGGCCCGAATGTAGAGTCTGATTTTATAGCAACCAATTCTTCTGCACCTCTCCCCCAAACCATAAATGAATGCATTGGATCTAAAGTTCTTATAAAATCAGATCGCTGGAATGATAATTTAGACAAGACTCCCATATCAGGTGAATCATTGAGTTTATCAAACGTATCACCTGTTTTAAACCCAGACATAAAAGCAGGAAAAAGTAATGCTCCTTTATTTAACTTATTCTTAAAGCTATCGACAAATAGATTAGTGTTTATTATTTCTTTATTCTTTAATGCAGTGTATGCCAATTTTGAAATATCTGAAGCTATTAATAAAATATCATCTTCTTTTAAACCTATTTTATTTGCTAACTGTTGATACGGAATGTACATTAGTGTTTTTATTGATAATTATTATTCGTTAATTTTTCGATAACCACTAAAAAAATATATGTAATCAAAGATGTTATCTCACCTCATTTATTTTAATATAATCAGGTCTAAAATACACCTCATTAGTATCCCAAATAAAACTATTTTGTTCCTTTTTAAATCCGGAATTTAAAAAAAAATCTAAACAAGGTTTATTCTTGTTACTTAAAGTATAATTAGCTTGAACATATTGTATTTTTTTTTCTCTTGCTACTTCAATAGCTACCGAAAGCATCGTTTCTTCTAATTTACGCCCAATAACCCTACAACTCAAAACAAAATCAGTTAAAACAAGAATTTTATTTTCAATTTTATATCCAAGAACACCTGTTAAACCATAATCTCCAAAATTATCTTTTACCGAAAATGCAAACATCCATATATTTTGATTATTCATTCTTTCAAATAAGTCTTTTTCTATATATCGATTAGTCAAAAGATTCATTTGATTTGTTTTGTTTAACAATTGAAATACACGTTGAAGATTATCCGAATTTAACTCTTCAACAGTTATTTTAATATCAATTGATTTTAACCATTCCTCTATACTAGTAAAATTATTCTGACTCTCTTTTCTTTTTCTCTCTACACGATACAACTCTGTTCTTCTCTTATCTTCATCGCTAATTGATGCTGAATTAAAACAATCTAATTGAAGTAAAAACCGATTATATAACATTGGGTCTGAAGGTAGATCGGGCACAAAAACATTAGGTAGAGCGGATTTAACTCGTTCCCTTTCAAAAGAATTATCATCTAAAAAAACGATTGAATCTAAACCAACATTTAACTCTTGAGAAATATCAAGAATATTTTTAGCTTTATCATTCCAATTAATTCTCCATGTAACAAAATCGTTTATACCTAATACCATTTCTGGGTGGTTTTCAATTGCATGCAAAGCAACAGATTCGGTATTTTTACTAGCTATAGCTATTAAAACCCCTTTATTCAAAAGCGATTTTAAGGTTAATTGAAAATCATAAAAAGCTTCTCCTTTTGCATTATGCCCACCTAACAATAAGTTTTCGTAACCAACATCTCCAACAACACCTCCCCAAAGCGTATTATCTAAATCAACAACAATAACTTTTTTAGAAGGAAAAAAAACAGAATTAATTCTACTTGAAATATCTTTTGACGCTTGAGCAAAAACAGAAGCATGAAAAGGAGTTTTAGATAAATACCATAACTTGGGACTATAAGCTATTTCGCCTACACTCGTAATCCATCTCTGACTATTTAACAACTGAATATTAGTGTAATTTTTCAATTCAAATGCAAGTGTATCGTTCATTTTTGAAAGAACATCTATGAAACCAACTCCTGAAGAAAGTCTTGCTTGATAATTCAAACTTAAATCAATCGTCCAACTAGCTAAATATATAACTTTAAACCTACTACTTGAAGCTATAACAAGTTCTGAAAAACGTTTTACTTCCTCAAGAATGTCATTTAATTCAACTGATTCATTTTTCAAAAAAGAATTAAAACTACTAAGAACTCTTTCAGGCTGAGTCCAAATAACTGCAAATTCCACAAAGTCATTGGAGGCCGTTAAATTTGTATCTATTAAAAACTGATAAACTTGATTAAATGGAGCTACCGACAACTCAATTTTTTCACCAAAAAACTTATTTTTAAGATCATTACTCAAACAACTTGCTAAATAATTTATTGAAAAATCAGATATTAAAATTACTTTCATTGAATTAAAGTAATTTTTTAATATATAAAATCAAGCTAGATATATTTTCTAAATTAACTTCTTTAGAATCAATTAATTCTTGAATTTTTAAATCGAAATTTATATACTCTTTCTGTAAACACTCTTCAACAGTAACTAAAAAATAAACAAGTGATAAACTATCTAAATTTCCTTTTTTGGTATAACCTGGTCTTGAAAAAAGCATTGCTTTTTCATTTTTATCTAAATGATTTTCAGATTCTTGTGATAAATTAAATTGATCTACCGCAAGATAAACAATTGATTTCAAACTATTTAATTCACTCATAACATAACATTATTTAAACAACAAGACTTAAATAAACTTAACTTAATTTCAATTTAATTAATTCACGTTTACTAATTACCCAAATTTAGTAAAAAAATGCGACTGAAATATACTTAAGACAATTGAATGACATGAACTTTAATTACCAGTCTTTGCAAACTTGATCTAAATAAAAAGACTTATTAAAAATAAGAGAATTAGGATCAGAATCTACTAAATCATCCCATTTTTTTCTGTCTAAACTATTACAATGCGTTAACTGAGCCATCTTCATTTATTTAATACTTTCTTTAAACGTTTTGTATTGATATTTATTTTTTGTTTTACCAATCGTTTGGTCTAACTTGTTTAACGAAAATATTGTTTGAGACTTTGGATGTCCTAAAACGACAATATCTGAACGATTTTTACGATTATAATTTTCAAATATCTTCTTCAAAGCAGAAGTGTAATAACCATCACAAGAAACATTATCATGCCTTGATTTAAACAATTTAATTTTCTTTTCATTAGGAGTAGGAACATAATTACCATCTCCTATAAATTTATGTTTAGAAGGAAAAAAATATCCTAATAAATATAATTTCCAATAAAAAAAGCGTGAATATTTCCATCCAGCAATTGGAAACTCCCAAAAATCACCTTTTTCTTCTTTACAAACATCTTTATTAAAACTATACCTCCCTTTATTGGGAGAAGTTCTAAAATCAAACTGATATGAAGCTGTTTTTTTATAACATAAGTTCAAAACGGAACTGTCTATTAATATTTCATTATCAAGTAAAGCTGCTCTAATCTTACTAAATGGCTGAACAGCTAAACCTCCTGCTCTAAAAGACGAAATTGGTTCTTTTATTATCGACTGTAGTTCATTTTTATAATTCAATACAATTTTTTCAATCATATCATCTGAAAAATCTGACAAAGCATAACATCCATCAACATTAAAAACCCACTTCTGACCATCATAATATGATTTTTCCCAATGAGGATGTATATGAAGTTGAATAGAATGACCTTCACTCTCTAATCGTTGAATATTATTACAAACTGAATCATATTCATTTTGAAGATGAGGAAACTTTCCGATATTCAATTTTAAACTTACAAGAAACC
>Ga0228635_1000857_pt1 | contig 16718 bp, 12 predicted proteins | sample 44DmetaG_FD_182699 | JGI IMG/M metagenome (GOLD analysis project Ga0228635, IMG submission 182699) | Seawater microbial communities from Monterey Bay, California, United States - 44D | ecosystem: Environmental > Aquatic > Marine > Coastal | place: USA: California | collected 2016-09-30 | reverse complement strand
ATTTAAAATTATTCAATTTGAATAAAGACTATGTTCAAGATACTAGCGACCTAAATGAGATATACAACTTTTCTCGTTCATCTAAACCTAAAACCAAACCATAACGAGCTGTTTCACAAGTTTTTAAGATAAACTTAATTGATTTTAATTTTTCTGAATTAAATAATTTAGGATCTAGCTTATCTATAAGTACCGTATTAACTATAACGACTTCGTGGTTAAACTGCATTTCGTTTTTTAAATGAGTAACCAAGGTATTTTGAATTAGACTGTATAAAGCTTCCTCTTCTCCATTTTGATATAAATCATCTATGTCCCTTATGTTATTCTTTATATCAACATAGGTTACGATCTCCTTTTCTTCATGCAATTCTTTCTCATCCTCTTGAGGTAACTCCTTCTTTTTATTCACGCTTTGTCTTTTATTCTTCAACAAAAAGTACAGTAGAACAAGAATTACTATAACCAAAGAGCTTGTTAATATATAATTTAGACTACTGAAGCTACTCCTATTATTCTTGGATAGGTTTGTTTCATCAATAAGCTCATCATCTAGTTCTATCAAGTTTGTATCCGTCTTGTAAAGATCAGTGATTAACTCAAAATTTGGATCTCCTTTAATAGTAAGGTTAATTGAAGGGCTCTTTAAAACTACATATTCTTCTTTTTTTAAATCAAAATAAGCATAACGAATCTTAGGGATTTTAATTTGTCCTGAATCCAAAAGCTGAATATTATAAGTATAAGTAACTTTTCCTTCAGCTCCTTTATTGTTAAACTTAAAATCTTCTTTTATAATTGGATCTCCATAAACCTGAATATTATCGGGCAAATCAATATCAGGTTCTTGAAGTAGATGAATGTTACCTACTCCAGTAACTTGAACATCCATTTGGACAACATCGCCTTGTTTATATGAATCCGAACTAATTGTTCTTGTTATCGAAAAATCACCTACCCCACCTTTAAATGAATAAGGTTGATTCTTAGGTAATGGAATGACCTCGTAAGAAGGTGAGTTAGACTCAAAAGGAAACCCCCTAAAACCACTCATTAATTCTAATTGAAAAGGCTTTATAATGTGTTCTCCCGTTTTAACAGGAAAGGCCAATTTAGGGTCCATCGAAAAAACAAACATTCTTTCTCCACCAATACTTTTTTCTTCCAAGTTAATCTGATTCCCTTGACTTAAGGAATGAGCATCCATCACATCCATCATTTCGAATGTTTGATAACTTTCAAGATGTGTAGGCCTAAACCTAGCATAAACATACGACTTCGCTATTAATGGCTCGCCTTCGTAAACCTTTTTCTTAGATAAACCTATAATTCCATATGCGGCTACTCGTTTTTTTTGTTTATTGTTTATTGAATTCTGAGAAGGAGAGTTTCGCACACTATTACCATTTGATTTAGTAGAACCTTTACCAACCTTAACAGTAACCGTGTTTGATTTCAGTACTTTACCTCTATTCTTAATAGTTGCTGGGCCTATAGTAAAATCACCAGTCTTAGTAAAAGTACCATCCTTAGAAAGGTAGTATAAGGAAACGAACTTCCCAGAGGTGTAATCCATTTCTTGTTTCATTCCATTTACCACACTATACCCTTCGTTAAATTCAGGAGGGAAATTTATCTTAATGTTTCCGGAAACATTAGACTTTACTGTGACAGTAATCTGTTCTCCCACAGCAACATCTTCTGATGAAACAATTAACTCTAAATTCGCCTGCTGAGCGAATAAGTTAAAAGTTAAAAAACATAATATAAACCACCGATTTTTCATTATAAAGTTTTCAATTACCAATCTTTACCAGTTGAAGACACACCTTTACTTTTCTTTTTTTCTTGATTTTTTTGTTTTGTCTTCGCTTCTTGCTTGGATAAATTATCTAATATTTTATCCACTGAATTATCCGATATGGAAGAGCCTTCTTCGTTACTATCTTTCGTCTCCTCCTCTTCTTTCTCTTCCTCTTTATTTTTATTCTCGTTTTGTTTATTTTGATCTTTATTTTCTTTCTTTTCGTTGTCTTTATCTTTTTGTTCTTGATTTTGTTGGCTTTGTTGTTTTTTCAACCTGCGAATAGCCTCTGATAAATTATACCGTGTCTCTTCATCATTAGGATTAATTCGAAGAGCATTTTTATAAGCGTCTACTGCGGCTTCATAATTCTCTTGTTTCATCTGTGTATTTCCTAGGTTGTGATAAGAACCTGCTTTCGGTTTATAATTCTTTTCTTTTAACTTATTCTTATAAACTTCTTCTGCAGCCTTGTACTGTTCTGCCTTATATGCTGCTTGTGCAATTTCTTCTGATAAGTCAATATCTTTAGGTAACACTTTTAATAAGTTGTTATATTTCTGAAAAGCTTTCCCAAATTCCTTGTTGTTATAATACTTTCTTGCATCCACTAAGGAATCTTTCCAGGATTGAGCTGAAACTCCAAATATCAAAAACATAGAAAAGAATACTATCCAAAATTTCATTTTAATTTACTTTACGCTTAAACGAATTCAAAAAATACAACAACAAGAAAACAAAAGATATCCATAAAGGTAATTGATACCTATCTGCTTTAACAGATAAAGAATATGAAGCCTTTTTTTTCTTTTTCATTTTTTTTATCTCATCAACTAATTGTGAAAGATTTGGAAAAGGGTTTGAAGTTAGAGTTGCATAACCGTTAACTTGAGAAGCGATAGATTTCAAAAGCTTTGGATTTACTTTAGACATTAAATACTTACCATCTTCTCCTAACTTATATCCTAATTCAGACCTATAAGGATTTACAGGAACTAAACCACCTCTTTTTGTACCAATCCCTAAAACACAAACCTTTACATCTTCTTCTTTAATTTTAGATAGAATAACAGAAGGGTTCGTTTCGTGATTCTCCCCATCTGTAACCATTATAATTGCCTTGGTTGTTTTATCTTCTGAAAACATTTCTAGAGAAGTCTTGAAAGCCTGAGCTACATTCGTTCCTTGATTAGAAAGCATTCCTGTTTCAATTTCATTGATAAACATTTTAGCGATTGGGTAGTCATTTGTCAATGGTAATTGCACATAAGCTCCTCCAGCAAAAACACAAACACCAATTTTCTGTCCATTAAAACTATTAATCAACTGAACTACAGAACGTTTTGCTACTTCCAATCTAGATGTCTTGTTATCGATATCTTTTGCATTCATAGAATTCGAAATATCCATTGCTATTACGATTTCCATACTCTCTTTCAATCCATCTTCTTTCTTCTCACCATATATTGGATGAGCCAAAGCAATAACAAGGAAAAAGATAGTGTTCCTGAGAAGAAATATATTCCAAAAGGTATGCCTATTGTTTACTTTATTAAAAAAAGAGTTTATCCCTGAGAAATTAACCTCTTTCACTAAATTATTCCATTTAACCAACTTATAAAAGTTGATAAAATAAAAAAGAAGGAGAAAAAAAGAATAATATAAAAAATTAGGAGACTTAAACAATAAAGAATTTTCAGAACTATTACCTGATGATAAGGCAGACCAAATAAAATAAAATACGCCCCAAAACAAAAGCTCAACTATAAGAAAATAAACTGCTAACTTTTTAGTATTATATATATATTCCCTATCCATCATTTCTAAAAATAATTACTTTAGAAGATACTGTTAGAACCAATAGTAAGAAAGCCCATTTTAAAAATGGCTCAGGATTACTTGGTTTTGCTATTTTATAATCGTTACTTTTAATTTTACTTTTTTCCAACTCCTCTATCTCTTTATAAATTGATCGTAGAGCCTTATTATCTGTTGCTCTAAAATATTTACCTCCAGTTTTAAGAGCTATGTTTTTTAAAGTTTCTTCATCAATCTCAACAGGAACATTCTCATACCTAATCCCGAATGGAGTTGGCACTGGAGATAAGGCTTCTCCATTTGTCCCAACTCCAATTGTGTAAACTCTCACATTCTTAGAAATAGCAAGTTCTGCAGCAATATCTGGCGTAATTGTTCCAGAATTATTACTCCCATCTGTCAATAGAATAACTACTTTAGAAGGTATTGAATCATTTCTTAATCGAGCAACAGCAGTACCTAATCCAGTACCAATTGCTGTACCTCCATCAATATGCTCCCCATCAACCCTATCTAATTGAGATTTCAATACTTCATGATCAAGGGTTGAAGGGCATGCTGTAAAAGCTTCACCTGCATAAACGACTAAACCAATTCTATCTGTTTTTCTACCATCAATAAACTCTTTTGCTACAATTTTGGAAGCTTCTAAGCGATTTGGTTCAAAGTCTTTGGCATACATAGACAAAGAAACATCTAAAGCTATAATAATGTCAATCCCATTTTCAAAGTCTTCTTTAGTAGCTGTTTTAGTTTTCCAATTAAAAGGTTTAGCTAGCGCAAAAATGATTAACCCAAAAATAAAAACAAAAATTAATCGATAAATCAACCTCAAGCTTGAAATCCATTTGGAAGAAATAACCTCCTGGTCCTTATCATTAGATGATAAAGAAACATCGAATTCTTTCTTCTTTTCCAATTTATACAGAAGGAAATATAAAAATGGAAGAAGTAATAGTAACCACAACCAATTAGGTTGTAAGTACTCATAGTCCATCATGTTTATGTTCCAATTACTCAACATCACTTAATATATTATGTACTTCTTGAATGATTTCTTTAGTCAAAGTCGAAGTTTTCAATATTTCATACTCGTCAGGTGCTGACTTTGCGAATTTCACCATGTCTGATTTTTCTAAAATCTCTACTATAGTATCAATTTGATCATGAACTAAGTTTTTTTGCTTCAACAACAAACTTGTTTCAAGAGTTGTTTTCTCTAAAAAACTAATTTCTAACTTATTTGACAAGTACTCCCTTAATATATAAGATAGTTCTATATAATGTTCTTTCAGTTTATTACCTAACCACAATTTCTTTTTATTTAACTCTTCAATTTTTGAAATGGCTATTTCTTCTATAGATAATATAGCAGCTAATTTTGACTTTTTACGTTTTCTAATAACTATAAAAATTATTAAACCAACAATTATTATAGACAATAAAATCCACCACCAATTATCTTTTAAAAAACTTTTTATATTTTTAAATTCATCAGGAAAGCTTGTGAAACCTTCCTTTATATCATAAATGTCTTTACCATCAATATGTTTAATAAGGTCCGCTTTTATTTTAATTGTTTCAAATCGAATTAGAGAATCATTTACCCATAAAGTAACGCTAGGTATAACTACCTCTCCAGAATCCCAAATTGCGACTTTATATTTTCCAACCCATTCAGTACTATTTTTAGACTTAAATAAACTATCTTTAAAAGGTTCAATTATTTCAACATCAACCTCATTGGTATCCTTTTTACCTCCTAAAATATAAGAAGGAATTACTTTTTCAAAAGGTATATGTTTTATAGAATCCGACAGGTTTAAAGGAACTCTATAATATATAAAGAACTGCTCCCCAATCAAAACATCTTTTTTTTCAACAACAACTTTATGCTTTTGAGCAAAAGAAGAAAAAGCTAGAACTAAAAAAACAATACTTATTATTAAACTTCTCATTTTTTTCTATGCTTAAATAAACTCACTAAAGGTAAAACGAGGTCTTCATCTGTAGCAATTAAGGCATGGTCGATTCCTGACTTTCGAAAACTATTCATAATCAATTCTTGATGTTTATTGAAATTATTAGCATAAGCTTCTCTTACATCTTCATTATTAGTATTAACCCAACTTAATTTACCTGACTCTAAATTTTTGACTTGAACAATTCCCATCTTAGGAATAACAGCTTCTCCTTTATCTTTTAAAACAATAGCAACCATATCGTGCATCTTATTGTTTAATTGAATTGGATTTAGAAAGTCATTCTCATCAATAAAGTCACTGATCACAAAACAGATTGTTCTCTTTTTTTGTGTATTCCTGAAAAATTTCAACCCTTCTCCTAAATCTGTTTTTAGACTTTCAGGTTCAAACTCAATTAACTCTCTTAAAATAAAAAGCGCATGCTTTCTACCTTTATTTGCTGGAATATACTTTTCAACACGGTCACTGATGAAAATAGCACCTATCTTATCATTATTATTTATTGCGGAAAATGACAAAACAGCCGCAATTTCAAGTGCTAGTTCTTTTTTAGTTTTTCCTTTTGTACCAAAAGTGTCAGATCCAGAAAGGTCTATAACTAACATAACAGTTAACTCACGCTCTTCCTCAAAAACTTTTACAAATGGTTCATTAAAACGAGCAGTTACGTTCCAATCAATTGTTCTAACCTCATCTCCATAATGATAATTACGAACTTCGCTAAAAGCCATTCCTTTCCCTTTAAAAGCAGAATGGTACTCCCCTGAAAATATTTGCTTCGTCAATCCTTTCGTCTTAATTTCTAGACGTTTAATCTTTTTTAAAAGGTCAATAGTTTTCACGATTCAATATTTATTGAAATGGTTTAAGGAACCTCTACTTTATTAAGGATAGTTGTAATCACATCTGATGCGTTTACACTTTCTGCTTCCGCCTCATAAGTTAGTCCAATTCGGTGTTGCATTACGTCTTTTGCAATTGCTCTTACATCTTCAGGTGTTACAAAAGCTCTACCTTGAAGGAAAGCATATGCTTTTGAAGCTAAAGCTAAATTAATACTTGCCCTAGGTGAACACCCAAAGTCAATAAGGTTTTGGAGGTCTGACAAACCATATTGTTCCGGCTTTCTCGTAGCAAATACAATATCTACTATATATTGCTCTATCTTTTCGTCTAAATATATTTCTCTTACTAATTCTCTAGACCTTAAAATATCGTCTGGAGTTAAAATTGGTTTTACCCTTGAAAGACCTTCTTTTCTAACGTTTGAACGAATAATTAGTTTTTCTTCTTCTTTAGAAGGATATCCAAGAAATACCTTCAGCATGAAACGGTCAACTTGTGCTTCAGGAAGTGGGTAAGTACCTTCTTGCTCAATTGGATTCATTGTGGCAAGTACTAAAAACGGAGTAGGCAACTTAAAGGTCTCCTCTCCAATAGTTATTTGTCTTTCCTGCATCGCTTCTAACAAAGCACTTTGAACTTTAGCTGGAGCCCTATTGATTTCATCAGCTAACACAAAATTTGAAAAGACTGGCCCTTTTTTAACGTTAAATGTTTCTGTTTTTTGACTGTAAATCAATGTACCTGTAACATCAGCAGGAAGAAGGTCTGGTGTAAATTGAATTCTACTATAATCTACATTTACTGACTCAGATAATGTTTTGATAGCTAAAGTTTTAGCTAAACCTGGAACACCTTCTAGAAGGATATGTCCATCTGCTAAAAGCGCAACTAACAATCTATCAACCATATACGACTGACCAACTATAACTGTAGACAATTCTTTTCTAAGTTGATCAATCAAATAATTTTCAGTTTTAATTTTTTCACCAAGCAATCTTATTGCTTCTCCAGGATTTTGATTTGAATTAACTATTTCTGACATAACTATCTAATGATTTCTCGTGCAAAAATGATAAAGATTCCCTTTTAAAATGTACTTTTGCTGTTAAATATTGTTAACAGTCTAATCTTTAAAACATTCCCAAAATCATATGAAAAAAAGAACCTGCTTAGAATGTACTGACGAATTGAAAGGAAGAAAGGATCAAAAGTTTTGTTCTGACTATTGTAGAAACACGTTCAATAATCGCCAAAATGAAGATGCTAACAACTATATCAGGAGAATTAATAATATTCTTCGAAAAAACAGGCGTGTTTTAGCAGAATTAAACCCTAAAGGAAAAATAACAGTTGACGGAATTACTCTAGCTGAAGAAGGATTTAATTTCCACTACTATACTAACACCTACAAAACGCAGAAAGGAGCTGTTTATATATTTTGCTACGATCAAGGTTATTTAAAATTAGATAATGATCAATATATGCTTGTACAAAAGCAAGATTATGTGAAATAAGTGATAAGTGTTAATGGTGAATTTTTAATGATTAATAGATGGAGATGAAAGTCATTATATCCTTGCATTCAAAAAAAATATTTATACCTAATTATTTACGAGCTATTTTCGATTTTCTTTCTAAATTTGCCGAAAATTAAAAAACATGCCTGAAGTTGGAATAATAATGGGAAGTGCATCCGACCTCCCAATCATGCAAGAAGCAGCTGATATCTTAAAAACATTTGGAATTGAATTTGAAATGAACATCGTTTCTGCTCATAGAACTCCAGAATTAATGTTTGATTATGCGAAAAATGCTCACAAAAGAGGAATTAAAGTTATTATCGCAGGTGCTGGAGGCGCAGCTCATCTTCCTGGAATGACAGCTTCGTTAACACCTCTTCCTGTTATTGGAGTTCCTGTAAAATCAAGTAATTCAATAGACGGATGGGACAGTATTTTATCAATTTTACAAATGCCAAATGGGATCCCTGTTGCTACGGTCGCTTTAAATGCCGCTAAAAATGCAGGGATATTAGCTGCTAAAATAATTGGAAGCTCTAACCCTCAGGTCCTAGACATTCTATCAAATTACATGGAAGAATTAAAAACTAAAGTATTAGAAAGCGCTGAAAAATTAAAATAATTAACCACTAAAGGCTTATCCCCTCTAGTTTAACCACTTAAATCATGAATAATATATACATCTTTTGGATGATGTTAGTAGTATTTACAACATCACACTTAACAAGTCAAATAATATATACAGTTGGTGCATCTGGAGACTTTACATCTATCTCTTCTGCCTATTCAAATTGTACTACCTTATCCCCTTATATAATTGAAATATCTTCAGATTACAATCAAGAAGCTTTACCTATTTCACTAGGCACATTAACAAATAAAAGTAGCATAAACTCTATTACCATAAGACCTGAATTAGGAAACAACAACATAACCTTCTTAAATACCGGAACTGAAAACGATATCTTTTTATTATCTAGTGCAAACTACCTAACAATTGATGGGAGACCTGGAGGAATAGGAACATCCGAGCTTACTATAGAAAACAACCAAACAGCTAAAGGGCACGCAATTAAAATAGAAGGAAATTGTACCGATATTGAGTTAAAATACTTGACAATAAAAGGGTCGAATCAATCTAGCTCAATAGGAAGTGATAATACCGATTCTGGTGTATTAATGCTAGGAGAAAGTAGTACGGGAATTTTAAACAATATTGAAATAGATAATTGTGAAATTTCAAAAAGTACAGGAGGGAATCCAAGCTATCTCCTTACCAGCTATTCTAGTTCTGGAAGTGTTTCTAATTGTTCGATCACAAACTCTGTACTTATTGACGCTGGAAGACAATATATTAGTCTGTACACTAACTCAACCGATTGGGAAATTTCGGACAATAACTTCTACCAAACCAACTCTTTTACCCCTCCTTCAAGTTTTACTTTTTCATTTATAAGAATTGTTTCTGGTGCTGATTATATCATTTCAGATAATTACTTTGGAGGACAAGACATATACGGCGGAGGAAATCCTTTCACTATTAATTCGGCGAATGCAAAAGCTCACCTTATTTCTTTTCATTCAAACATTACAGGAGACTGCTATATTGAAAATAATTCATTTAGTAATATTTCGTTTACTACAACTAATGCTTCTTCACCATCATTTTCTATAGTCAGTATGGCAGGTGGAAACGCAAATTATACGATAGGTTCAATTGGAAAAGGTAATACAATAGGAAGTTCAGCCAAGAACAGTAACATAACAATAACCGACAATGGATCAACCGCTACTGCCAGCACCGCTTTATTTTACTCCGCCACTTCAGCAGATGTAAAAATAGAACATAACGATATTGGAGGAATTGATTTGAGTGGAAGTAATACCAATGGAAATTACATGAGCTTTTATTCTAGTAACTCTGAGAATATTACTTTTTCTAACAATACCATTGGAAACCTTAGTAGTGAAAATATGAATGATGATGTTGCTAGAACAGGTCCGATATATTTAGCAGGTAAACATGGTTCAACAGGAACATTAAACACCTCTTCTAATACAGTTCAAAACTTTTACCTGTCAAGTTCATCATCAGGCTCTTTATATTTCCTATTGTCCTCTTCCGCTAGTTCTATTAATGCTTCTGACAATATACTATCTAACATAGAGTCAAACAGGAACGGAATAACAAAAATGATGTCTCTTACCTCGACAGGAAATATCATTTCTAACTCAAATCAAATAAGTAATCTAACTTTAAATGGAACAAACTCACAAGCATTATTGTTTGATATCACCTCTTCTCTAGGAGATATCACCTGTAATGAAAATGAAGTTGGATCTACAGCTAGTAATGATATCACGTTAAATGGAAATACAGATTCATATGGGATCATATTTTCTATTCCAACTGGAAAAAGAGCTTCATTAGAAGATAATGTTATTCAAAACATTTACATGTCCAATAATGGAAGTTCTAATCAATTCTATTCGATACTAACTTCTGGAAATGGAAGTTGTAGTATTATATCCACTGAAATAAATAATATTTCAACAGAGTCAACAAATTCATCTACTGCTATATATGGAATATACCAATACAATACTGGAAATGGTAACATTATAAGAAATGTAGGATTAAACAATTTCTCAATTTTAACTTCAGGAGCAAGTAGTACTCGAAATATGGGGATCTACCTAAGCACAAGCAATACGGATGGTTTAATTGAAAAAACAAGAATAATTAATTTCTCTAACCTTGCAACTGGCTCACCTTCTGATTATGGTATTTACTCTGTCGGTAGCTCTTCTTCTTGGACCTATAAAAACAATGTTATTATCATGGATAATGAAAATAACACCAACTCATTAAAATTAATTCCTTTTAGAAATAGCGCCTCAGGAACAACAGAATTTTATCATAATACACTAAAAATAAGTGGAAATGCTTCCAGTGGATCTGACTACTCAGTTTGCTTTTTGGATAATGCTTCAGCTGGATCTAATAGAACGATCAATAACAATATATTTTACAACAATAGAACTGGGGGAACTGGTTCTCATTACGGAGTATGGAATGTGAATGCTTCTGGAATGGATATTAATTATAACTTCTATGAAGCGACAAAAAACAAATGGAACAATTCAACCTATTCTATTTTTACAGACTATACTACCGGCAATGGCTCATCCAATGAAATAACAGGAACAATTACTTTAAACGCACTTGGAGGAGTTACTTCAGGTAGCTCTGGAACTATTGAAGATAGTGGTCTTGACCTTTTTACAAGTGGTGATGTTACAGACGATTTAGATGGAAATAGTAGAGATGCTTTACCTTGGATAGGTGCTTTTGAAACCGTATCTCCCTTACCTATTCAACTTCTATATTTTAATGGTGTTAAAGAACTGAACCAAAATAATCTAAAATGGGCTATCGTTGTTAAAAAAACAGATCACTTCATTGAATTAGAGAGGTCAACTGATGGCGAAAATTTCACTTCTCTAGATAAGTTTAGTATTGAATATGAAAGTGCTTTTCCGTATTACTTCAATTTTACAGATAAAACTTTTAAACCTACAATCAACTATTACAGATTAAAATACGTAAATAAAGGTGAAGAAAAATCATATTCAAAACGAATATCCATTAACAATCAAACGAATAAAACAGAAGATAAAAAGATAAGATACATAACCAACCTTTTAGGACAAATTGTTGATGAATCTTACCCTGGTATAAAGGTCTATTATTTTGAAGATGGAACGGTTGAAAAAACGAAAAATTCCGTTAAACTTTAACGTATTATTAGTTACCTTTAGAATAAAGAAATAATAATATGAAAGTCAATCTTAAAAAACCTTTAAAGATATTAAACGCTTCTGCAGGAAGTGGTAAAACTTTTAACCTGGTTAAAGAGTACATCATATTACTGTTAAGTGAAAAACATAATACAACTCGCTTTTCAAACATAATAGCAATGACTTTCACTAATAAGGCTGCTTTGGAAATGAAAAGTAGAATCATTCAAGCGTTAGATGAACTAAGTTTCCCTAGTAAATACGGAAAGAAATCTAATGAATACGCCCTTTTAATTGGAGATGAAATTGGAATCGTCGATCCAGAAGAAGCTCATAAACGTGCTCAAATAGTTCTTAAGAATATTCTTCACCGATACGAAGACTTCCATGTAATGACTATTGACAAATTCAACTTAAAATTAATCCGTTCCTTTAGTCGAGATTTAAACCTTCCAAATGATTTTGAAATTATTCTTAACGAATCAGAAGTTCTTGAGAAAGTTGTAGACTCTATGATGAGTCAACTTGGTCAAAAACAATTAGAAAAATTAACTAATCTTGTGTTTTCTTATGCCAAAGAAAATATTGAAGCAGGAGAAAAATGGGATTTCAGGCAAAACCTCATCAAATTTGCAGGTATTCTTCAGAAGGAAAATTATTTTGAATTGGTTGAAGAATTACTTGAAACTGACTTTAGTTCCGCAGCTTATAAAGCATTAAGATTTGAAAAAGATCGACTAGATGATCAGTTTATTAGTAATTGTCAGCTCGTTTACAAAGCTTACTTAAATGAGAATTTAAACGATAAAGACCTTCCAGGCGGATCAAGGACTGCAAACCCTATTATAAAACTAAGTTCTTACAAAGAGATCCCCTTAAGCCTATTCACAGACTCCTTTTTGAAATATTGTTCTTCGGATACTCCTGATAAAAAAGTATTTCCTGATCATTTAAAACAAGGATTATTAAATCTAAACAAAGATTGGGAATCTATTATTGCTGAGTATACTTGCCTTAAATTGTATTTAAAGAATTTCCATAACATGGCTTTGTTACAGTTCATGGGGAAACAATTACAAGACATTCGAAAAGATGAACAATTAATAAGAATTTCTGAGTTTAATAAACTAATTTCTGAATTAGTAAAAAATGAAGACGCACCTTTTATCTATGAACGATTAGGGATTCGCTTCCAACATTTTTTATTAGACGAATTTCAGGATACTTCCCATTTACAGTGGCTAAATATGGTTCCTCTTATCCATGAGTCAATTTCTCAGGAAAATCAAAACTTAATTGTTGGAGATCCAAAACAGTCTATTTATCGTTTTAAAAATGGTGTTGCGGAACAATTTGTAGCTCTACCAGAGATTTATAACCCTCAAAACGATTCTAAAATACAAGAAAGGTCAAACTACTTTTCTCAAATGGGTGAAATGCTACCACTTGAAGATAATTGGCGCTCTTCTTCTACAATTGTTAACTTCAACAATATCTTTTTTGAAGCTTTAAAAGATAATCTGCAAGATGAATTTAAACCATTTTATAATTCTATATACCAAAATCCAAAATCTAAAAAAGAAGGATATGTAGAAATTATTTCAACACAAATAGATAAATCTGAAGCTCCCAAAAACGAAATAGACAAAATTGTTGAATGGATTGAATTGTGTGAGAAAGATGGGTTCAAAAGAGGAGATATTTGTATTTTGGGTAATAAAAATAAGGATTGTTCTTCTTGGGCGGTAGCTTTAACCGATTTAAAATACGAAGTTGTATCTGCTGATTCTTTATTTGTAGATAGTTCACCAAACGTACAATTGACAATTGCTTATCTAAAAAGAAGGTTAAATCCATTAAGTGAAAACGAAAAAAGGAAATTTGCTGAAAAATTCTTTAGCCTTTATCCTGAAGATGGGTACCAAAAATTTAAATCCTATTTAATTGAATACGAAAACCCAAACTCAGGAAAAAGATATAAAAAGTTTGATGATTCCAAATTCATTTCAGATTACTTTCAATCTTCCTACTTATTCTTTGAAAAATATGAGAACATTTATGATTTAATTCAAAAATTTTATCAGATAATAAAAGTCGATGAACTAAAAAATCCTTACATCCATCATTTAGCAGACTTAGCTCATGAATTTGATTTAACTCATGGACCTGATTTAAAAGCATTCATTGATTATTATCAATCGGCAGGAAAGAAATCGGCTGTTCAATTACCTGAAAGTGAAAATGCAATTAGAATAATGAGTATTCATAAATCTAAAGGGTTAGAGTTTCCTGTGGTGATTTTACCTAAAATGGACTTCCGTATTTCCGCAAATAGTATGAATTACTTTCTAGTCAAAGACAGAGAAAAAATCTTATATACTCCTCAAAATAAAAATTCACCAGTTGAAGCGATAAAAACCCTTACTTTAAATGAAACTGGACAAACGGTAACCGATAGTATAAACATCTGTTATGTTGCTATGACTCGACCTATTGAAAGGCTTTTTATTCATAATCAATTCAAAAATGAAAAAGAATTTGGTGGTATTTTCAATAATATCATTCAAAAATTTGACGATATAACAGAAATTGAAAACTCAATTGTTTTAAAGCGTGGAAACTTAAACCTAAGGAATGAAGAACTTAAATCCACAAACTCGAACACTTACTTTATTCCTCAAAATATTAATTCTAAATTATGGTTTCCTGATATCTCTTTACAAGACCATGATGAGTTAAAAGACGACGATGAACTTTCAGAAGCGCAGCGTTATGGAAATCAATTACACCTTGTGCTTTCAATAGTTCAAGAACAAGAGGGTATTGAAAAGGCATTGACCAAATTAATAAAAGACGGACAAATTGAAGAACAATTCAAAAAGGAATTAATCAAAGACTTGGAAGATATTATGAGTAATCAGGAATATATTTCTCTCTTTAAAAATCAGGAAACAATTCTAAGTGAAGCGGCTATTATTATTTCAGATAACGAAACAATAAGACCTGATAAAGTTATAGTTAAGAAAGAACAAACAGTTGTAATTGATTATAAGACTGGACTACCTAATAAAAAACATACTTCTCAAATAAAATTATATACTTCTACTTTAGAAAAGATTGGCTTTCCTAAAGTAGAAGGTTTCTTATATTACACAGCCCTTAAAAAATTAGAAAAAATCTCTTGAACTGAGTATACATGTGATTACATACCACCTGGCTGACAACAAAGTGGAAGCGTTTTAACCTGTTCTAACTTTGCTTTTTGGTCATCTGCATCATACCCTAACTCATTCAACATATTTTTAATTTCTTCTAAAGAAATCTTATCCTTTTTGAACTTAACCGTTAAGTTATCTGTTTCAAGATCCAATTCTGCAAAAACAATTCCTTTTTGATAATTAAAACTCTCTTCTATTCTTTCTTTACAATCTCCACATTGCGATGAAGTATGTATGACTACCTCTTTTTTCTTTTGTGCCGAAACATTAAAGCTTAGACAAAATACTACACCTAATAAACTAATTACTTTTTTCATTTCTCTGTTTTTTTCTTTATTAAATAACGAATTCCTAAATAAACGTTGGTCCCCATTATTGGTCCCCACACCCTGGTTGCATCAAAATTACTACCAAAAGGATTTATTCCATCAACTATTGGGTCAACTTGTGTGTAATTAAATACATTTTCACATCCTAAATAAATATCCCACTTTTTATAAATATGTGTTACTTGAAAATTAGTCAAACTAAAACTTTCTGATTTTTTTTCTAAAATAGTATGATTAGGTAACCTAACTTGACCTATCACAGATGAAGTCAAGTCAATTTCCCATCTTTTATCTCTAGAGATATAACCTAAATTTAAAAAACCTCTATTTTTAGGTAACATAACTTTTGACTGTTCAACCCCTCCAAATTCTGCTTTAACATCTAGGTATTTATAAGCCATTCTTATTTTAAAATTACGAATTGGCTCAATAGAGAATTCAACTTGAATGGCATTAGAATAAGACTTCCCTTCAAGGTTATTGAAAATTATCGTATTTTCTTTTAAATCCCTGTCTACAATTAACTGTTCCTGAAAGTCAGTTCGATAGTAATCTATAACTAATTGAGATTTTCTATTGAAAAATGAAAAATCTTTAACAAACGATATTCCGTTATTCCAAGATTTTTCAGGCTGAACTACGGCGTTATTTTCCCAATAAAAGGAGTTCGCCAAAAGTGAAACATTGTCAGAAATAAAGTTTGGGACTCTAAATCCACTTCCACTGGAAAAGCGAAAAGTAAAAGTTTCTGTAATATCATATTTACCATGAAATCTAGGAGAAAATTGTGCCCCATATAGATTATGGAAATCTATTCTAGATCCCAAAATAGAAGTAAACCTATTTCCTCTAAATGTATATTCTCCAAAAACTCCAGGAACAATTTCTAAACGATTATCTTCAAAATTGTTATTATTTTTCAATAAAGATTGTTTTAAATCAATCATCACAATACTCGTTCCGTACTTTATGTTGTGGTTAGTATTGTAAATTATACCATCGTAAACAGCATTAATATATCCTCTTTTTTCCGAAGTATTGAAGACATCATTACCAAAACTACCACTGTAATCTTGGTACTTAAAATCATATAAAATACCTATTGACTGAAAAGGTTTCTCTTTAAAGAAAAAACCGGTTTTAGCAAATAAATCAACATGGTTAGAGTTTAGAAAAACACCATATCTACTTTTATCATTTTTAAACGCACTCACTTGTCCTCCTTTAATATCATTTGAATATGCATTAACCCCTATTTGAGCAACCATTTTTTCACCTTCATATTTCCATCTATTCAACAATGCAAAACTTTGTGTTAAAGGTAAGTCTCTAAAACTATCGTTATTGTTATCGTTTTCTTGGGATAGTCCTGAATAATGAAAAAAAGAAGCTTGACT
>Ga0228635_1000855_pt1 | contig 16750 bp, 19 predicted proteins | sample 44DmetaG_FD_182699 | JGI IMG/M metagenome (GOLD analysis project Ga0228635, IMG submission 182699) | Seawater microbial communities from Monterey Bay, California, United States - 44D | ecosystem: Environmental > Aquatic > Marine > Coastal | place: USA: California | collected 2016-09-30 | reverse complement strand
TCAATCATATATATATATATATAATATTTTTTATATAACATAATATTTAATATAAAATAATATTTATTATAAAATAATACTATTCAATTCCTTACATAATACTTTTAAAGATTTTTTATAATCTTTTCTTAGTATTATATCATTATTATCTAATTCTAATAAATTACTTTTTTTAATCCACATTATTTTACATTTTTCAAAAAATCCATCATTTGCTATATTTATATTAATTGCTTTTTTAACATACTTATAAAAATTATCAAATAATAATGGTAGGTTTTTATTAAAATCTACTTTCATAAAATATATACAACTATTCCGATAATATACTGGTCGATTTATTATTCTTTTTTTAATTTCTATTTCTGAAAAAATTCCCATTATTTCTTCACTACATTCCCTAATAGCACCTCGTAAGTAAGACTCATTATTATTTTTTAAACCACCAAATCCACTCCACTTTAAACTATCTTTATAACCAATTTCTTCTTTTTCTTGACCTATTAAAAACATAATTTCGTTATTTAAAATACAAAAAGGTTGAACTCCAACAAACATAACTTTAAACTGTATTTATTATTATAATCTATTTTCTAAATAATTTATAAATTTAATAGTAAATACAGTTTGAATTTAAATATTTTTAATTTCTTTATTATTTTTTTTAATTTTATTATTTATTACTTCAGTATTATTTTCCATTTTATTAAGAATTTTATTTTGATTTACAATTTGTTCGTTTTGAATTTTACTTAAAGTATGAATAACATCCAATTCATTTAATAATTTATTTTTAAAATTATCATTACTTTTTTCATTATTTTTACCCATTTTAATAAAAGAAATACTCCCCAAATCATTTTCATTACATTTTTTATTTATAATAGTAATTTTATTAATATTATCTTTTTTTTCTATTGATTTAGTCGTAAAACAATGACAAATAGATTTTTTTATTTTTTTTATAAGTGAAGAACTGTCTTTTAAACTTTCATTAATATCAACAATTTTATTATAGTTATTCTCTATAAGTTCATTTTGTTCTTCAATTGTTTCTAATATATTTGTATAATTATTTTTAATATCTTTTGTTTTATTTAAAATATTTTCTTTTAAGTCATAATTACTTTCCATAAGTATTATAATATAATTATATTATATATAATTATATTATATAATTACAATAATGGAGAATTATACATTAGTTTTTGCTAAAATTATTAATAATAAAGATGTAATAAAATTTAATAAAATGAATATATTTCTAAAAACATTTTTCAATTTTGAAGTTAAAACAGGAATTAAAAAGGATAATAATGCAGATAATAATGCAGATAATAATGCAGATAATAATGCAGATAATAATGCAGATAATAATGCAGATAATAATGCAGAAAATAATGCAGAAAATAATGCAGAAAATAATGCAGAAAATAATGCAGAAAATAATGCAGAAAATAATGCAGATAATAATGCAGATAAGAGTATTGAATCAAAATTAAATAGTTATGGAATACCTACTAATTTTAAATCAGGATTATTAAATTATGAAGAAAATAATGATAATGTTAAAAAAGATATTTTAAATTATTTATTTAATAATACTATATTAGAGAATTTTAATAAAAAATTTGATAAATTATCCAAGGATTCTATAATGATTATAAAAACAGACGAATATAAAAATATTATTAATAATATGACAAATATAGAAAATCATAACTTAATAAAATTACCTATAATTGATAATAATTCTTCAATACTGGGTTTAAATAATATATTAACTTTTAAAATTAATGAAAAATTATTTCAATCAAATAAAAAAAGTGTTGTTAATAAATTAATTAATTAATTACAACAAAATAAATTAATTACAACAAAATAAATTAATTACAACAAAATAAATTAATTACAACAAAATAAATTAATTACAACAAAATAAATTAATTACAACAAAAACAAGTTAAATTTTCCTTCTATTTATTCTTTTACACTTTTATACATTTAAAAATTAGCTGTTCTATATACAAAGATATAAATACCTTAGTACTTTCATATTAAGTACATACAGTTTATACCACTTATATATTAGTATAACAAACATTTTAAGAGAATTCATTTTCATTTTCATTTTTTCAAAAATAAAAATTATTGCAAACCCAATTTTTTTTTCCCGCCAAAATAATTCCGCCAAAAGTTAAAAATTCTGTAATTCTGTAAAAATTCTGTAAAAATTCTGTAAAAATTCTGTAAAAATTCTGTAAAATAGTTAATTTATTAAATAATTATATCTATTTAAAAAAATATATTTATGTATAATATATTAGTAATTTATGAAGATGCATTATTGTTACTTTTGTAATTATCATACACATCAAAAATCGAGTTTAAGGGACCATGTAACCAAAAAAAATAAGTGTAGTTATTTAATTGCACCCATTACTATAAATAGTATAGAAAAATATTATGATTTAGTAAAATTACACCAAAATGTTCCAGATAATATAATTTTTGGCGTAGATCCAAATGCGCCTCCGCCAAAATTTTACGAATCTGATGAAAATGAAAATTTAGATAGTAAAAATAAAGAACGATTAGAACATAATAAGCAATATGTGGAAACTATAATACATAAACATCTAAATAAACTATATACTTGCGATTACTGTCATAATAATTTTACAAGAAAAGATTCTCTAGTAAAACATTTAAATGGTAGATGTAAAATTTTAAAAAAAAATAAAAAGGGAAAAGAAGAAGTAAAACAAAAACAAGTAGAGAACGAAGCACAATATCAAGAAACTATAACATTATTAGAAAATACCCCATTAGGAGAACAAATTATGTTAATGAAAAAATTAATGGAAAAACAAATAGAAAAACAAAAAAAGGAAATGGATGAAAAATTTAAAACACAAGAAAAACAAATACAAGAATTAAAAAATACAAAAAATCAAGATATAGTTAATAATACAAATAATATAGAAAAACAAGAGAATATAGAAACTAATATAGAAAAACAAGAAATTATAGAAAACAATATAGAGAATATAGAAAAAATAGAAAGTAATTTTGTTATAAATAATTTTGGGTATGAAAATACAGATATATTTAACGAGGAAGAAAGAATGATTAGTTACATTAGAAAACCATTTAATGCCTTACCAAGTATGATAGAAAAACTACATTTTACACCAAATAAAAGACCAGAAAATACAAATATAAGAATAAATAATATCAGTAATGGTAAATCACAAATATATAAATATAAGTGGGTAACTATTATGAAACATGATTTAATATATAATTTATTTAGAATAAATGCTGAAAGACTAATTTATACTTATGAGACTTACTTAGAAGAAGGTAAAATAGAAAGATTGTTATGGATTGAAAAATTTAGGCACCAGTTTGAGAATGATGATACATATTTTTATAAAACACAACAAGAACAGATAGATTGTAGAATAATAGACTGTATGAAAAAAAATAAAAGTTATATGAATGGTTTATAGGATAAATATACTTTTTTATAATTTAATTTAATACAAAAAAATTTAATAATTAATCATCATATATAATATTTAAAATAATATTTTTATAGTATATATATATGAAATTATATATATTAAGACATCAAATTAGAGGTAATGATCCTACTTTTTATTCATCTTTATTACCAGAAGGAATGGGAAATTCAGAACATTTAAAATATACATTAGAAAATTTAAATATTAATTTAATTTTTAGTAGTCCGTTTATTAGATGTTTACAAACAATTCTACCATATTATTTTTATTCGGGTATTAAAATTAATAGGGAATTTGGTTTATATGAGGAAATTAGTTTTCCATTATTTGATAAATATAATTATAAAAAAGATATACAATCTTTTGATTATGAATATTACATTTTAAATCATAATTATAAATCATTTATTAATATTGATGATGTTTATCCAGAAAATACAATAAACAGAATTTTACAATTTAAAAAATATTTAATAGATACATATAAAAATACTAATTATAATATTCTATTAGTTAGTCATCAAACACCTATTAATTATTTTTTGGAAAGACCAGATATTAGATTTCCTATGGGTACTTTATTTGAAGTAGTAGATTTAAATAATAATGTAGTTATTAATATTCCATATTAAATATAAAATAAATAATTATAACCATTTAAAATTGATTTATTCTAAATAATATATATATAATGTCATATCAACAATTTTTACAAGATATTAATAATGATATTTTTAATATAACAACTAAAGAAAAACATTTAATGCAAAATTATGTTAAAGATGAAATTAATAATGTAAATTTAAAATTAAAAAATGAATACGAACAATTATATAATATAAAAAAAGAACAACTTAAAATAAATTTTAATGAATACTTAAAAAATATTTGTCAAGATTTGGAAAGTACTTACTTAATAAAAATTAATTCTCAAAAATACTATTTTGATATAAATAAAAATACTGAAAAAAATATTAAAAAATATTCAAATAATAGTATTTTATCTATACAAAACAACCAACAGCAAGAACAGCAACAACAACAACAAGAGCAACAAGAGCAACAACAACAACAACAACAACAAGAACAACAGCAACAACAACAACAAGAGCAACAAGAACAACAGCAACAACAACAACAAGAGCAACAAGAACAACAAGAACAACAACAACAACAACAACAACAACAACAACAACAACAAGAACAACAACAAGAACAACAACAAGAACAACAACAAGAACAACAACAAGAACAACAAGAACAACAACAACAACAACAACAACAACAAGAACAACAACAACAACAACAACAACAACAACAGCAACATTCCAAAACATGTTTACATTACATTGTTAAGAAAAAAACTGTATGTGGAAGAGTTACAAAATTTGGAGATTATTGTGGATACCATAAAAATTAATATTTATATAACTTTTCTTTTTATAAAATTAGTTATTTTTGTATAATTAAACAAAATATTTTTTTAATACTTTAAATATTATTATATATTTATATCTTATTATATATTTAGAAATATATTTAGAAATATATTTAGAAGTATATAATTTATAAAATTTATGTATGATACATTTGATTTAAATAATTTTATTAATGATAATTCAGATAATGAAAATGTTTCAAGTATAATATACTGTGAAAATGAAGATTGTTATAATAATTCAAATAAGAAATTATTCGGGGATTACTATTGTAGAGAATGTTATCCTGATTTTACATCTACAAAATTAAATACTGATATAGTTAAAATAATATATAAACAAGGAGTAGATAATACTTATCCATCTATAGGAAATAGAGTAACAATACATTATAAAGGATTTATAATTGATAATAGTGGAGAATATGAATTTTATAATACTTATAAAAATGGTATAAAACAAATAATATTAGGTAATGAATTTAATTTAAAATTATTTAATACTGTTATAACATCTATGAATAAAGGAGAACAATCTGTTTTTTTAACTAATATGTCCTATATAAATTTTATAAATGATAAAGAAAATGATAAAGAAAATGATAAAGAAAATAATAAAGAAAATGATAAAGAAATTAATTTTGATAAATTTAAATTTGAAATAGAAGTAGTTGATATTCATACGCCTGTATTTTTTACAAAAAAAATTATTATATAAATTTTATGTGGTAAAATTGATTTATTGCTATAAATATATTATAATATGTATTTTCAATCAAAAATAATTTATGAGGATTTATTTAAAATTATAGATTGTTATTACAAAAATTTCAATCTTGTTCAATTTAAAAATGACAATTATTATAAATCAGAATTTATAAAAACTACTGAATATATAAAAAAATCACTTGATAGAATTAATAAAGGACTATTTAAAAATAATATAAATATTAGTAATGAAACTATTATACTTACTACAAAAAATAATAAAAAAGTTAAAATAGAATGTGATTATATTTCATTTTCAATGAATATATATAATGAATTTATATTTTTATTTGATGATTATATAAGTGATAAAGGAGAATTGTCAGAATATGGGTTTTATTTTTATAAATTTATAGCATTATTTAATAATATAATTGTATTAAATAAATTTATTCATGAAGATAATTATATATGTTTTAATGTTTTTAATATTGATACACAAGAAGAATTAGTTTACACGATTAGTGCTAATAATGATAATACAATTGGATATTTCTATAAAGATTAAATTAAATCATCCAATTTTCTGGAAGACAAATATGAGTATATGTACCATTTTCGTACCATGAATGACTTGTGTAAATTTTGTCATCAATTGTTAGACCTGGTTCATTTTTTTTATATAAATCATTTTTAGTAAAAGATTTATAGGAATATGCATGTAAAAGTTTAGATTTAAGAACATTTGTAGAATTACTTTTATAAATAATAGCTACATGTCCTTGATCTTTACCAGAACTGTATTTTCTAATTAATAAAGTTCCATTTGGATATATTGCGTTTAAATCGAATTTTTTTAATTTTTTATTTTTTTTTAAATATTTATACCATTCGTATGTACCACCACTATATTTTTTTTCTTCAATAACACCTGGAACTTCTAATCCCAAAGTTCTTCGAATAATATTCAGTAATCCAATACAATTTATTCCATTTTCAGCAACACTATCAAAATCGATTTCATCATTACTAGTTCCGTAACTTTGAAATCCACAATCTGTCATTTTTGTGTGCCACCATACGTATTTTGGATTAATTTTTAATAAAATCCTTACAATTAATTCATATTTTTTAAAATTTTCTACAAATTCCATTTAAGTATTTTTATTTAAAAATCAATTTTACATTTTAACATATATTAATTATTATGAAGAACAGTTAAAAAATTATAATAGTATGATAAAAGAAATTAATACTATTGTACCAACAAATGAACAAATATTAATAGAACAAGTTATACAATGTATTCATATAATAATTAATTCAAGGTAAAAATTAATAAATTAAATACATTCTAATTATATTTACATATATAGTTCTTTACTCATATTATTTAATTCTAATAATTCATTAACTCTTTTTTTAATTGAATTACACATAATATCACTATTTTTAACACTAAATATTAGTTTAAATTCTACATTATCACAATTTTTATAATTAATTCCCCATTTTATTTTACCATGAAACCAAGATATTATATCATAATATGATATTTCATATAATAATTTATTTGTATCTGCATTATAAATACATAAATGATCGCTAAATTCTAATTTTACAGTGATACAACCAGATTTTATTATATTTTTTTTATTATCTTTTACTAATTTAACATAATAACAATCATTTATAGGTTTTTTATCAATTAATTTTTTATCTTTTTTAGTACAACTATTTCCCATTTATATATAATTACAGAATAATTTTATATAATAATTTTATTAAAGTAAATTTAATTACTATGCAGTAGTATGCAATTTATTATGCAATAATGTAAACATATTAACAATTTTTATTTTTAAATCACACGGTATTCTATATATATTCATTGTTAGTAAAATATTAATGAAATCATTATTAAATAATTATAGTTTTTTAGGATTTTTTATTTTTTTATCAAATAATTTTTTTCTAACAGTAATTTGTGTCATTTATATTTTATTAAAATATTATAAAATTAATTTATTAATAAGTAATTAAAGATGAATAAAATAATGATGATTAATTTAGTTAATGTATATAATACACCACTACAAATTTATGATGAAGATAAAATAATAGAACAGATAAATAAATTAAAATATTATTTTAGTGATTTTAATTTTAAAAGATTGTTTGATGTAAAAGCTACACCAAATATAAATATATTAAAAATTATGATTGATAATAATTTTAGTTTAGATTGTTCTTCTATTAATGAGATTCAGTTAGCTGAATTAGCTAATTGTAAAAAAGAGAATATAATATTTACAGGTAATTATATTTCAACAGAAGATTATTATACAGTATTATATAAAAATATATTAATTAATTTAGACGATTATGAAATATTAAATAGAGTTGATATATTTCCTGAAACAATTTGTTTTAGTTTAAATCCTAATTTAGATTTAAATGATGATATTAAATCTAATTTACTATGTGGGTCTGAATCAAAATTTGGAATTGCAGAATGTGATATTATAAATGCGTATAAATTAGCAAAGGATAAAAATATTAAAAATTTCGGATTACATATAATTTGTGGTTCTAATATGTTAAATGAGAATTACTGGAAATTAATTAGTGATAAATTACATAATATAATTTATAAATTAAAGAATGAGCTAAATATTAATATAGATTTTATAAATTTTGGTGGTGGAATAGGAATTCCTTATAATAATGAAGTAGAAGTTAATTTAAAAAAAATAAATAATATTTTAAAAAAATCTCATGAAACAAACTCAAAATTATATAATATTAATATTACTAAAAAAATATATTTTGAGTGTGGTAGATATGTAACAGCTCAATCAGGTTATTTATTATCTAAATGTGTTTCAATTAAAAAAAGCAATAATAAAACTTTTTATGGTTTAGATGCTTGTATGTCAAATTTAATGAGACCAGGGATGTATAATGCTTATCATAAAATAGATGTTTTGAATGATACTAATGAAATAATAAAAGCAAATATTGTAGGTCAACTTTGTGAAAATAATGATTGGTTTGCAAAAGATAGAGAAATTAAAAAATCAAATATTAATGATATATTTATAATTTATAATACAGGTGCTCATGGTCATTCAATGGGTTTTCAATATAATGCCCGTTTAAGAGCACCCGAAGTTTTAATAAATAAAAATAATTACAAATTAATTAGAAAAAGAGAAACTTTCGACGATTATATTAAAAATATAATTATATAAATTATTTTTTAAATTAACATATACTATAAGATTTTGAATAAAAAATAATAGCACAAAAAATACAATTTTGGAAATTACAGGGATCATATAAAATTTATTAATTCATAGTAAATTTAATTCTATAAAAATCATATAAAAACTTAATAAATTTTTCTTAGTTTTATTATCAATTTTAAATAAACTAGTTAATTCTGTATTTAATATTATTCTACTTCTTGTTTTCCAAAAAGTAGAAAAAGACTTTAAAAAAATTATAAATAAGTCGGCGTTTTAAATGTTAAAATGTGTAAAATAAAAATTATTAGTTTTTTTTATAATATAAAAATAAATATTTAAAATATAAACTAAAATATTTTAAATTTTTACAAAAGAATTATCACAAAATTTACTAAATTAAACAAGGGGTTTGGCAAAAGGACTATTGGATGTTAATATAAGTTAGAACCAACATAAATGGAAAGACTATTTACAAAAGGTTGTCCAATACATTGATGAAAAGAGAGAATGTAATTGTGTAATAACTTATGAAGATGATGATGGATTTGTCCATGTAGTAGAAAATCCAGATATATCCATTATGTTTAATTGTGAAAATAGAGTTGGTTTAAATTGTTCTTGTAATTAAATTATAATTTAAATTTAATCATCATCTGAATAATAATTTTCAACTGAACTCATGCAACGGTATCTTTGATGAGAATATGTTTCTTTATTGGAGATGTAGTCGTAAGCAGACCCACAAATAGAATTGGAACTAATACAATTGTCCCTAGGATGGAAACGATTTTCTTCATCAGAATCGGAACTAATACAATTGTCCCTAGGATGGAAACGATTTTCTTCATCAGAATCGGAACTGATACAATTGTCCCTAGGATGGAAACGATTTTCTTCATCAGAATCGGAACTGATACAATTGTCCCTAGGATGGAAACGATTTTCTTTATCGGAACTAATAGTTTCACAATAATAATTATCTAATACATTTATTTTTCCTTCTGATATACCTTTTGTTGAATCACATGAACTAATTGAAGCAGTTGTACTAATTGAATCACTGTAACAGGAATAAGGAATAGACCTTGTAAATGATTTAGATGGTGTAGATGGAATAAAATATTTGTCAAGTTCTAAATCTAAAATATTTTTTTGAACTAATTTATTCCTCATATTTTTAATCCATTTTAATTCCCTTACTCTTCTATTTTTTATTTCTAACTGACAGTTCATACATTTGGATATATGATATTGTACCCAAGTTCTAACTTGAATTGGATTATTAAATTGTGGAATTTTACATTTGTATAGATGATTTGACATTATAATTTTAATTTAATTAAAATCAATTTTACTTAGAAAATTTTTTACTATAAAATTGTGTGTTTTTTTGTTCTTTGCCTTTCATATATTGATTAAACCTCTTGTTGAGAGTAGGAAATAATTTCATCATAGTCATCAGACTTCCCATACTTATTAAATATAAACTGAATAATCTGATTAGTCCTTGATTTTTTAAAAGTTGTTATAAAGGAATTATTATAAATAATTTTATAATTAAATATACAATATTTAATAAAAAAATAAATTATATAAAATAATTTTATCATTTGATGTAGAAATATAAGATAATTATTAATCATTATTGTTAAATTAAATATGTATAATATCAACAATGAACAGAAGGTATAAACTGTTCTGAAACTAATATAATTTTTATTAAATTAGCACCAGTGTAGTTCGCAAATCTTTAATTTTTAAATCACTCTATCAGTGAGTTTGTTAAAACAATATTACTTAAATCAACACCTTATAAAATAGCACCTGTTAAATCAGCACCTGTTAAATCAGCACCTGTTAAATCAGCATTGTATAAATTAGCACTTGTTAAATTAGCGTTGTATAAATTAGCACTTGTTAAATTAGCACTTGTTAAATTAGCAACTTCTAAACTAGTACCTTTTAAACTAGCACCTGTTAAATCAGCTTCTGTTAAATTAGCGTTGTATAAATCAGCACCTATTAAATTAACACCTTCTAAATCAGCATTGTATAAATTAGCACCTTCCAAATCAGCATTTGTTAAATTAACTTTGTATAAATTAGCACTTGTTAAATTAGCACCTTCTAAACTAGCACCTTCTAAATTAGCTTTGTATAAAAAAGCATTTTGTAAATTAGCACCTTCTAAACTAGCACCTTCCAAATTAGCACCTTCCAAATTAGCTCTATATAAATTAGAACCTTGTAATTTAGCACCTTCTAAATTAGCTTTGTATAAATCAGTACCTTGTAATTTAGCATCTTGTAATTCAGCACCTCTTAAATTAGCATTTTTTAAATCAACAGTGTCTAAATGCGCACCTCTTAAATTAGTACCTTGTAATTTAGCACCTTGTAATTTAGCATTGTGTAATTTAGCTTCTGTTAAATTAGTTTTTTGTAAATTAGCACCTTTTAAATTAGCACCTTCTAAATTAGCTTTGTATAAATTAGCATTTGTTAAATCAACATCTTGTAAATTAGCTTTTGTTAAAGTAGTTTCTGTTAAATTATGACCTTTTAAATATATATTTCGTAAATCAGCATTATGTAAATTAGCACCTGTAAAATAGTCTTTATAAAATAAAGAAGTACAATGGTTTATAAAATCCATATGACTATTTACTTCTTTATATGCGTTTATAGAAGTCTTAGCTATTCTTGCAATGTTATTAAATTTTTCTTTAAAAATTATATAATTTTCTAAATTTTTGTCTGTAGTCTCTAAAAAAATTCGTAAGTCATCAATAGGATTTTTTGAGTTCCATTGGGCGACAGCCACTTGTGTTCCATTTATCCTAACGGAGTTGTTATCTACCTCCCCAGGCACATTGGGCACTTGGTGCAGCATCCCACCTTTAAATTTCTTTTTATAATTAATATATTTTAATTTCATTACTAAATATTGTGATTTCCAATTAACCATCATATATATATATATATATAAAATAAATTATATTATAAATAATAATAAATTATATTATAAATAATAATAAATTATATTATAAATAATTAATAAATAATTAATAATTGATGTAGAAGTATAATTATCAATCATTATTGTTAATATATGTATAATAATGTATAATACTAACAATATCTGAAAGTATAAAAAATCTTAAACTAATATAATTATTGTGTTGAAAAATTGTAGGTCAACTAAAATTGAAAAAAATAAAATTAAAAATAAATACATATAAGAACTATATAATAAATTTTAAAAATTTGTTTATTATCAGACAAAATATAATATCAATGATAAAAGTATTGTAGAAATTACAAAAAAAATTAAATTTAATTGGATTAAGAATAAACAAGGTAATAATTTTGAATTATATTTTTATAGTGAAAATTTAAATTTAGCATTTGATTATCAAGGATTATAACACGAAGAATATGAAAAATTGTTTAAAATTAATTTGTGTTAAGTAAATATGATTATATAGTTCCAGTAGAAATGACTAATTATATAATTTATAAAATATTATTAATCTTCTTTTAAAGAATTACTATATGTTTTTAATTTTCTAGCACTTGGATCTACCATATCTGGATAATATTTTTTATTTGGCATCCAGAATGCGGGTATTATATTAGAATGACCTTTATAATATTTTTCAAAGATTTTTCTATAATAATATTCCTCTTTCGTTCTTGGTGTGCAATGTGTAAATTTATCTTTTCCATTTTCAAATTCTTCATCTGTTATTTTTGTATCTATATGTCTATGAAGCACTTCAAACCAAGAATTTTTTTGACTAGATATTCCATCTGAGAAGGCTTCTTTTTTGCGAAAAAGTATTTCATCAGGTAGAAGACCAGTGTCTTTAAAACTATCTCTTAATAGTTGTTTTTCCATTTTTCCATTAAATCCAAATTGTTTATATTTAGGATCAATACTCATAACATAATTTACAAAATCGCGGTCTAATAGTGGAACTCTTGCTTCTAATCCATTATTTGAAATACTTCTATCTGACCTTAATACATCATAATAATGAATTTCTTTTAATAATCTTACATTATCCTCAAAGAAATCATCTTTATCTTCAATAATTGAGCTATAATTATATGATGAAAAGATTTCTTCAGCTCCGTCCCCATTGGTGACTACCTTAATGTCTGTATTTTCTTTGATATATTTTGAAATTAAATAATTGCCTGTTGAAGCTCTAACTGTTGTAGTGTCAAAACTACCAATATGATAAATTACTTCTTCAATTGCATTTAAAAAATCTTCTTCTGTTAATTCAACCTGATGATGTTTAGTTCCAAGATAATCTGCAGCAATTTTAGCATAATGTAGATCAGTGCTTCCTTTCATACCTATACTAAAAGTATTTAATTCTCCTTTTTCAAAATAGGTATTAACAATTGCTGATACTAAACTACTATCCAATCCGCCACTTAAAAGGCAGCCCACTGGACGTTCTGTAGTCCCGACTACTCTTTTTCGCACAGCTTCAGTTAATAATTCTCTAATATTATTTTTTAATATTTCTTCATCTTTTTCTATAATATTATAAAGATATCTATAATAAGGTTGATAGTTAAATAATTCATCATTATCATTAGTTAATTCGAGAAAATTTCCTGGTTGAAATGGTTCAATATATGTGCATAAATCAGAAATGGCTTTAAGCTCACTGGCAACAAAAATTTCATTTGTTTCTGTTCTACCTATATAACTAGGTCTAACTCCAAAGCGGTCCCTACAAGCAAAAACTTTATTTTGAATAGTATCTACAATTACAAATGCAAATACACCATCAAGTTGAGTGCAACATTGATTCATACCATATTTTAAATATAAATCAATAATAACTTCACAATCAGATGATGAATTCATTTCAAATTTATTTTCATCAATAAGTTGTCTAAAGTTATAAATTTCTCCATTACAGATTAAGTAAATTCCATTTTTATGAAATGGTTGATCTCCATTATCGGAGAGATCGTTAATACAAAGTCTAGTAAAACCAAGAACAATATTATCGGATACTTGTAATATTTTTTTGTTATCAGGTCCTCTGTCATTTAATTTTTCAAGATAAGAAACTAAATCTTCAGTTTTATATTTTTCTCCCTTATAGAAAAAGATGCCACACATTATAATTATATATTATTATTGATATGTCTATAAATGCATATTATAAATAAATATATAAATATATAAATATATTTAAAATATGCATATTGCATATTTGCATAAATAAATTTGCATAAATAAATGTGCATAAATAAATGTGCATAAATAAATGTGCATAAATAAATGTGCATATTAATAATCATCTTTTATATCATCTTCGAAGACATGTTCTAATCTTAATTTCTGTAAATTATTAAATTTCATAATAATACCAATAAAATCAATAGCATATTCAGGTTCTTTTAATAAAAATCTTTCTAACATTCTTTTATTTTTAATCTTATGATTAATATCTATTATATTTTTACATTGTAATTCAACAAATTTATCTTCTGGTATTAATAATTTTTCTTTTTTTAAATAAGGAGTATAAAATTTATTAATAAATTCTTTAATTAAAGATGGAAGATAATTATGATTTTTAGCAATTTCAATTGCTAATGCAAATTTATAAGGAAAAATATAATTATAAAATGTATTATATATAGTAATACAAGAAGGTAATAATATATTATGTTTAATAATTTTTTTACAAACATTATCAGAAAAATTTTTATTTTTTAAACCAAAATATGCTAATTTAATTTTATTAGGAATTTTAGACATATTGGCAATATTTTCAAATAAATTTTTAATTTCTTTTCTTACAGGTGCTAATCTTATATTTTTTTTTTCTAATTCTATTCTTGCTTTTTCTTTTTTTTTTTCTCTTTCTTGTTCTATATAATTATGTTTATTATTACCAAAAATATGATTTGCTTGAAATATTTTTTTATTTCTTACTTTATCATATCTAACAACATCTATTTTTTCTTTTTTATCCATTAATAATAATAGATAATTTTATTTATATAATTTAATTTAATTTTAATTAAATTTATTTTAATTTATTATAATATAAATGATAGATTACAAATTAAAATATTTAAAATATAAATTAAAATATGAAAAACTTCTCATAGGTGGTATGGAAGCTACACCTGAAGATGTAGGGAGGTATGTGAATATTTTGAATGGAGACCAAACCGGTCTAGCTAGAATTACGGGTAGTACGCATGATGGCAAACAATGGGAAACTACACTAGGTAGGATAAACTTAGAAGAAAAAAATACACATTGGGAATGGACCTCAGCCCCACAGCGCGGGTTGAACATAACTACACAGGAATTTAAACCCTCAAATGTGACAGCCCCACAGCGCGGGTTTAACATAAATGCACAGGCATTTAAACCCTCAAATGTGACAGCCCCACAGCGCGGGTTTAACATAAATGCACAGGCATTTAAACCCTCGCACCTTGGTACGATATGGCAGGGATCTGCACCGGAGGATCCTATACAAGACCAGAACGATATGCCAAACACAACACCTGCAGCGCACTTTGACACGACAGGGCAAGGATCTACACCACCGGGAAGTGATGGAAGTTTTAGCATGCAGTTGAGGAGTCAGAGCCGAGCACCCATCAACGCTAGACCTGTTGCATCGAACCCTGACCCTGCTGCTCCCCACCCACCACCAGCACCAGTACCATCGATATTTAGCATAAATTCACAGGCATTTACCAACACCGTTCAGCCTGTAAATTCGTCAAATGTACTTGGTGTTACTGGAAACGATACCACATCAGAACAGGATATTCAACAACGAATGCTTGAAAGACATTATATGCTAACAATGTATAACAATCATACTATAACTGAAGCACAATTTATATTACCACAAATACCTAAACACATGATAGATGTTAAAGATTTAAGAATAGATTTAACTTCTTTAGATGTGTATACTATTGATCCTCCAGGTTCCACAGATGCGGATGATGCATTTTCATTAGTACTTGATAATGATAATGTTTTCTTATATATTCATATAGCTGATCCAACAGAAGAAAATATAACTGAAAATTTAAGTTCAGAACTTATGAAAAATTGTGCAGAACAAGTAGTAACTAGATATCCTACTTATGGTTCTACAATTCATATGTTACCACCAGAAATTGTAGATATGTATACACTCCAGGCTAGAACTGGTGATACAGAAAAAAAACCTGCAATAACTTTTATATATAAAGTAGATGATAACTATGATACACATTTTCAAGAATTTAGATTTTCTACAATAACAGTTAAAAAAGAATTAACACTTACATATAAACAAGCAGGAAACTTATATTCAATTCATGAAAAATTAAAAAATAAACAAAATAATATGAAAGATATTTTACTAAATGCAGCTGTGTTAGAAACTAAAGAAAAAACTTCTCTTGTTTTGAATTTGTGTAGCTTTATAGCTGAAAAATTTCGTGATAAAAGAGGTGGTAGAGATCCTATGACTTTTATACAATTTAAAAATGGAATTGTAACTGCTGAAATTGATATACATGAAAGACAAATGAAATCATTAATCGAAGAGTTTGCTCTTATGACTGGTACAGAAACTGCTCGTCTGATAAAAGATTATAATTTTCCAACTCTATATAGAGCAAGTCGAGCAGGCAGTGCATATATGTCAATAGAAGAAGCACAACATGATGATTTAGGTTTTAATGTATATTCATGGGTTACTTCTCCTATGAGAAGATTTAGTGATATATATCTTCATTATGTATTAAGAATGATATCCATAGTA
>Ga0228635_1000824_pt1 | contig 17292 bp, 18 predicted proteins | sample 44DmetaG_FD_182699 | JGI IMG/M metagenome (GOLD analysis project Ga0228635, IMG submission 182699) | Seawater microbial communities from Monterey Bay, California, United States - 44D | ecosystem: Environmental > Aquatic > Marine > Coastal | place: USA: California | collected 2016-09-30 | reverse complement strand
TTGATGTCCATGTAAAATTAGATGGAGTTAATTTCTATCAAGATTTCTTACATCCTGAAATTAAATATGCAGATATTAAATCAAGCTTAGATTTAATTCCAACTGGACCGCTATCAAATACTGATATCCATATACATTCTAAAGTTAACTTTTTAAGTGCAATACGCTTGTATGAAATTCCATCTTTCTTTCAACACTATAATCTTTCATGGTCAGAAAGCAATGACAATAGTATGATGAAAGCTAATAATTTACCACAAAAACTTAAAGATAAATTAATTAAAAAATATGAGAAGACTAGAAACTTTAAAGATATAGCTGATGTTTTAAGAAAGCCACCTGAAGAAGATTTCGATTCAAAAGAATTATATGAATATATGATGACAACTTATAATAAAGAAAATTTATTTGATCTCACTTTATTTGATACATTTCCAGAACTTATACCAGACTATGGAGGTTTAGATCCTGAAGAATATTGTGTAGAACTACCACAACTTGCTGAAGTAGCAAACTCATGTAGAGATTTTTTAAATAAACTTTTAGACAGTAGACCAGAATTACCTCCAGCCAAATCTCGTAAGGATGCTGAAAAGATATTTCTTAAAAAAGGATTACCTGTTCCTGCCACTCCAGCAGAGCAACCCGCTCTATTTGATGGTGATATAAAAGGACAAGTATGGTATGACGGTATAATATGTTATGAGATACCACGACCTCACGCAGTATACAATATAATTAATGAGGATTTATTTAAAGAAGATCCAATACGTGCTTACTTAAGTGAAAAAATTCAAGGTGTAGATTTTTTAGCACATAAAGATACCGGATGTGTTTTAATATTTCCATATGATACTGATGATAGTTATAAATTACAATATCAATCAGAGCATGGTAAGCTTCTTTACGAGCATAAATACAAGTATGATAAGGATAATAATGTAATACCTATCCTGCATAACGGTATGGTTCACCAACACCAAGTAATTTATGAAAGTAAAAAAACTAAATACTGGATTCAAATAGTAATAAATCCTAAAAAGGGTGGTTGGAAAGAACTAAAGGAACAAATAAACAACGGTATATTTTTTAACAATAAAAGAGAAAGAAATGGATCAACTAGAACATCTAGATAAGAGAAGACATATAATGAAGTTCTCCGATGTAGCTCCAGCAAAAGAGCTTATTGAAGAACTATTATGGAAGGCATGGAAGGTAACACCTTCAAAGAATAACTTTATGCCATATCAGGTAAATGTATTAGGCCCTGATAAACAAGCTGAAAAAATATCAGTATGGAATAAATCAAAGAAGAATAAAAAACGTACTAACGAAGAACAAATACCAGGTTCTGAGTTTAACGAGTTTGAAGAATGGGATGACAAAGATGGCACTAATATATACTTTGACCATCTAACATCTGCACCATATCTTTTAGTTATCACTCAAAGAGTTGAGATGGGTAATCAAATGTATCAGAAAAATGTAAGAGAAGGTGACTATTATGAACAAATGCATGCAGAAGCTTTACCATCAATAGCGAGAGGTACTTCTGTTGAGGTAGGTATGTTTGCAGCTAACCTAACTTCATTTGCTATCGAGGCTGGAATAGATGCTTCAACTATACTTTGCTTTCCAGCAGATATAAAAGAATGGGGTGACTTACCATGGGTAGAACACCCTGTGCTTTTACTTATGAGTCTTGGAAATTGTGAGGAGTCACGAAGAGAATTCATGGCAAGAACTAATCAGGTAATGCATGAACTAGACTTAAAACCGGAGCCGGAGAGCGTAATAAACTGGGTATAAAGTTGTACATTTGAACTAAACTATGTTATAATATACTATGGAAAAAACTATATTTTTATTAATTGATTTTGAAGGACATCCACTGGTATCAGATGAGATGACTAATAATCTTAGGTATTCATACTTAAAACAATTATTATTTAATGATATGTCAGATGCTGATTACTTTAATTTAATTATCGTATCAGACCATACTGATCTTCATAGTAAAATGAATGAACTTCAAGTGATGACAGAAAAAGAAGGTCGTCACACATGGATAAATATTGATCCAGATAATCCACCTACGGTTGATGATATTGTATTAAAGGTAGCTCAAAAGGGTTATAAAATTCAAAATGTTGTTGTAGGTGGTTGTAATACTGTAGGTTGTGTTTTTGATGCAACCTCATATTCTTCATTATACTGGGCTAAAGCAGGATATCCTGTACAGATATTTCTTCCTATGTGTGCTGATTATCAAGTAAGTGGTTTAAATCAAGTTGAAGTAAATATGACTGCATTTGGAGATATATATAATGCAATCAAGAAGAATGATGTATTTAAAGAGATCGATCTTATAAGCAGAGTATATACAATATGGTTAGATCCAAAATTAAAATATGTCGTTAATGACAAGGGTGAATCTAAAAGAGGAATAGGACAATGAGTGAAGAAAATTTTGACATTTCAAACTATGTAGATGAATGGAATGAAATACCTAAGGAAGCAGTAAAGCCATTACCGAGGTTTATGACTAAAGGTGGTCCAGGTGACAATGAATTTGAAATGTCTTTACTTGATGGCAAAGTTGATACATCAGCTTGGTTTGTTGATCCTCTTATAGAAGAACAAGGAGATAATACAGGTCCATGGAATTATAATCCTGATGTACTTGAGAAAGGAACATATGCTCAAAAAGCAAAAGACCAAGAGTTATTCTTTTGTCACATTCCATTTACTCAATTGTATATAGAAATGGGTGGTCATTATGCAGCATGTTGTTTTGGCGCAGAAGCAGATGGTAGGAATGGTTTACCAAATAATACTGTAAACAATACAACATTAAAAGGATGGATGGAAGATGGCGAATATATGAATAATATTCGTAATGAAATGCTAGATCCAAAGTCTGACTTTGAGTTTACTAAGAAGGCATGTAAGAGATGTATAGCTGATGAGAGACGTTATGGTAGATCACGAAGAACTGCAAGTATTAAAATTGCTAGCAATGATAGTACCTATTGGCAAATGATTGAAGACGAAGTAAAAATGTTTCAAATGACTGGCCAGTTCCAGATGGAACAACGAATGATTGAAGTTCAATTAAAAGTTTATGGTGATGAGTGTAACTTAGATTGCTTTATGTGTATGCATGACAATTCTTCAATACGACAAAAGGTTGCTTCAGAAGGAGTATGGAGCGATGAAGTGTTTGGTAGTTATTCATGGAATGTACCAGTAGATACTATTGATAAACAAACTGGTGTTGTAAAAAAAGCAAACATGAAAAACTTTAAGAATGGTAATATCGATGGTAATAATGTAGAAGACATGATAGAACAGACCATGAAGATAGCACCATATATACGAAGCATTAAGATCATCGGTGGTGAACCACTGATTATGAAAAAGCATTATGAGTTATTAAAAAGATTAATTGCAGCAGATCAAGCTCAACATATTATAATCAAATACCAAACAAACCTAACAGAAACAAAAGCTGGTAACCATAATATCTTTGACTATATACCTCACTTTAAACTTGTTTGTATGGTAGCATCTGTTGATGGTGTTGGTAAAACTATTGAGTATATGAGAAGAAGAACCGATTGGGATAAGGTTATAAAGAACACTGAGTATTGTAGAAGATACGATAATGTCAATGTTGACTTTAATGGATTAGTTTCTTTGCTAAGTGTAATGAGATTTTATGAAGTGATTGATTATTGTTTAGACAATCCTATCATAGATCAAATAAACTGGGCTTTATTAGAAACACCAATAAATTTCAGAGTAAATAACCTACCAGAAAAAATTAAAAAAGATTTAATTCCTAAGTATGAACTCTGGCCTGATATTCAAGCAGCACTTAAACTGCCTCAAGATCCTGGTGCAGATCTTCAAGAAGTGATTGATTACTTATTGAAAGGTGATGAATATTATACAGGAACAAGATGGGAATCACATTTATTTGATGTATTTCCAGAGTTAAAAGAATTTTATATAAAACCAGAAGATCGTGATAAGAAACACCAGAAAAATAAAAAAGTAGTAGCAGCCCATATAGGTATTAACAAAGCAACTACATTTGCAACCAGTGATGACTATGTCTAAAGAATTAAATAAACACATGACTAAAGGTGGCCCTGGTGATAAGTTCTTGGGTGGTGGCAAAGTAGATACTAGTAAATGGTTTGAGAATTTACCTGACTTAGAAGAACAAATTAAGAATGAAGAAATTTGGTTTTGTTCTGCACCGTTCTCTTTATTATATACAAATACAATGGGAGAACTTGCACCATGCTCATGGGCCGAAGAACAAGTTGGACCTAATATTGAAAATACTACCCTTTATGATTATTTTACAAGAGATGAAAGTTTAAATAAATTACGTGAAGAGATGCTTACCCCTGGTTCTGATCTTAAGCAAGTTGATAAGACATGTTATAATTGCAGACACCAGGAAGAACTTTACGGCCGGTCAAGACGCCAAGCCTCAATGAAAATTCAATCAAACGATATTAGACTATGGCCGAGAATACGTAATTCTGTTGAGGAATTTAGAAAAGATGGTAGAGTTACATTACAAGAAAGAATATTTGAAGTACAAGTAAAGGTCTTTGGTAACCAATGTAATTTAGATTGTTATATGTGTATACCATATGATTCTAGTGTTAGACTTCAAACAATGCATTCAGAAGAATTAAAAGATGAAAATGTATTCTCAGATTATTCTAAGCAAAGACTAAAACTTCCTAAAGTTACAATGATTGATGATGTCATACGGCAAATTGCTGAGTTATCTCCATACATATATAATTTAAAATTAATTGGTGGTGAACCTTTAGTCATGAAGAAGTTTTATAAATTATTACAAGCAGTTATTGATACAGGTCATGCTAAAGATATTATGCTTAAGTACCAAACAAATATGACAGTATTAGAATTTGAAAAACATAAGATTACAGAATACATTCCTGAGTTTCTTTTATTTGAATTTACAGTATCGTTAGATGGTATCGAAGAAGAAAATAATTATATAAGACGCAGATCTAATTGGGAAGAGATTAAAAGGAACATGGAATATGTGAGTCTATATCCTAATGTAGAAGTAAACATAAATGGAACTATATCATTCTTATCTGTACTTAATTTCTATAAATTAATAGAATGGGCAAAGACTAATGGAGATATAATAAAACAAATTAATTGGTCAAACATTAGAGGTCCAGCTAAGCTATGTGCTAATGTGTTGCCACAAAAAATAAAAAATAAACTTATACCTTTGTATGAGGATTTTCCAGACATACAAAATGTATTAATGGAAGGCAACCATGGTCTTAGTCATCAAGACGCATTAGATTATTTATTGATGCAAGATAACAAATACAAAGGAACAAAATGGGAGATGCACTTATTTGAAGTTTTTCCAGAACTAGAAGAGTTTTATAATCCCGCAGCAATACAAAAGAGAGATGAAGGCTTTATTAATGACATACAAGTTGTAGATTTAAATAATAAAGTTCAAAAAATTCAACCACAAATAGGAGCAACATAATGGATCCAAGATTAAGAAGAACCGAAGTAAAACAAGCGGTGGACGTTGCTAGAGTTGCACAAAGAAACTGGGATTTAGATAGACAGATTCCAGAAGAAGATTTAGAAACATTAATTTATGCAGCACAAAATAGTCCAAAGAAACAAATGGAAACACACTTTTCTTTACATGTATTTACACACAAAGAAAAGATTAGAGAGATATATGATCAAACTAAAAAGTTTTCTGTATATCCTGTAACTGATGTATCACCAGAAAATGAAGATGACTGGAAACCACCTGAAAATATGTTTGCAGATATTGATGGAAACTTTTATCAAGATGATCATTTTTCTGTAAAGAATTCTCAGATTTTAGCAAATGCTATGTTTGTTTATTGCGAGGATAAGCGTTCAGTAAGAGGTGGTACACACTTCATGGCTAAAGTAGATGGAGCATCACCAAACGTTAAATCACTTTATGAAGAGCAAATAGATTTTTCAATTGGTATTTCAGTTGGAATATTATTAAATTCTGCAGCAATGATGGGATATAAAACAGGTATATGTTCAGCACTAGAAGATGATGAGATAGCACATTTATTACCATTAGACCCAGATGGCAGCATGCAAAATCCTAAGCTGCTTATCGGTATAGGATATGATAATCCAGGAGTTGATAGAACTTTACACCAGGAAACTATGAATAAAGATTTACCTGAAGATCGTAGACAAGGTGATGATGATGCACTATTTAAGTTCCCTACATTTGAAGGTATAACAGATGTATATATAAATGGAGAGAAACAGTAATGAGTTCGAGTGAGGCAGCAATGAATAAGCAAAAGGAAGATCAAGAACAAGAACTTGATATCGGTGAATTTGTATTAGAGATTAAACCACGGTGTTTAACCTTTGAACCAAAAGCTTATCATAAACCTGCTGCCTATACATCCGATGGCTTTATGTTACCATGTTGTTGGTTAGATGACCCAAAGAATGATTTTGGTGTAGAATATTTTGGATTAAAAGATGAACACCTTCGAGTAAATAAAGCTGAATCGATTGAAGCAATATTTAAATCAGAAGAGTGGGATCATTTCTTCCATACATTACTATATGACCAAAAGCATGCGATGAAACATTGTAAATATAAGTGTGGTAATTTAAGGAAAGATAATAATTTATACTTGACGGAAACAATATAATGGCAAGATTTACAGAGCTACAACCTACAGATAGAGTTTCAGATTGGTATGCACATAACGAGGTATGGGGATCACCTAATATTGACTCATCACATCGTTGTATTCTAAGGTGTCCACAATGTTTAAGACAAAAGAAAGAAGGTGGACCACGTATTAAGAGAGCATATGATCTTGAGACAGAAGATTTTCAAAAGCTTTTAGATTACTATCAACATTGTGTAACATTCTGTGGTCAAATATCAGATCCAATATACAATCCAAACTTTTTAACATTCTTGAAAATGCTAGATGGTACTGGAAGAGGTGTACGCATTGCCACATGTGGTCAATCAGTTAAAGGTCGTCACACTCGTGAATGGTGGGAAGAAGCATTCACTTATGGTATGAATGAGAATGCATGGTACTTTGGCGTAGATGGTATAGATAAGAAGAGTGAACTGTATCGTATCGGTTCAAACTTTGATGAAGTATGGGAGACGATGCGATTAGGTAAATCAATGGGTGTTGCTATTGTTTGGCAGTATATTGTTTTTGGTTATAACGAACATGAGATAGAGATTGCAAAACAAATGGCAAAAGATGAAGGCTTTACTTTATTGTTAGTAAAAACGAATAGAGGATTTGATCCTCAAGCAAGAAACATACGTGACAATATGAAAGAAATTTATAATAATTTTCCAGCACCAAGTAAGAAAAACACGGTAAAGAAAATTAAGAACGAAGAATATTTTAATGTCACTAAAGAATTAGAGACTTGGAGAAATACAAGGAATACATAATGGAAGTAACATATAATGGAATAACGATTGATTTATTCAACGTTGAAGATTGTAAAGAATTAGTTGATGTTAAGCTTGGAGATAATGGTTTACCTGAACAAGTTTTAGTATCGTTATCAGGTGGATGTGATTCTGCTGCAGCACTTTATCTGTGCCTCACACATTTCCCAGAGATTGAATGGTTACCATATACATGTAGAGATTTAAATGCACCTGCTGATGCAGATTCTGCAATCATGTTTATTGATAAGATGCAAAAAGAATTTCCACATGCTAATCTACAAGATATACAAGTATTCGAATTTGATGATAAAGATCCTAAGCATTTTGCTGATGCTAACTATTGTATCAAACATTATGACAGATATAAAGATATGACAACTGTTGGAATGGTAAAGGTACTATTAATAGATAGAATCACAAGAGGTCTTATGAACAAATACGATCATCCATTACGATTTGATGGCATGTCAAAAAATCCATCTGAAGAAGAAATGATAGCTGGTGGATTCTTAGATGTAAGTGAACCTCGCCGTACTCATGATGAGAATTGGCCAACAATGGCTAGACAAATATATCAGCCATTTATTAATGTTGATAAAAAGTTTGTTGCTGATGTTTATTTTCAGCATCCGTTTATGCTTAAAGAAATTTATCCACATACTAAATCATGTACTGGTACAGCATGGTGGACTAATAACTTTACAAGGGTATGTGGTAAATGTTTCTGGTGTCATGAAAGAAACTGGGCATTTGGTGATGAACTATATCCAATAAAAGACTTACCACAATTAGATCGACCACCATCAGACTATGATCCTAGGAAAACAGCATGAAGAAAATATTAATAGCTAGTGGCTGTAGCTACACAGATAACCAATTTAGATCTGCGGCTCACCCAGATATGGATGTGTCTTGGCCTAAGTGGCCAGAAATTGTAGCTAAAGAATTAGATATGATATGTATTAATTTAGGAAGATCAGGATCTGGTAATGAATACATATACTCATCAATACATGATATTATTCTTAGAGTGAAAGATAAAAGTCAAATAGGTTTAGTTATAGCTGGATGGTCACAATGTTTTAGACAAGATTGGCAAACGGGTACCATGAGCGGAGTAAATGAAAAAGCGGGATTCGAATCTGATAAGTTTCGAAAAGCTACACCAGACATAAATCGTTTATTTGAGTTTACTACTGAGCAAATGTTAGCTGCAGCTCAAACCGATGAAAAATTGCAAGTTTCAATACATGATCGTCTTGACGAGACATTTATAAAGAAAGCTGCTGGAGCAACTGGTTGGATGAATGATCGAGTAATGCCTCACGGTGATATACTAGGTTGGGTTCGAAAAAGTTTAAGAACATATATGGATTTTCAAACTCTATGCGAATACCACAATTTACCTTATATACATACCCAAATGATACCTATGTATATAGATTTTTTAAGAGGGTTAATGCCTACTGAACAAGAAGTAGAAATGGGTATTGGATATGGACAAAACTCTCACTATTTGTATGATGGTCATGCGGAAGAAGATGAACAAAGTATTCTAAAAATTATATTCGAATACGATAGTTTGATTAATCATGATAAATTTTTAGGTTGGCCAATATCAAGAAAGCTTGGCGGTTCTCCTATGAACTTTAAAGCATTAGGTGGAATGTTTGAAGCGGCTTTAACCAGGGTAGAGAAGGCCGGCCTCACTGCAGAAAGTGATGCGAGGCGTAATTCACCCAATTATATCTCAGTAAGGGATGGTCATCCAAGTAAAGTAGGACAAGAATTATTAGCTAAATCATTTTTGGAGCATTATGAAAAAACTTATAGTTAGCGGAGACAGTTTTACTGATCCACGATTTAGATCAACAGCATATCCAGACATGGATACATCTTGGCCTAAATGGCCTGAGTTGTTAGGTAAAAAATTAAATATGCGAGTAATTAATTTAGGAAGAGGCGGATCAGGCAATGAGTATATATATTCAACACTGCAAGATGCAATTATGAATACGCCTAAAGATGAAATAGGAATGGTTATTGCTGGTTGGTCTCAAGCTCAAAGAAGAGATTATCAAACTAGTAGCCATAATATAGAAGCTAAAACCTGGCATGGCGTTACACCTGAAAATAATGATAGGTATAGTTGGAATGAACATCGAGTAAATCCTGACGGTGATTTAGTAAGTTGGGTACGTAAATCTTTAAGACATTATTATGGTTTACAAGTCTTATGTGAAAGATATGATATACCGTATGTTCAATTTCAAATGATAGATTTGTACAAAGACTATATAGATGGAATAATGCCTACTGAGCACGAGATAATGTTTGAAGGTAAAGATTCGTATGCCGATAGAGAGACATACCCGGGTGACAAGAAAGCTGATGAAGAGAAAATAATGCAAATAATAATAGAACATGAAAGTCATATTGATACATCAAAATTTATAGGCTGGCCAATTACAAGAACACTCGGTGGATGGCCAATGAACCGTGGTGTAATGGGATGGAATCAAATAGAAGAAGAGCCTTATGTCATAGATGAAATTGATAATCATCCGAATGCAGCAGGACAAGAATTAATAACAAAATATATTTACGAATATATCACGAAGAAATAAAATGGCAATAACAGACTCACTAAAAAAGAGAGCTCATGTAGTGCATTATAAAACTGATGATATTCCTACCAAAGATGAGATAGAAAGAATATTAAAAATAGGTTATCCACTTGCATCATCAAAGCAAAATGCCTTTCCATATAAAGTATGGATATTGGGGCCTAATGCAGAACGTAGTGAAAAACTATATCAAATGACTGAACAAAATAAAATAGATTTTGATGGAGATGTAGGTGATAAATATCATGCGAATCCTAATCTATTACATGTTAAGTCTGCTCCATGGACATTAATAACTACACCGCGAGTTGCTCCACCTAATCCATTTGCTGCAGAGCAATGTGAAAAAACAGGAACTAGCTGGGAGATGGGAGAAGAAAGCTTTATACCAAGAGGTAGAGAAACTTGGAGTATAGAAGTAGGAATGGTAGCTAAAACAATTACAGGAGCAGTCTTGGATTACAACCTTGATACTTCATATTGTATTTGTTTTCCTGGAGAAATACAAGACTGGAAAGCAGTTCGTGGTTTTGAATTTATTAAATACTATCCTTATCTAATACAAACTATTGGAAAAGCAGATTTATATAAATGGCAAAATATGAAACCAGAAAGTCTTGCTATGGATACACGCCCTCCATTTGATGATGTGTTTGAATTTGTAGATTAATATGTATAACTTAATTGTGTTAAATCATTTTTATGGTTATCCAGATCTAATGGATAAAGGTACTAACGATATCCGTTATGCACAATTATTACGTATTATAGATAAGTTTAATCCTAATAATACCATATTTCTTTGTTCAGATGATGATTCACAATATTCAATAGATCATGACACACCTGACTTTGACGATAAAAGATTAGAAAGTATTCGTGCAATTGCTGAGAACGAAGGATTTAAATGGATTCGTTATAGTGAGGAAGAAACTATAATAGATATTTTAAATAAAATTAATCCAATGTTAACTGAAGGAACATCAAAAGATATAAAGGTTATTATAGGCGGAACAAATACTTCTGGATGTTTATTAAATAACTCAAATGTAGCTGCAATCAATTGGATTAATTTAGGTTTTAATGTGCAAATATGTTTATCAATATGTGCTGACTATCAAATGGATGGTATTAATTCGGCAGACAAAAATCACAAGGCTATGGCTAAATTATATAACTTTATTAAAGATAATAATATAATAGATAAAGTTGGCATAGAGTATGATATAATAGACTTAAGGAGAAATGAATGACTGGTTGGGATAGAGATTACTTAGAAAATAAAGAAGAGTACTTAGCACTCTTTGATAGTTCAATGCAAAAGGAACAAGAGAGAAATATAGAATTTCTTGAAAAGAATTTACAAGCAGCAACTGGTAGAAAGTTTGCAGTTGCTTGTAGTAGTGGTACCGATGCTTTAATGTTTGCATTAATTAGTTTAAATTTAGAACCTACTGATGAAGTATTAGTAACTAACTTCTCTTGGATCTCTTCAGCATCATGTGTATCTTTAGCTGGTGCCACACCTGTATTTTGTGATGTAGACTTAGACACATATCATATGTATTGGGAAAGTGTTGAAGCAATGATAAGTGATAAGACTAAAGCTATTGTGTACCCACATCTATTTGGAAGTATGAGTGATACTACTATTTTAAGAGACATATGTAAAGATAAAGGTATTGTCTTTATTGAAGATGCAGCTCAAGCTTTAGGTTCTAGTTTATATGGAGAAAAAGCTGGTACTATTGGTGATATTTCTACATTAAGCTTTAATGCAAATAAACAAGTTGCAGGTATCGCTGGAGGTGGTGCTGTACTCACAGACGATAAAGATCAAGCAGTATTATTTAGAAAATTAAGGAAGCATGGTGAACATGAAGTACTAGGATATAATTCGAAAATGCTTGGTATGAATGCTGACTTTATTAATTATAGATTAAACAAGATGAGTGAGTATGATGCTAAAAGACTTGCAGTTGCAAAGAAATATGATGAAGAACTTAAAAATGTAAATGATATTATTATACAAAAACCAGAAGAAGGGCTACAGCATACTTACCATAAATATGTAGTAAGGTTTAAAACAAAAGAAATAAGAGATGCGATCAAGGAAAGAATACCTGGAAGTGGTATACATTATCCTAAACCCATATCTGAACATCCGATGTATAGATTAATCACTCATAGAAAAGATGATTATAGAAATTCAAAACAAATATGTGATACAATACTCACATTGCCGATGCATCCATATTTAACTGATGAAGAAATTAAATCTGTTGCAGATACAATTATGATAATGGCATGATAGATGTAATAAATGACAAACTTGTTTTGATTGATGATATGGGTAATATGGCTCCAATAGAAGATGAAGCCATAAAAGAATTGTATGTCAGCATGAAGGAGTTATTAGGTGATATAAATATAATTGAAGAGGTGAAAGAAGTTGAGCCGATATACTCTTATATAGTAGAGAAAATATATACTATGCCAGATTATATCAAGTGGAATGAAGTTCCGTTTAAAGATAAACCTAAAGAAAAACTAGCTATAGCATTTAACAAATTTATTCATGATAAGATTAATTGACGTACAAAATAACTACTTAGCTATAGACTTCTTTTTGACAATGACCTGTAATAAGGATTGTCATTATTGTACAAGCTATACTCTCGAACAAAGAAATCTTACCGTTGATATGGATTTCTTAAGGAGTACCTTACACTATTTAAGAAACTATAAAGTAAGATGTAACCTTCTTGGTGGTGAGCCTGGTCTAGTTAAGAATCTAGATGAGGTTATTGCAGAAATTAAAAGCAATCCTAATCATGTGTGTGAAGTATTATCTAACTCTACTGTACGTAGAAGATACCCACAAATACTAAAAGATCCTGATATAATATATGTTGAGCATATGATATTAGATTTTTATGAACATGAAATTACATTGTTAGGAAATCCTAATTATGAATATCATGATGAGAATGAATTCAATAACTATAACTTAGTAATCAAGACACCTAACTTTGAGAAGTATAAACATCTATATCCTGAAGCTATGGCTAAATTAGATAATAAGAATACGTTATGGAAAGAGTTTAATGGTAGAGCACCTAACTTTGGTGAGATACAGATAACAAAGCAAGCAGCCGAGATAGATAGGAAGATGTGTGCAGCCTTTCCTATGGTACCTGTTATTAATTTTGAGAATCAAAACTTAGTACATTGTAGTAAGAAGTTTGCAAACAATGCTATCACCTCGAAGGAATTTGAGATCACTCAAGAGAATATAGATAAGATGATGACATTCAAATTATTTAAATATGAAAGTTATTGTGAGACCTGTACAGAATACGTCCAACCGAAAGGACATTTTAATATTAAAAAATATGCGAGCATACTAAATGAATAAAATAATGGCAGTAGCACTAAACCTACACGATCACAATACATATGATGGAGTATGGCATAACCAAAGAGAAAGACAAACACGATTCAAACATAATTTACCATATAGAGTAGAAGCTTATGCTCATCAATCAGATGTATTAAATCCTAGTGACTATAGATTAAATGATGAATTCACAAAGGAATATTTTAAGAAACCTGATGATGGTATCTTAGCATTCACTTATACCTACGGTGGTGTAAGAATGTCAAAGCCAGAATTACTGGAAGGTGTACTCAAAGGGCATGACGAGATATTTGATTGGCAGCCTAAGAAATTATGGGATCATTATTATAAAGATGGTATATACTTTATTGACCATCACCAATCACATGCAGCATATGCTTTTATCAATTCAGGATTCGAGCAATCAGACAAGCTAGCAATAGATGGTATTGGTAATAGATATCGTTGTTGCTTCTTTGATAAAGACGATGTTATGACTGATCTATCAGATGTATTACCTATAGGTTGGTTATGGAATCATATGTCAAATTTAACTGGGTTTGGTACATTAGGCGCAGGTAAACTTATGGGATTATCTGCTTATGGCCAACGCAATGATTACTTCTATGAAATATTCGAAACAATACTTGCTGGTCCAATCACTGAAAAGAAACAAGAGAAGTTTGATGAGTATATTGATTTAAAAAGATACAGAAAACAAGATCTAGCACATACTCTGCAGATATTTACAATGGATAAAATAAGGGAGTATGTTTATCCTCTTCAATCATGTGACAATCTTTGTGTTGCTGGCGGTGTATCTTATAATGGTTATATGAACGAAGAGTTTACTAAGACATGGAAAAATGTCTACGTGCCGCCAGCGGTTGGTGATGAAGGCCAAGCTTGCGGTGCATATCAACATGCTGACTATGTATTAAATGGTAACAAACATATAGTAAGTACATATGCCGGTAAAGAATATGATTTTCATAAAATACCCTATGGTGGTGGTGACGGTTTTGAATGGGGTTATGAAGAATTACTTTGGCAACCTCTTGATATTGAGACTGTTGCTCAAGCAATTGCTCATGGTAAAATAGTAGGATGGTTCCAAGGTAAATCAGAGAGTGGCAATCGTGCATTAGGTAATCGTAGTATCTTAGCAGATCCACGTAATCCTGAAATAAAAAATATTATTAATACCACGGTTAAAAACAGAGAAGATTTTAGACCATTTGCTCCTGCTGTAATGGAAGAACACTATCAAGAATACTTTGATACGAATCAGCCATCTCCATATATGTCACGTATTATGCCAGTTATATCAGATAAGATTCCTGGTGTCACGCACGTAGACGGTACAGCAAGAATACAAACTGTAAATATACAACAAAACCCTAGATTTTGGAATGTTATTAATGAGTTTTATAAAGCAACAGGTATACCTATGTTACTCAATACAAGTTTTAATTCTCAAGAGCCTATTGTAGAAGAACCATGGCATGCTGAACGTACCTTTAGAGAAACAGCTATAGATATATTAGTAATTAATGAGTTTATGTTAATTAAAAGAGTAACACATGATGGTTGGGGATAAATGAATCAAACACGTGACGAACTAGTATACATTAAAAATATATTACGAGCATCAAATCCACAAGGTATAGATTTTAGTTTACTTGAAAATGTGTTTACAGCATTTGAGCATGAGCCAACTTTTAAAGCAAACATCTTTGATTCGTTTAGCCGTAATCAATTCTTAGCTAAGACGAGTTTAGTCGATGGTTTAGATAAGCTTAATCTTATAACTCCGCAAAGTGAAGTTGTCATATGGGGTTGCTGGTATGGAAGTATGCTTATACCATTACTACATGATAAAGTTCGTAAAATTACTGCAATAGATTTTGATGATAATGCTATTACTATTGGTAAAAATAGATTATTTGAAGAGTACTTTAAAGTTGATTGGATAACTGCTGATCTATTCGAAGAATATAAAGAATGTTATAACACTGCAGATATCTTTATTAATACATCGTGTGAACACATGTTGCCAATGAAATGGTGGGGACCAAAAGGTCCGAGAGCATTATATAATCATTTCCATGAATGGGATGGAAAGTATCATGATGATTGGCCAGTGTATGACGAAGCTTGGTGGGATCGCGTTAAACCAGGTGCTCACTTTGCTTTTACTTCTAATAACATGCGATATATTCCAGATCATATTAATTGTATAGATAGCATAGAAGAGTTTAAACTACAACTACCACCCGGTGCAGAAGTGTTGGCAGAGGATGAATTAGAAGACGAGAGAGGTACCAGGTACCTATTAATCGGAAAGTTATGAAAAGAATAATATATAGTATCTATGTCGACATACCGGCAGCTGAACATTATGGCACTACAAGTAAAAGCAAATGGGATACTGAAGAGAAAGCAGCGATAACTGTTGATGCTTTTAAAGTACACTATGACAGATTAATTCAATGTAAAAAAGATTATGCTGATAGTATAGGTGTACCATTTAAAATGTACACATACGATAATCGATATAAAGAATTTGAAACAAAGTTTAAAGCAGATTATCCACAAGTTACTGGATATGAAATAATAAACTTTTATAAGATACATGTGCTTGAACAGTTAGCACAAAGTTATGACGAGATTCTATACCTAGACTTTGATGCTATACCAATGCAACAACACTCAGAAAATTTCTTTGAAGAGTGGGATTTAAGTAAAGGTATATGTGTTATAGAACAAAATGATAAGATTGTTCATCATGTAGAAGCTAACCAAAGTATACGTAGTCCAACAGCAAAGTATTATAATTGTCAAGCTATGTTATTAGACGGTGGATATTTTCCTGATAACGATGTAATCAATACAGGAATCATTGGAGCAAGTGCAGAACATATAAGGAAGTTAGATTACTTTGGTGGTTTAGAACATGTGCTAGAAATGATGACAGCATTAAGAAGTGATGCTTATAGAGAAACAGGTATATACCCGCAAAACATTATCGATATGTTTAGGTATGATAACGAAACAATCTTCTCATACAAAATAAAAGTAAATGAAATTCCTATACAATGGTTTAGTCCAAAATGGCATTATATCTTTGATAACCAAAAGTTTGTTCCAGGCTGGGCAAGGATAGTACACGCAATTTGTAAAGACTTTGATTGTGTATGGAGAAGGTACGATGCTTAAAATATGTACGGTATATTATAGTGACAAATATACTCCAGACTATGTAGAGAAATTATACGATAGTATAAGAAAAAACTGTAGTATTCCATTCCAATCAGTATGTATTACAGATGATCCTGGTAATACTGCAGCTGATATAATACTACCATATAATCACCATAGCAACGTAAAGAAGCATTGGCATAAACTAAAATTCTTCTCTCCACACTTTGGTTACCAAGAACCAGGGGATGATATCATAATCATGGATATAGATCAGATCATTACGGGCAATATTGATGACCTCATAGGCCATCCTGTAGAAGAAAAAGAATTAGTTACTTATGGAATATGGTGGAGATCTAAGCTACACACCAACGGTGGATTTTACAAATTTAAATCTGGCAGTTTATCATATGTATGGGATGACTTTATTGAGAATCCTGAATTTTGGCAGATGCATTATTATAATGAAAGAGAAGTACACTTCCCATACTATGGTGAACAGAACTATGTTAACTGGAGAACAG
>Ga0228635_1000822_pt1 | contig 17336 bp, 25 predicted proteins | sample 44DmetaG_FD_182699 | JGI IMG/M metagenome (GOLD analysis project Ga0228635, IMG submission 182699) | Seawater microbial communities from Monterey Bay, California, United States - 44D | ecosystem: Environmental > Aquatic > Marine > Coastal | place: USA: California | collected 2016-09-30 | reverse complement strand
TTAAGGAGGACGATAAAGGCCTTTACTATCGTTTTGAGATGCCTAACACTAGCTACGGTAACGACTTACTGGAGCTGTATAAAAGAGGAGATTTAACACAGTCTAGCTTTGGCTTTACTGTAGATAAGGATAGCTGGCGCTTAGAGGAAGGCCAGCACGTAAGATATATAGAGAGCGTAAGCTCTTTATTTGACGTCAGTGCCGTAGTTTACCCGGCATACGTACAATCCTCAAGCGGACTACGCAGCGCCGAGCCTAACGGCGAAGGCGAAGCGGAGGAAGCGAGAGAGACACCTAAAGAGGAGGTAAACTTGAATTTATATAATGCTTTAATTAAACTAGCTAAAAATGAACGCTAAACAATTGCGCGAAAAGCGCGCTGCTCTTATTGAGCAAATGCAAGGAATGGTAGCGGCTGCTAAAGCAGAAAGCCGTAACCTTTCAACTGAGGAAAACGAAAAGTTCGACACTATTAACAACGAAGTAGAAGAGCTACGCGCTTCTGCTATTCGTATTGAAAGAACTGAAGAACTTAAAAAAGAATTAGCTTCTATAGCTGACGAGGTACGCGACAATGCAGCACCTGCTAAAGTAGAAGCTCGCGACGCTTTTAACGCTTACTTACGTAGAGGCGTTAACGGTCTAACACCGGCAGAAGCTAACGCTTTAGGCGAATTGCGTACTGGCGCAGATAACGCGCAAGTAACTACTACTGACGGTTTAGGAGGCTTCCTAGTACCGGAGAACTGGAGCGACTTTGTAAGCGCTACCGAGTTATTTAAATCGGACATTGAGCAAGTAGCTACAGTTATTCGCACAGCTAACGGCCAAGCGTTTAACTTACCTGCTAATAACGATACTTCAGTAGTAGCTGCTATCTTAGGAGAGGCTACCGCAGTTACTCGTAGCGATATGACTTTCACTAACGTGAAGTTTGATCCTTATACTTATTCTTCGGGCTTGGTACAAGTATCAAACCAGTTAATGAGCGATAACGCTTTTGACCTTTCTAGCTTTGTAGGTGGCCAATTGGCTAACCGCTTAAAGAGAGGTATTAACGCGGGCTTAACTGATGGTAACGGTACTTCTGCACCTCAAGGTGTAGTAACTGGCTCAAGCTTGGGTAAAACTGCTGCTGCTGTTGATGCTGTTACAATTAGCGAAGCTATGGACCTTTTCTATAGTGTAGATGCTTCTTACCGTAACGCTCCGGGCGCAGGGTGGATGATGAACTCTAACACAGCTAAAGCTATCCGTATTTTAGGATTTGGCGAAACTAACGACTTCCCGGCTTACGTTCCTGGAATGGCAGTAGGTGAAATGGATATGTTATTCGGTAAGCCAGTCTACATTAACGAAGATATGGACGATATAGCTACGGGAGTTAAGTCTATCTTATTCGGGGACTTTTCACAGTACTACATTCACGAAGCCGGCGGCGTACAAATCTTACGCTTAAACGAGCGCTTCGCTGACGAGTTAAGTACTGGCTTTATTGGCTACCGTAGAGTAGATGGTAACGTACTACAGTCAAGCGCTATTAAGCACTTGATCCAAGCTTAATACGTTTGTATGAAGGTTATTTTTAACCAAGCTATAGCAGGGGTAGACTTCCACTACCGTAAAGGTCAAGTGGAAGTACTACCCGCTGCGGTAGCTCAAAGATATTTAAACGCTGGCTTTTGCTCGGTAGTAGAGGAGAAGAAAGCGGCTAAAGCTGAGAGAGCAGTAAGCAAAAAGACCACAAAAAGAACAACCCGCAAAGCTAAGTAATGAGCTACAGTATAGTAACCCCAGCAACTTTAAAAGCTTTAACCGTACAAGAGGTTAAGGACTATTTACGTGTAGACTCTAGCGACGAGGACACTCTACTAGGGGTACTTATTGAAGCTTCCACACAAATAGCGGAGCACTACTTAGGGCGGTTCTTATTGACTACGGTAATAGATGAATTTTACGACTTCTTCCCGGTGTATAAAACGGGAGTAGATCCGTTCCAAGGGGATAAAAACATTATCTATTTAAGTAGAGGACCAGTACAAAGCGTAGCTAGTGTTAAGTATGTAGACGGCAGCGGAGCAGAGCAGACCGTAACAGCTAGCGACTACAATACCGACTTAGTAAGCGAGCCGGGGCGTATAATGCCCGATCAAGGATGGCAAGCTACAAAGGACACGGTAAACGCTGTTATTATTCGTTATACCTGCGGCTATACTCAAGCTTCGGACGTACCGGCAAATATAAAAATGGCTATGCTTTTGATTATTGGAGAAATGTACGAGAAGCGAGTAGACAGCGTACACCGCTTACCTACAGCTAGCGAGTACTTACTAAACCCGTTTAGAGTTTTCCGCTTTGATTGATCCCGGTAAACTAGATAGAAGAATAACGCTACGAAGTGCTAGCGTAAGTACGGACAGCTTCGGCCAGGCCGTACGCACGTATAGCGACCTGGGTAACGTATGGGCTAAAGTAGACTACCGCACAGTAAAGGAAGGCGAAGAGACCTCTAGACTTACTAGCGTTAATAAGGTCCGCTTTACGATTAGATACCGCAGCGACGTAGACGCTACCACCAAAATAAGCTGGGACGGCAATACCTACGAAATAGAGGGCGTAAGCTTAGAAGGTAGAGAGCGTTATTTAATCTTAGACACTACACTTAGGGACTAATGAAGGACGGCATTTACTTTGAGGTAGAGGGACTAGAAAAGGCCTTAATGAAGCTAGAACGGTTAGCAGAAATAGACCGTAAGAAAGCTAGGCAATTTAAGGCCGGTATAAGAAAGGCAGCTAAACCAATGGTAACGGCTGTAAAGGCTTCTATAAAAGACTCAAAGAAAAGCAGCGTAACTACTAGAACGGTTAAAAAGAAAAACAAAGAGAGCACAGTAACCAATAAGAGCGGGAACTTACGCCGGTCTATAGGGTTTTTTCCTTCTAGGAAAAGGGGCGCTCTTTTAGGTTATGTAGGGGCTAGAATGGGTAAGAAGGCAGGTAAGACTTTCGACGGCTACTATGCTGCTATCGTAAATTACGGACTACCTAGAGGAAAGGCAAAAGCTGAACCGGATAATAAGCGTAACATAAACTACGCAGAAAAAGGCTTTAAGAAAGCCGCAGCACAAACACAAGCACAGCTATTAAGAGAGGTGCAAAAAATACTAAAGCAAAGCATATACCAGCTCAGTAGATAATGAACGAAGGCAAAGCTATATATTCTATCCTTACTAATGATAGCGACGTAAGCGCTATAATAGGTACTAAGGTTTACCCGCAGATAGCAGCGCAAGGCGCGGCTTTTCCTTTTGTTGTATATGTACTACAAGATAACAGCCCCAGCGATACTAAAAGCGGGGTAAGTACTTTAGATGAAATACGCTACGACATAGTAGCGGCAGCAGAAACTTACAGCGAACTAACGGACCTTACGGAGAAAGTTAGAACGGCTTTAGACCGTTACACGGGAACCGTAGAAGGGGTAGTAATAGACAGCATACAGTTTATAGACTTGGACGTAGATAACGATCCAGCTACCGAGACTTACGTAAGCAGCTCGGAGTACATTTTAAGAATTAAGCGATGAAAATAACACTAACAAAAAAAGTAACCTCTCCTAGTGGTAAGAAGCTAGCTAAAGGTCTAACTTTAACAGTAGTAAACGAATACGGCCAGGAGCTTATAGAAGCGGGAAAGGCTGTAAAATTTGGAGAGGAAGCCCCGGCAGAAGCTCCGCAAGTAATAGAAGAAGAACAAATAAATTTGAATTAAAATGGCAACTACTGGCATTATGAACGGAACCCTTTTAGGGGTTTATTCGGGAAGCACTCTAATAGCTCACGCTACAGAGGGCTCTATCTCTTTATCAATGGATACGAGAGACGCAACAAGTAAGGACTCTAGCGGAAGCAGAGACTTACTAGAAGCAACTAAAAGCGGTACTATTTCGGTATCTGCACTATACGCAGAAGACGCAGCTTACGGCGTAGATGATCTTATGACAGCTTGGAGCGGACGCACTACGCTTACTGTTAAGTTCTCTACTGAGGTAACTGGGGACCACTACTGGGAAGCTTCAGCTTACGTTACTTCTTTGGAAATAAATTCCGGAATGGAGGACAATGTAAGTTATTCAGCTACGTTTGAATTAAGCGGCGCTATAACTTACGGCGTAGTATCTTAATAGAACACTAAACACACTTAAAGCAAATGGTTAAATACGTAGAAATAGGAGGCGAAGAAAGACCGGTAAAGTTTGGCTTCGCTGCTTTAATGGAATTTACCGAGGAGAACGGCTATACTATGGCCGACCTTGATAACCTCGGCGAAAATATGAAGCTAAAAGACGCACTCTTTTTAGTTTGGTGCGGTTTAAAGCACGGCGCTAGGGTAGAGAAAAAACCTTATAGCTATAGCATAGAGGAAGTAGCGGACTGGCTAGACGAACAGCCGGAAGCTATGGAGAAGGTCCTAAACGTATTTAGCTCAAGCTTTGGAGCCTCGGAAGAGGAAAAAAAGTAAACGGGGCGCCGGGCGAAAGCTCGGCAGCCCCTTTAACTTTTGACAGCTACCAGGAGCTAGCCCTAGGGCAGTTAAACTGGACACCGGAAGCATTTTACAATGCTACGCCTAGAGAGTTAAATAATGCCTTGAAAGGCTTTTTTAATTTGTACGAAATAAACCAGCAGCAAAGCTGGGAGCGGGAGCGCTGGAGTACTACTATACTAGTGAACCTAGAGCTACCAAAAAACAAAAAGATAAAGCCCCAAGATCTTACTGTATTTCCTTGGGAAAAGAAACACAAAGAAGCGAAGCTAAGTAAAGAACAAGCTAAAGCAATACTAAGCAAATGGCAAAAAAGAGCGTAGCGAGTACTAACGTAAGCATAGGCGCTAACCTTTCCGGCCTTAAAAGAGGCCTAAAGATAGCGGGTAACAGCCTTAAAAAGTTTGGGGCTAGTGCTAAACGTATAGGCGGTAATATTACTAGGAATGTTACTCTACCTTTTGCCGCTGCTGGCGCAGCCGGTGTAAAGATGGCTACGGACCTAGAGACTAGCTTTAGCAAAATTGAGAATCTTGTAGGTATTACGGGCAAGGCGCTAGACGATTTTAAGACTAGCGTAAAAGGCGTAAGCGCTGTAACCGGACAAAGCCAGCAGGCACTAAGTGAGGCACTCTTTACGGTGGCCTCCGCAGGTCTACGAGGGGCAGAAGCTACCGAAGTATTAGAACGATCCGCGAAAGCTTCCGCTATTGGTTTAGGAGATACCCAACAAATAGCGCAAGCTTTAACGGGGGTACTACAAGCCTACGGAAAAGAAAACCTAACGGCAGCGGAAGCTACCGACACTTTAACGGCTATAGTAAGAGAAGGTAACCTAGAAGCGGAAAGCCTAGCTCCTACCCTTGGGCGTATAGTGGGTATAGGTTCGCAGCTAGGTATAAGCTTCCAAGAACTAGGCGCTAATATAGCGACCTTTACGCGCTTGGGTGTACCGGCAGAAGAGGCCGTAGTAGGTTTACGCGGTGTAATGACTAGTTTTTTAAAGCCTACGCAAGACGCTGAAAAGGCGTTAGCTACTTTAGGCTTAACTTCCGAGGACCTAAGAAACAAGGTAGGAGAAGAAGGCCTACAGTCTACGCTAGCTTTTCTTACCGAAAGCTTTAAAGGAAACGACGAAGCGCTAGTTAGCGTATTCGGAAACGTAAGAGCTCTTAGTACTGTATTGGGTACGGCGGGAGCCCAGGGCGAAGCCTACGCAGATGTACTAAACAACATAAGCAACAGCACCGGAATAGTAGACGACGGCTTTAAAAATGTAAGCCAAACGAGCGGCTTTAAATTCCAGCAAACGCTAAACAGTTTAAGAAACGCAGGTATAGAGCTAGGGGCTGCTTTACTGCCTTTAGTTACTAAAATAGCTAACTTCCTTACTAGAGCTATAAACGGCTTTAGAAATCTTAGTACAACAACCAAAACGGTAATACTAACGCTTACCGCTTTAGTAGCGGCTAGCGGTCCAATAATGACAGCAATAGGTTTTATAAGTGCTGCCGCAGGGGTTCTAATTCCCGCTATAAGTGCTCTTATTAGCGCTTTACTTACTCCGGTAGGATTAGTAGTAGCGGGTATAGTTTTACTTATTGGCTTAACTATTAAGTTTTGGGATGAGATAAGGCCTATACTAGTAAAGACAATAAACTTTTTTATAGACCTCTATAACGAGAGTATGTTTTTTAGAGGGGCTATTCAATATGTTATTTTAAGCTTTAAAAACTTTTGGACTGTTATAAAAGCTGTATTTAACGGACTGATAGAGTATTTAAAAAGTGTAAAGGACTTTTGGGTAGCTGTATTTACTGGCGATTGGGAAGGAATAAAACGCGCTTTAAAAAGAGGGTTAGATTCAGTACTTGATACGGTAGACGAAACTATTGCGGGAGTAAAAGATAATTTCGACGATGCCCTAGAAAACACCTTTACCCCTAAAGAAAAAGTAGAATTTGTTACTGAAGAGGGAGTACAAAAGGGAATAGATAAGATAACGGAACCCGTTAAAAAAGCTTGGGCAAAGCTTACGGGTATGTTCACTTTTGGCGGTGGCGCAGGTACTAGTACTGGCGGTGGTGGTGATGGTACTAGTACTGGCGGCGGTGGCGGTGAAGGCTTACCTAATTTAGATCCTTCAGCTTTGGAGGACTATATGTATAGCGATGAGGACGCAGAAAAGACTACTAGCAACTTATCTAAAGTAGGGCTAGCTTGGAAGCAGTATAGCGTACAAGTACAAGCTAACGCAGAAATGGCCGCTCAAGCTATTACTAATATGGTGGACGGTATTATACACGAAGGTATAATGCGACTAGGCGAAAGCTTAATTACTGGACAGTCAGCTTTTGAGGGCTTCGGAGTATTTGTATTAGGAGCTTTTGCAAGCACAGCAGAGCAGCTAGGTAAGATGGCTCTTAGTATAGGTTTTACCGTAGACGCTATTAAAGCCGCTTTAGCAACTATGAGCGGACCGGTAGCAATAGCTGCAGGGGTAGCCCTTCTAGCTTTAGCGGGAGCTGCTAGGGGTAAGATGAAACAAATAGCAGCTAATAAAGACCAAGTAAAACTAGCGAAAGGGGGGTTAGCCTATGGCGAAACTTTAGCAGTAGTCGGAGACAATCCTAACGCTAGAATGGATCCGGAGGTAATAGCGCCACTAAGTAAGCTGCAAGGTATGTTAGGCAAATCCAACGGAGGAGCTGTAGAGGTGTACGGACGCATAAGCGGCCAGGACATCCTCCTAAGCTCCGAGAAAGCAGGACGAGTACGAACTAGATATAGAGGCTTTTAGTAGATGGGTTTAAGATTACAAAGCGAATTCCACAGCTCAACAAATAAGCTCTATAAAATAGAGATATACCAGGAAGGCTATAGCGCGGGTATTACTTCTTTTACAGTAGCGAGCGACGGCTTTACCTTGGAATACTCCGGAGAAACGGACGACATAGTAAGCCCTATTATTGGTTCTAAGTGTACGATAAACGCCTATAATAGAAACGGAGCGCTAGACGGTTTTATAAGCAAGCTAACTAATAGACAAGAGCACCTATTTTACCTTAAAATAAGTTTAGACAGCGGGAGCGGTTACGGTACTTATTGGACCGGTGTACTTACTCAAGACTTGATAAGCGAGCAAGACGAAAGCAGCCCTAGTATTTTTCAAATAGTAGCTACGGACGGAATAGGCCTACTGGCTAACAAAGAATACCAAGAGCTAACAAACCAAACAGTAGAGGAGTTTTTAGAGGATGCTGTAGGAGCTATAGGCTTAGACGAGATTTACGCAGCGAGCGACTTATTTTACGCTACTTCCGTAAATGTTTGGGACATACAGCAAACCTACAGCGCTACTACGGACGTAACTACGCTTACTAGGTTTGATCCTAGGGTATACAGCTCTAAAGACGAAGACGGAACTATAACCTATTCTAATTACTTAGAAATACTAAAAGAGCTTTGTATAGCTTTTGGTGCTAGGTTCTATCAAAAAAATGGTATTTACTATTTCGAGCAATACCTAGAAAGAGCTAACGCTAGCAGGGTAGTATATACTTATCGTTTTAATGGTGCTTTGTCTCTTACTGAAACTATAAGCGACGACGTAACGCTAGACGGTACGACTACCGGAGGGGCTAGGCTTTCGGGTAATAGCTATACTTACTTGCCTGCTATGCAGAAAGTACAAGTAAGCTACAACCAAGAGCGAGCAAATAACTTGCTAGCTAGTGGTATGACTTTTACGGCTACCACCGGAAGGCAAAACTTAGGCTTTTTATCGGACAGCGATAACGCTAGAGTAGAGGTAGTAGGAGACTTACTTTACCAGCTCACGCATAACGGCGGGGCGGGTACGGTTACTATTGGTTTATCTTGGCGGCCCGTATGGCGTATAGAACTACGCATAGAGGACGTACTAAACCCCGGAACGTACCACTACCTTAATAGATCTTGGAGCCCAGGAACGGCCCCCGGCGCTAATATCTACGGGGCTACTTCGTGGATTTCTTCGACTTCAGCGACTAATGCTCAAGGCTACTACTATTATTTAGACGGAGGTAGCGCTAATAATGAACTAGACGGCGTTTACCTAGCTAAAGTAGTAGGGTTAGTTACCCCGCCTTTACCGGTAAGCGGTACGGCAGAGCTAGACGTAGAGTTTTACAACGTCTACGACTTTAACTATAATGTACAAACCGTACCGAGTTACTTTACCGAAACTAGAACGGCTAAGAACTTTAGAGCGCTGTACTTGAATGATAGCGGAGCGCAAAGCGATATAACTATTTACAGCTCTACCAATAGTGGCAATACGGTAAAGAGTAACCTTATTTTAGATCTTGGCGAGTTAAGGCTAGGAGACAGCACCGGAATACAAGGCAGCCTATACGTTTATACGGGTAGCGCTTGGGTAGCTTCTACGCAATGGCGTAGAGGTAACAGCGGTAGCTATCAAAGCTTGCTAAAGCTTTTAACCTCGGAAGTATTAAGCTTACACCACCAGCCGGTAGAAATATACAACGGCACTATAGTAGGTCCGTTTGAGTTTGGCCGGCGCTATGTTTTTGATAGTGCGGACTGGCTTATAATGGGCGGGACGTTTAACGCTAATATGGACGAGTGGAGCGCTGAATGGTTCGCAATAGATAGCGACGATAGCGATATAGCGGCAGATACCCCGGTCGGTACTGGGGGCGGTTCCGACTTCCAAGCTAGGGTAAGCAGCCAGCAGGGTACGGACGAGATTATAATAGCCGACATAGTAAACACTACGCAAGCTAACGTAGAGGGGACCTTATCAACTAACGGAGGAGTAACGACGGCGGTAAACGCAGTAGCGGCAACCCCGGCAGGTAGCGAAGAAATAAGCGCCTCTAACTATATGAACTTCATAAGCTACAGCGGTGGTACTGGTACGTATACCTTAAACCTTCCTGCGGCTAGCGATGGGGTACTATTAAGATTTAAAACGGACGATACTATAGTAGCTAATAAGACAATAACACTAAGCGCAGACGGCAGCGAAACTATAGACGGAGAAAGCACTTACGAAATGGATAGGAGCTTTGACGGAATTAGTCTCTTAGGCTATTCGGGAAATTGGTATATAGTACAAAAGAAAGAGAAATAAGGACTAAGTTTATACAATAAATAGAATATGAAAAAAGCTCAATACTTCTACCTGCTACGCAGAGGCTTTTTTAGCGGTGGCGGTTTAGACTCGGATTATCAAGCAGTACTAGACCAAGCTACTACGCGAGGCTTTACAGCGCCTAGCGATACCCAGCAGAATTTACAAAGCAATATCATAAAGACACTAAAAGCTTATGGCGTTTGGGACAAGCTAGACCTATTTTATTTATTAGCTGGCGAGAGTGAAAACTTTGCTAGACTTAACTGGAAAGCTCCGGCTAGCTTTGAGTTAGCTAATAGCGGTACGCCTACCTTTACAAGTAATAAAGGATTTAGTAACGGCGGCGGTAGCAACTACCTAGACACTACCTTTAACTTTAGTACTGACGGAAGCAACTACACGCTAAACGATGCAGGGGCCTTTGTATCCTTTCCTATAATGAGTACTACTAGCCAAACGAATAACCGGGTATACGGTAACGAGGAACCTACTAGCGCTAACTTTTTAAGCCCTAGGATAGACGTAGACGGTGCGGACTTATCTAACCGTAACTGGATTAACGGAGCTGACTACCAAGATCCCGATACAGCGCCCGACTTCCATAAGGATAACAATACTATATTTTTCCAAAATAGAACGGACGACAGTACGGCTAACTATAGAAGTACGGACTTAGCAGCTAACGACGTTAAGAGCGCAGAAGATACGGCAAGTAGTAGCAGCAGCTTACTGAACGATAACCTAGTATTATTACAAGCTAAAGGCGGTTACCTAGAGAGTACGGCTACTATTGGAATGTTTGGACTAGGAGGAGCTCTAACGGCTACGGATATGCAGACGATAGAGCGAGCTTGGTATACTAACTATTACACTAAATTATAATGGCAGACGCAAACCTAATTTTAAAGCAAACGCTTAACGTAACTTGTATGCGTAACGATACCTTTAGGCTAGCTATGGTATGGAAGGACTCTACGGACACTTTAATAGATCTTACCGCCTACACTTTTATAGCGGAGGTAAAAAAGAATACTAGCGACCTTACTAACTTTTTAAGCTTTTCCGATAGCGACTTTACAAAAGACGCGAGCGGAAACTTAACAATGAATAAGACTAGCGCAGATATGGACCTAGTACCGGGCTTCTATTACTTCGACATACAAGCTACTAAAATATCCGACTCAACAGTACAAACCTGGGCAGGCGGTAACTTTATAATAAAGCAAGACGTTACAGACTAATGAGCGTAAATTTAAAACTTCCGGCTATTCAATCGGTAGCTATGACTTTAATAACTGTAGCAGCGGTGGCGCTGAATTTACCTATTTCTTTGGTAGATTTTGTTTTTAGTACGTCGCAATGGCAGACAATAACAGCAGTAAACTGGGACGCGGTAACTGCACAAACTTGGGACTAAATGGGAACTTCTTTAAGCGGGCTAACGCCAGCTACAACTTTTGACGCACTAATAAAGGTAGGGGACAATAGTGCCTTATCTGCTTCTTTAAAAACTATATCCGACGGCGAAGGAAACGACAGCCCCCTAAAGCTATCAACTGCTGCCGTAGGTATTGGGAGTATTACAAATGTAGAGACTGAGATAAACGGCAAACAAGCTACTTTAGTAAGTGGCTCAAGCATTAAAACTATAAACTCTACCTCAGTATTGGGTAGCGGAGATATAGCAGTACAAGCCACCTTAGTAAGTGGTACAAACATAAAGACTATAAACTCAGCATCTTTGTTGGGTAGTGGTGATGTAGCAGTTCAAGCGACATTAGTCAGCGGAACGAATATCAAGACAATCAATGGTTCATCGCTTTTGGGTAGTGGTGACATCAGTGTTTCAGCATCGGCAGCGGGAAGCAATACACAAATCCAATTCAATGATTCGGGGGCATTTGGTGCTGACTCTTTGTTCAATTGGGACAATACGAACAAGCGTTTGGGCGTTGGGGAAACTACACCAACGGCAAGAGTACATATTCAAGGGGAAGGGGCAACAAGTGCTACCACATCTTTATTAGTAGAAAATAGTAGTGGTGATAGCATACTGTCACTTAGTGATGACCGCAATGTTTTAATCAATAACCAAATATCCGTACAACATAGAGGTTTTGGTCAATGGTTAAGAGTTCTAACGGCTGGTGTAACATCAAATGTTTCTTTATACGGATACGGAGTTGGCAACGCATCTCATAATTGGCAAACCCAATCCAATTACAGTGGTTCAAATTTTAGGCAATTTAATACTGGTTTTTCCTTTGGTGCTGGTGCTTTACCACCTGATACTGCAAACACTTTAATGACCATACGAGGTACGGGAACAACTGACTCAACAAGCGCAATTTTAGTTGAAGATTCTGCTGGTACTGATATGTTGACCATTAAGAATAATGGGCAAATGTTGGTGGGTGATATACAAAGTGGTGAATTATCCGCTAAATTACAAATAGACTCTACTACTCAAGGGTTCCTACCACCAAGAATGACAACTACTCAAAGAGATGCAATGGAACCAGCTACTGGACTTGTTATTTATGACACATCAACAAACAAACTACAATGCTACGATGGTAGCTCTTGGAACAATCTATTTTAATAATTAGAAAATATGTATATAAAAATCAACTCATCGGTTAACCTTTCAAGCGGTTTAACAATTCCAAGCGGTAGCGTAGTAACTATTGCAGAAGGTTACGCAGATGTAAAAAGCGAGAGCGAGAAAGTAATACCTGCTCAAGTAGCTACCTTTCTTTATGCAAGTGAAGAGGCTTACAATAACGAGCTTTCGCCCGTTAGCGGTGTAGCTGACTTTAACCCCGTATTTAGCGGTTTAGAATTGTCGGTAGATCACTATAAAAATAAAACTGCTGAATACCTATTTATTGATGCCGTTAAAGAAGCCTTAGAAGAGGTCTACGGGGAAGGTAACATAGAAGTAGTAGCTTAATTTATAACCCTTAACAAAATGAATACTACCGACCTTAAAGTATATTTTATGAATGCCGCTACTATGGCGCTTTCTTTTAGTAACTTAGAAGCTACGCTAAAAATAGTGCTGCTAATAGCCTCAATAGGTTATACAGCGCAGCGATGGTATTTAATGAATAAAGAAAAGTAGTAAATGAAGGACAGCTTTAACGATTGGGTAGAGGATTTAGAGAACCAGGAACAGCCGGAGCAATGCAGTATAGATAATCCCGACTGCGAGGCCTGCGGCAGCTAACAAAAAAACTATGTTTGAACGAGTATTTACCAACTGGAGAACTAGCGTACTAGGCATAGTGCTTATGTGCGCTAGCTTTGCTTTTGTGTTTTGGGAAAAGGCTACACTAACGGAAGCGGGAGCTTTTCTAGGTGTGGCTTTTACCCTTTTCTTTGTGAAGGATCCTAAAAGAAAAAGCTAATGCAAGTAGAGGCTGGAGTACTTCACTTAGAGCACGGCGGCCTAGAAATAGAGGTTAGCGTAGTTTGGGACCTCGTACAAGGGGGACCAATCTACGCGCTAAAAGGCGAAAAGGTTTTTATGAGCTTAACAGCGGAAGAACTAAAAGCGCTTTACGTACTCTACCGGGATTTAGAACTAAAAGGAAAGATAGAAGATGCATAAAGTAATTACAGCCCGTTTAAGGGCTTTTATTTTTATTGGCGGTGTGTTATCCTTAACGAGCTGCGAAGCTTTAAGAAACGCACTAACACCAGCTAAAACCAAGGTAGTAATAACCGACACTATCTACGTGCCTAAGCAGGTAGTAGATACTGTAACTGTTACTTTACCGGTAGATACGATAGTTATTGAAACTGAGCGCGTAAGCGCTAGGGTTATTAGATCTTACGATACTATAAGCGTAGAGGCAGAATGTAAAGCAGATACGATTACGATTACTAAAACTATAGAGCTACCGACCAAGGTAAAGACGGTTACTAAGGTCCCCTGGTGGTGGTGGGTTTTTGTTTATGTTGGAGGCCTAGTTATGTTAGTGGCTTTTGTTAGAATAGCTACCTCATAAAAAAAGCCCCGTTAGGGGCTTCTCTTTTACTCCGCTTTAGCTTTTAGTCTAGCTACAGCTTCTTCCCTTGGTATTCCGTGAGGACCTATCCGGAAGTTAGCTATGAATAATTTTGTAGTATTCTTACGTCCTTTTCTAATAAAGCCCGTATCCTTAAACAATCCAAGGTATAACCTACCGCTACCGGTTACGTCCATCTCTACGATTAAATACTTGTTATGTATTTTCTCTTTAGCGTTGTTAGATTTACTTTCATTTGATCCAGTAAAGACTTCTACCGGTGTGTGTGTTGTGCCGTGATTACTCCAGCTTTCCATAGTGATAAAAAATAAGCCAAGGTTTCAAAGATGCAGCTTCTACTCCCAAGGCCTTTAAAGTTTTTTTAGTCGGTTAGTACTGCATTACTAACTTACTCTACAAACATACACCTTTTTAGACACTTTAACAAGTACACCTATATAAGTAGTCCACTTTAGTATTAAGATTCATAAAACACTATATGCAGTTATCTTATTTAAGGTTTATGGCTACGGGTTATATCCCCCCTGCGGTAGCTGGGGGCTATACCCCTTCGCTCTTTTTTTCTTTTCTTGATTTTCTTTTTTTACTCACGTAAGCTACTTAGGAATAAATACAAGTAGCTACGTTAGCCTTAGCTATAAGTAGCTACGCAGTATTTATCTTACGGAGTATAATACTCACGTATGGTCTAGGTTGACAAAAAGCACTATTTCTACGAACTACGCAATAGGTATTTAAACTTATTTTTACTTTTTTTTGCTAGAGCTTTTTTTTAGGGGGCCGGGAGCGCGTGAGCGCCAGGAAGTAACATTTTTTTTATAAGCTATAAGCTAGTGTTTATAGGGGCTACAGCTTACACTATGAAAATAAAATAAGTTTTTTACTTTTTTATTTGGTGGTATGAAAAGAAACGCCGTATATTAGCCATAACAAACAACAACAAATAACTATTATTATGAAGTACGTTACTCCAACAAAGACAATCGGCAAGAAAGCTAAAGCAATGTTCAAAGAGATCTTTCCAGACTGCGCAAGAACTGGAAAGCACGGCCGTAACAATATGCACAGATTTTATAATTTCTACAACGCTAACAACGAATGTATAGGATACTACACTAACCAAAATGTAGATAAAGGTTACTTCGTAAGAACTAAATAAAACACTACCCCCGGCCTTACTAGTTTTATGTTTTATTGGTTTGGTTTATAGGTTAGGGCTGGGGGTTTTAAAAAAATAAAACAATGAAAAAAGATTATTTAGCAACGTTCTACTCTACACTATGGCACGTTAAAAACCCTAAAGAAAAGGGAGTAAAAGTAGCAGACAGTTTAGAAAAGGAAAAATGCAGAAAATAACGCAGTTAGATTTGTTCTCCGGAATAGGTGGTTTTCATCTAGGCTTCGAGCGAGCAGGCTACGAAGTGAAGAGCTATTTTAGTGAGATAGATAAACACGCGGTAGCGGTGTATAAACAACAATTTAAAGACGCAGAATATGTCGGATCAGTTACTGATGTTCGAGGGGCCGAGCTCCCAAGAATTGACCTTATCACTTTCGGAAGCCCTTGCCAAGACTTTAGCCTGGCTGGAAAGCGTAAAGGTCTCTCCGGAGACCGCAGCTCCCTTGTGCTTGAAGCAATACGGCTCATTAACGAATGCCGACCAAGTGTTTTTATTTGGGAAAACGTTAAAGGAACATTCAGCTCAAACGCTAGATACATTATGCGCTCAAGCGGTAGTAAAAGAAGATAGAATAAGAAGACTAACGCCTATAGAGTGCGAGAGGTTACAAGGCTTCCCCGATAACCATACCGAGTACGGTAACTACGATGGGGAAGTAAAGAAGATGAGCAACACCCAACGCTATAAGCAATGCGGTAACGCAGTTACGGTAGATATTGTAGCTTTGGTAGCCGAGGCGGTAAAGCCTCTTTTAAATAGAACTGTTTAACTAAATTATATGATAATGCAAAAAGCAACAGTAACGGCAGCCCAGCCTACGGGCCAATGGGAAGGACAGTACGGAGTGCTGTATACCTTCAATGTAACACTAAGTAACGGTACTACCGGCGAAGTGAATAGTAAAAACCCACAGCTACGCTTTGGAATTGGTGAGGAAGTAGAGTACGAAATACCGCGAGAAGGTAAGCTAAAGCTTAATAAACCTAATCCAATGGGTAACACTTTCGGAAATAACAGCGGAGGCGCTAGCACTAGCTACAGCTCCAATAGAAAGGACTACAGTAAGCAGCACGCACTACAAGCAGCTTGCACCTTTTTAAACGGATCTAAGGCCACTAAAGAGCAGATAGTAGCCCTATCTACTTACTTCGCTGGATGGTTAAAGGAAAGCGCAGCGCCACAAGTGCAGCAAGCTAGCCACGCAGAAAGCGCACCGGCACCGGTAGCACCTCCTGCACCGGCTCCAGCACCTGCGGCAGCTCCTACTTTTGGTAACGACGGCTTACCCTTTTAAGTTATGCCTTTTCTAACTAACTATACGACCGATAAGGTAAAGTTAGCTTTTATGTACGTTGAGATGCTCCGGAGTAACTGGAGCAATCTCGACGACGAAAGAAAGCAACAGCTCCTAAAGCAAATTAGCGAGCTTACAAACGTAGATTTTATAACCCAGGAATACGAAAGCAAGTTATGAAAATCAAGTTACTAGACGGTAAGGAATGGGACCGCGTAGAGATATTAGAGCAAATGCTTAACGATGAATTCTACTACGGTTATCTAGGCAAGGCAGCACTAAGCAGCTCTAGTTTAAAGAAGCTACTGCAAAGCCCTAAGATGTACCAAGCGAGCTTAAACGAAGCGCAGGTAGAAAGCAAGCCACTACGAGAGGGCAAGCTTATACATTTGCTTCTTTTGGAACCTCATAAAGAGGAAAGCTTACACGTAGTAGAGGTAAAGAGCAGGACTGCGAAAGCGTATAAAGACGCTGCGCTAGAGTACGGACCGGAGAACACCTTTACAGCGGTGGAGATAGCCACAGCTAAGAAGGTAGCTAGAGCGGTTAAGGACTGCCCGGAGGCTTACGATATGATCTACGGAGCTGCTACGGAAGTACCGCAGATAGGTGATATAATGGGGCTCCCCTTTAGATGTAAGGCTGATATACTACACAAAGGCCAGCGTATAGTAGACTTAAAGACTACTGCCGACATACACAAGTTTAAATATAATGTTTATTCTTGGGGCTACGATGCACAAGCTGCAATCTATACGCACCTATTCGGGTTAGAAGAGTTCACTTTTTTGGTAGTAGATAAAAGCAGCTACGACGTAGGTATATTTACCACGGGCGAAGACTTTATAAAGAAAGGTAAAGAAAAGGTAGCTAAAGCTATCGACGTTTACCGGGAGTACTACCAAGAGGGTAAACCGTTAAGCCAGTATATTATTAGAGATCATTTTAGTTAATGTGTTAGGTGTAGGGGGGCCGGCTCTTTTTGCCGTACCTATACGGCAGGTAGTAGTTATGTTTGTTGTTATCCTGGCCCCCCTTTTTTATTTATGAATGAGCAAGAATTACTAGAGCACATAGCTAAGAATAGCAAAGCTCTAAATAAGGACTACAAGCGACTGAAGGCGACGCTTTACCCCGGTAAG
>Ga0228635_1000792_pt1 | contig 17773 bp, 15 predicted proteins | sample 44DmetaG_FD_182699 | JGI IMG/M metagenome (GOLD analysis project Ga0228635, IMG submission 182699) | Seawater microbial communities from Monterey Bay, California, United States - 44D | ecosystem: Environmental > Aquatic > Marine > Coastal | place: USA: California | collected 2016-09-30 | reverse complement strand
AGTGCCAGTAATTTCGCGCATCTGAGCCGCATCATAGGCCTCATGCGGTTCACCCATCGCAGCCAGATGTTTGGCGAAACTCGCATTATGCGTCTCACCCTTGGCTGTTGCTGCCCCGTTGATCTTGCCTGACATCACGAAGGCTTCGGCAGACAGGCCATATTCTGCGGCCATTTCGCGAGCATGGGCGATGCCAAGCCGGTTGTCTTGTGTCTGCGCCACGTCGGCCTCTAATGCGCCACCGTAATCCGCAGAGGTCAGGTCATGTGGTAGATCAATCATGAACCCCGAGTTGCGCCCCGCCGGGCCATCGCCCACCCGCACGGCATCCAGTACGACAATCTTGTTACCTTTAGCCTGTTTGACCAGGCGATGGGCGGCTGCCAAGCCTGCAAAGCCCGCACCGATAACCAGCCAGTCGGCAGTGATCTTGCTGTTCAGTGGCGTGGCTGGCTCTGGCTCTGGTAGCAGGCGGTTCCAACCCGCGGGACCGGGGTCGCGTGGCAGGCGTGTCACTATCATGGCAGGCTCAGTTTGCTCATGCGACCACCGTCGATCGTCCAGACCTGGCCTGTTACAAAGCTCGCTGCATCCGAGGCCAACCAGCAGATCAGCTCGGCAACCTCCTGTGGGGCACCAGTACGGCCCAGAGGGTGAATACCCCCGATATTGGCGCGAAAGGCGGCAGACTCGGCCAATGAGGCGATGAAATCCTCATTGAGCGGCGTATCGATCCATCCCGGTGCAACCGCGTTGCACCGTACGCCATCAGGGCCGTGATCGACGGCGACCGCGCGGGTCAGGCCATGTAATCCTGCCTTGGACGCCCCGTAGGCCGGGTGACGCGGGTTGTTTCCGAGCCCCTCAATCGAACCCACATTCACAATCGCCCCGCGTGTGGCGCGCAACAGTGGCATGGCATAGCGGATTAACAGGAACGGCACTGTCAGGTTGATCTGCATCTGAAGGTGCCAGTCATCGAGCGAAGTTTCTTCCACCGTGCCTTCTCGCATCACGCCTGCATTGTTGACGAGAATATCCAGTTGACCTGTGGCTTTTGCGATGTGGTCAATGGCCTTCTCAGGCGAAGAAGGGTCGGCAAAATCGACAGTTATATCTTCAAAATCTGACAGGCCGCGTTGGGCCCCAAAAACATGCGCACCACCTTCGGACAGAAGACGCGCGGTTTCCGCCCCCATCCCACTGGAAGCACCTGTCACCAAAGCAATTTTGCCCTGAAAATCTATCATGCCACCGGCTTTCCGCCATTCACCTCAACCAAGCTGCCACACATGTAACGCGCATGATCCGAGGCCAGGAACAGCACAACTTCTGCAATGTCTTCAGGTTGGGCAATCCGACCCAAAGGGACGGTTTTGTCGAGTTCCGCCATAGCTGTGGCCGGGTCAAACCCGCGCATTTCAAACCCTGTGCGCAACATCGGTGTGTCCACCTCATTTGGGCAAACAGCGTTGATGCGAATGCCCTGATGAGCGTGGTCGCGCCCCATGCATTGAGTAAGCGAAGCAATTGCGGCTTTGGTCATACAGTAAACCGCGTGATCTGGACCGGGATGTACCCCCCAGCACGACGCGGTGTTAACGATGGCGCCACCCCCAATTGCCGCCATGATCGGGATTGCTGCGCGGCACAGCTGAAACGGGGCTTTCACATTCACTGCGACAGAAATGTCAAAGTCCTCATCACTGCTGTCGGTGACTTTGCCCCTGCGCATTAGACCCGCGTTATTGACCAGAATATCCAGTCCACCCAGCGCCTCAGCCGCTTGTAAGGGCAGGGTATTTGCATAGCTAGGGTCGGTCAGGTCGCCTGGGAAATGCGCCTCTGCATCAATCCCATCGGTGTTATGATCTGTAACCGCGACCCGCGCGCCCGCGGAGCGCAGCATTGAGGTGATGGACCCCCCAATCCCCCCGGCAGCCCCGGTCACCAAGGCGCGTTTTCCTGTGAAATTCATGCTCGTTTCCCCTTATTGACGATTAAAAAGATGCAATGGGCGCCCCAAACTGCGCCTCGTCAGGGGTCACACCAAGGCCCGGCCCCTGCGGCAGCGAGATATGGCCATCTTCGATCTTCACCGGGTTGTTCCTGTCGTAATGGCCTTCGATATAGGGCTGAGCGAGCCATGCCCCCTCAAAAAGTCGTGGCTGAACCGTAGCGCCCATATGGGTACAGGCGGCAGCGATGATGTCGCCCCCCCACGCGTCGTCGCAGGTGTGCGGCAAGGAGCGTGCCTCGCAAATATTGCGGAAGGTCTGCATGGGTTGCAGCCCACCAATGCGGGTCACTTTCATGCCAAACCCATCCACTAACTCACGCCCCACGGCCTGAATGACGGTGGGCAGATCAACGCTGTTTTCATCCATAAAAATAGCGTGGTTGACCTGTGAGCGGATTTTCTCCAGATCCTGAATAGTGTTGCAGGGCTGTTCCATGATGAAGGGAATATGCGCAAGTTCACGGCTGACGCGCAGCACATCACGAGTGGTCCAACCGCGATTGCCATCGACGGCAAGACGCATGCCGGTACCTTCGATCTGCTCCCAGACCTTGATGATGGTCTCAATGTCGATCTCGACAGGGCGTCCACCCACTTTTACCTGTAGTCGCGGATAACCTTCTGCCTGTTTTTCCCGAGCAAGCCGTGCGACATCGTCTGGTCTTCCGACCCCGGTGGCATAATATGAAGGCACCCGGTCGGTGACGGCACCGCCCAATAAATCTGACACCGACAGGCCTGTGGCCTTACCTAGCGCGTCATGCACCGCAATGTCTACGGCCGCCTTGGCGTAGTTGTGTCCATTCAGAAGGCCCGCCATTTTGCGTTGCACTGCCAGCGGCAAAACCTCTGTTCCAATAAGCCCCGATGCTATTTCAATCAGCGCCGCACGTGCACCAGATGCATGGGCCTCGGCATAGGTTGGCCCCACTGGGCAGGTTTCCCCCCAACCGGTGGCACCGGTGTCAGTCACAATCTTGACCAGCGTAGTATCCAGCGCCCAGATTTCAGCATTGGCCATCGTGTAAGGGCCGTTTTTTACCGGCAGATCATATTGATAAATATCTAGCTGTTTGATCCTCAAGTCATATCTCCGTTGATGGGGGCAGAAAAACCAGCTTGCCAGTGTGTTTCTTGGCCAAGAAGTCCTCTTGCGCGCGGGCGAAGTCCGCCAGAGGATACGTTGCCGCTAATGTGGGGCGAATTTCTCCGGCTTCGATGTAAGAAATCAGGTTGGGGAAGATCACATCATCCTGAAAGGTTGACCCAAAGAGGGTCAGGTCCTTTAGGTAGAGCGTGCGCACATCCAGTTCGACCATCGGCCCAGCAATGGCCCCTGCGGTAATGTAACGTCCGCCACGTTTCAGCACCTTGAGAAGCGCGGGCCAGCCAGGGCCAGCGACCAGATCTATCACAACATCAATAGCTGCGTTGCCTAAGGTGGCAATGATATCGGCGTTCCGATCAATCACCTGATCCGCCCCCAGCGCCAGCACCTCATCCCGTTTGGCCAGTGAAGATAGGGCAATCACCCGCGCGCCGCGCCGTTTGGCCAGCTGAACCGCAGCTGATCCAACCCCCCCCGAGGCGCCGGTCACCAACACTGTCTCAACGTCTACACTGGCGCGGTGCAGCATGTTTTCCGCAGTGGAATAAGCGCAGGGGACCGACGCAAGTTCGGCATCGGACCAGTTGCAATTGACCGCGAAGGTGAATTCAGATTTCGCTACCGTATATTGCGCAAACCCGCCGTCACATTCGCTGCCGAAAGTTATGCAGCTAAAAGGGGCGGCGGCCGTCAAAGGTTGCATGGTCTGCACCAAGACCCGCTCGCCGATCCGTGTTGGACTTATATCAGCCCCAACGGCAATGATCCGCCCGCAGACATCGGCCCCTTGAATGCGCGGGAAGGTCAGTGGCACGCCTGACCAGCTTGCGTCATCATCATTCACCGTATCGAACCCGGTTGCCCCACCGGTATCCGTGCCCTCTGACACGGATTTGGAATACCAACCGATCCGTGTGTTGATATCTGTGTTGTTAACTCCAGCAGCCGCAACCCGGATCAGCACTTCACCGATACCTGGTTCCGGCGTCGGCAGATCCTTACGATATACTAGCTTATCTATCCCGCCGTGGCCGACAAGCTGAACGCCATGCATTGTTTCGGGAAGGGTCATTTGGCAATTCCTTCTGCAGTTAACAGCGCACGGGCGAGCCGCAGCGCGGCGCGTTTTGCGACCTGTGGCCCCCTCACCATGACGGTGTCGGCTTGCCCTTCGTGGATGGCCAGAACGGTCTTGCTTTCAAACCCCATGTCAGTGCTCCTGGTTAAGGGCGTCGGCGGCAGGAATTTCACGCTCGCGCCGCGCAATGTAATCCAACAGCGCCTCGTTCACGCCGTCGTCCAGCTTGGGTTCCTCATATTCGTTCAGCATTGCACGGGCCTTGTTCAACGCGCGCTCGTTGATCTCAACCCCGCCTTCGGCCTGCCATTGCTCGATTGAATTATTGTCGAACATTTCGGGCATGAAAAACGCCTCTTGGAAATGTTCCAGCGTATGTGGGTGGCCCAGGTAGTGACCACCGGGGCCGATATCGGGCACGGCAGACAGAGCGGCATCGAAGTCGTCCCAATTCACGCCTTGCGCCATGCGGTAGCCCATTTCGCACATCTCGGCATCGACGATGAATTTGGCGGTCGAGCAATGCATGCCAGCCTCGTTCCAGCCAGCGCTGTGCCACATGTAATTTGCGCCTGCCATCAGGACTGCGTTCATGGTCATCGCACTTTCATAGCCGGCTTGCGCGTCAAACGTCTTGGCCCCGCCAAGCGTGTTAGAGGTCCGCCACGGCACACCGTAGAACCGCGCCATCTGGCCAATCATAAAGTTCATCAGGCTGATCTCTGGCGTGCCAGCCATTGGTGCGCCGGATTTCATGCTTACGGTTGACAAGTAATGGCCGTAAATTGCAGGCGCCCCTTTGCGCACGACTTGGGTGTAGGCCAAGGCGCTGAGGGCTTCGGCGTTCAATTGCGCCACGGTTGCGGGTACGCTCGCAGGGGTGTTTGCACCGCCCAACACAAAGGGTGAACACAGGATCGGCTGGTTGCGTTTACAGAATGCCCGCAGCGCGCCTAGCATGGTTTCATCCCATACCAGGGGCGAATTGCCATTGCAATTGCCCGTGACGACAGGGTGCGTGTCGATGTAGTCATCGCCAAACAGGATCGCACACATATCCATCACATCTTCGGCGTTCTTGGGGCTAGTGGTCATACCCATGAACGTCTTATCGGAGTGCTTCATCGACGAATAGGTAATGCGTAAATGTCGTTGACTGATCGGATGATCGTAGGGTTCGACGATGTGATGCGCTGAGGAATGAAGCGCCGGCAGCATGTGGCTGAGCTTGTGAAAATTCGCCAAGTCATCCAGCGTCGGGTTGCGCCGCACGTCGTCAAGATCGCGCAAAAACGGTGCGCCTGTCATCGGGACGAACATGCCATGATCACTACCGAAGGGCAACGAATTGGCCGGGTTGCGGGCTTGATACGTGAAGGTTTCGGGGATCGTTGCGATCAATTCGCGCACAAGGTAACGGTCAAGGTAAACCATCTCGCCTTCAACCTTGGCACCCGCAGCTTTCCAGTCGGCCAGGGCGATATCATCCCGAAATTGCACGCCGACGTTTTCGAGGATGTCCATAGAAGCGGCGTCTATCTTTTCGATCTGGTCGGTGGTCATTGGCTCCGTTAGCGGCAGCTTACGCTCGAGCGGGGGCAGCATTTTGATGTCGCGGGTTTGACGCGCAACTTTGCGCGCGCCGCGCCCACGGCGGACAGTCCCTACCGCATCAACGCTCATGTCACGTTATCCCCGTCGGCGGGATCGGTCAGGTCGATCCAAATTGTCTTGACTTCTGTGTACTGGTCATGGGCATGCAACCCGTTGTCGCGCCCGCCAAAGCCAGACTGCTTGTAGCCGCCGAACGGTGTGGCCATGTTACCTTCGCCGTAGCAATTCACCGTCACCGTGCCAGCCTTTATGTCGCGGGCCGCACGGATCGCACTGCGACCACCGCGCGAAAACACCGACGCTGCAAGGCCATAATCCGTGTCATTGGCGACCTGCACCGCTTCATCATTACTAGCCGCGGTCATCACACAAAGCACAGGGCCAAAGATTTCGTCGCGCGCGCGCGGGTCGTCGGCTTTGACCTCGAAAATCATCGGGGACACGAAAGGTCCATCGCCGATGTCGTCCAGAAAGCTGCGCACTTTGGTACAATGCTCCGCATCAATCAATGCTCCGATGTGGGTGGTGGGATCAAGCGGATCGCCGACTTTCCAATCGCGCAGTCGTGCGTTGATTTTTTCAAGTAACGCGTCTTTCACGCTGGTGTGTACAATCAACCTAGACGTCGCAGAGCAGTTCTGCCCCGCATTCCAGAACGCCCCATTGACCACATGTTCAGCCACGTGATCTAGGTTCTGCGCATCGTCGAACACCACAGCGGGGTTTTTGCCGCCGCATTCCAGAACTACCTTCTTGAGGTTGCTATCGGCCGCATAGTGCAAGAAACGGCGGCCGGTTTCAGTTGACCCCGTGAAACTGACCATATCAACGTCCATGTGTCGGCCTAGCGGTTCCCCGACCGATGGCCCGTCACCGGGAAGAACTTGAAGAACGCCGCGCGGGATACCCGCCTCGTGCGCTAATTCTGCAACGCGCAGTGCGGTCAGGCTAGTCTGTTCGGCAGGTTTCACGATAACAGAACATCCAACTGCCAGTGCCGGACCAATTTTCCATGCCAGCATCATCAGCGGAAAGTTCCACGGCAGAATGGCCGCGACTACACCCACGGGTTCGCGCACGATCATTCCGATTGCGCCGTCCCCAGTGGGGGCTGTTTTGTCATAGATCTTATCGGCAACTTCCGCGTGCCACTTGATGCAGTGGATCGTCTCGGGCAGATCAATGGTTTCGCAGTCAAGAATTGGTTTGCCGGACTCCACGCTCTCCATCACCGCCAGTTCGCGGCGGTTACGTGTGATCAGCTTGCACAGTCGGATCAGTACATCCTTGCGCGCATCTGGGTCCATTTTGGACCAACGACCTTGGTTAAACGCCTCCCGCGCTTTGGTGACCGCCAGGTCCACATCAGTTGTATCTGCAGTGGAAATCTGCGCGATCTCGGCACCTGACGCGGGGTTGGTCGTTGCCATCATTGGTCCGTTGCCACGTTGGTATTTGCCATCGATGAACGGACTGCGTGGCGGGTCTAATGCCTCCGCGATGGCGGAATATTCGTCGTATGTCAGTAGGTTGGTCATGTATTCGCTCCCTTGATGGCGGAAATCGCTGTGTTCATGATACGGATCACCTCTGCCAATTCGCGTTTGTCGTCTTTATTTAGGGGTTGCAGCGGTTTGCGCGGTGGACCCGCATCAATGCCGCGTAATGTCAGCCCGTATTTGATGCACTGCACAAATTTCCCACCCTGTTCGAGGACGCGCATTAAAGGCAGCATGGCGGACATGATCGCGCGCCCTTTTTTGAAATCACCTTCGAGTACGCAGGCTTCGTAAAGCGCAATATGCGCTTCGGGAGCAAAGTTTGAACCTGCGCAGACCCAAGACCGCGCACCCCACGCGAAGAATTCCAACGCTTGATCATCCATGCCGCAGGACAAGGCGATATGCGGGTAGTCGCGCGCCAGCATGTGCAATCGGTTGATGTCGCCAGAACTTTCCTTGATTCCACAGAAGTTGGGCGAGCGACCTAAACGGTCCAGACACTCCTCGTCCATGTCTACCGACATCCGGCCTGGGTAGTTGTACAGCATCACAGGCAGGTTCGCAGCGCGATCCACGGCCAGCGCATGCAGCGCGATTTCACGCCCTGTCGGATAGGCGTAGGGCGGTGTCGCAACCAACAAAGCATCCGCGCCTGCCGCCTTTGCTGCCTTGGCATACATGACGCTGTCTTCGGTCCGGATTGCGCCCGTTCCCGTGACCATCGGCACGCGTCCGTTAATCAGACCCGCGCAGTGCGTCATCATCTCTAGCCGCTCCTCAGGGGTCTGCGCGTAGTATTCGCCTGTGGAACCCGCCACGACAATTCCGTGCACGCCTGCAACGATCAAATGCTCGACCGTTTCTGCTAGGGCGCCTTCATTCAAAGAGAAGTCTTCATGATATGGCGTCACAAGCGGGGTATAAATGCCTTCAAATTGCATTGCGGTGATCCTTGAGAGAAATGACATCAACTGGTAGCGGATCAGGGCGCACGTAACGTGCCATCCGGTCACGGCTTAGATCCCAATGTTGGAGTGTGAGGTCGATCGCCAGAGCGCCTTCGCCAGCTTCAATGGCAGCAATCATCGCGTCGTGCTGTTCGATAGCTTTGAGCACTAGCATGGTTTCTGCGGGTGCGGCAGGACGATAAAACGTTTGGCTCATGCGGGTATGATCAATCTGCAACCGTGCAAGAGAGGCTAATAAATAGGTGTTTGAGGCCATATCACCGATAATGGCGTGGAACGTGTGATTGGCGAGGGCGGCCTCTGCCGCATCAGATGACTTTGCCGCCTTGGCGAAACCTATCTGAGCTTGTTTTAGTGCATCCAATTGCGCACTTGTGCGGTGTTCGCAGGCCAAACGCGAAATATTGGCATAAACCATCGGTGCCGTTTGGAAAAAGGTACGCAGGACGTCAATGTCCATCGACGCCACCTTGGCGCCACGGTTCTCACTAACCACAACATAGCCTTCGCCCTGAAGGCGTTGCAGCACCTCTCGCAGTGGCGTGCGCGACATGTTGTAATAGCCTGACAGGCCCGCCTCATCGAGATCAAGGCCTGGTTTGAGGTCAGTTGACAGAATTCGGCGACGTAAGTCATCCAAACAGTCAGTTTTCGTAAAGTGTTTCATGGGTGATTCCAAAGATTGTATACAAATTGTATGCAATAATGAAGATTTGTCAATCTATCTGGTCTTATGATTTCCAGAAAATTAGTCTGAGCAGTCGTATAAAATTAGCAATGAAACACAACTTTGTGGGTAAGTTATTTGCCAACATCTGCAAAGCGGCCATTCCGTGGCCTTGCAGCATCTATGGCTATGGGCTCTGAGCCGCCATTCGCTGCGTGATCATCTTACGACTGCTATGCGGACTTTTCCGACCTTCAGGATGCCTAGTTAAATGTCGGCTTATGCCAATTGAAGATAGTTGGATGCAGCATATAGTCGCTTCATCGGCCCGCGCGGCTGACATTCATTCCCACTTGATATGCATCGCCTCCGGTCCCCATGCATCAGGAAGTGCAAAGCCATCCCTGAATGGATCGTCGGGGTCTAGTGCAAGTTGGCTCATGCCATAGGTCCAGCACCGTCCGCTGACGTTGGGGAGAACTGCGGTTTTTCCATCGACTTCCGTCTCGCCTGTCAAGCTGACCCTGAATCTGGACCCAATGATTGAAACCGTAGTCATTTCCTCGCCAACCGCAAGTTCACCGCGTTTGTGAAGGACAGCGGAAATGGCGGAGCTGCCTGTGCCGCAAGGGGAGCGGTCAACGCGACCTGGCCAAAGCGTGCAGCAAGTACGTACAGTATTCGCATCCAGCCTTTCGACAAATATCGCATAAGCGATGTGATCAATAGACGGAATTTCCGGGTGCTGCACGTCATACGCGGCGTTTGCAGCCTCTTTCATAGCCATGCCTGCCCGGACCAGATCAGCGGTGTGCTCGGGGGTGATGTTTATCCCCAGTTGTTCAACAGCGACGACTGCGTAGAAAACGCCACCAAATGCGATGTCAAAAGTAACTTCGCCCCATTCTTCCGTGGTAACCGTTTGATCCAGTGCGTCGACGAAAGATGGTATCATATCAAGCGAGACACGCTCGCATTTGCCGTCCTTACACTCAGCCGTCGCGGTCACAATTCCTGCTGGTGCCTCAAGGCGCAATACGGTTTTGGGTTCCTGCATTTCGATCATGCCTGTTTCCAACAAGGCATTTGCGACGCACATGGTGTTGGCGCCAGACATAGGGTGAGCTTCATCCGCTTGCAGCACGATAAATCCCGCATCCGCTGATGGGTCACAGGGAGGTATCATCAGATTGACGGTTTGATTTACCGCGCCGCGCGGTTCAAGGCAAACGAACCGACGCAGGCTGTCATCAACCTTGTTAATATAGTCCATCTTTTCGGTCATAGTTTGTCCAGGGATGTCGTAGATCCCGGATGTGACAACTTTTCCGACTTCGCCTTCGCAATGCACATCAAGCAATTGCAACGTTTTTTTCCAGCGCAATTGGTATCCCCTTTACTGCTTGAATTTGTCGTTAGGGCTTCGCCACAATCAAGATTCTGCAACGTTCCAATTCGATACTAATTCACAGTTTGTTGTATTTGACAATACCGCACCAGTTAAAATTACTATGTCAGTGATTTTGACTATTTTTTTGGAATGCGCCCTGAACGATACGGTCCATAACCATTGCAAGAAAAAGGATTGCGAAACCACCCAACAAACCAGGACCTTTTGCCGCGTACTGCAGTGCTTGTAGGATTTCCTTGCCGAGCCCTCCGCCGCCGATCAGTGATATGATTACTACCATGGACAGACACATCAGGATTGTTTGGTTCACGCCTGCCATGATTGACGGCATTGCCAGTGGAATTTCCACATCCTTAAGCTTTTGCCATTGGGTCGCGCCGAATGCGTCTGCAGCCTCCTTGATACTTTCGGGCACGCCGCGCATACCCAAGGCCGTCAGGCGGATCACCGGAGGCATGCCAAATATGATCGTGGCCAGGATGCCTGGTGGATTACCTGTGCCAAAAAAGGCGATTATCGGGATCAGGTAAACAAAGGCGGGTAAGGTTTGCATCAGGTCCAGCACTGGTTCAGCTATGCTGTAGGTGCGTTTGGATTTCCCAAACCAGATGCCTAATGGTACCCCAAGGACCACGCATAAAAGCACTGCAGCACCCACCAACGCAACGGTCTCCATCGCCAAAGACCAATAGCCCAACAAGGCGGTATAAGCCATTGTTGCCACCGTGAAGGTTGCCACGCGCGGTCCTGCCGCGCGCCAGGCGATCACGGCAATGAACAACATTACAACAGGCCAAGGCGAACCATTCAACGCCAAGGTCAAAGCATCCAGTACTGCGCGTACTCCGGTGACAATTCCGTCGAACGTATCGCTCCCAGCGATCGCTGCTGCATCAATCCGTGCCTCCATCCAACTGGCGATCGCTGCAAACAATGTGCCGTTGCCCTCGCCAAGAATAAGCGTGGAACTTCCTTCTTCAGGAAACTCATCCAACAGCGCCAGGGAATCGCTTACTGTGAATTTGTAGATAATCAGTGGTGCGATTAGCGCGGTCAGAATCATTCCAATTACCACGTTTTGCAACTTGCGGCCGCTTTCCGTGCCCTCGGGGTCGATCCGCCAGTCCGAATATTGTTTCTCATATGCGGTATTTGCATAAATACCCTGTAAAAACTTGAAGACGAGCAACAGGATAATTCCCATCAACATTATGCCAAAGGCATCGCCCTGGGCAGCTACGGCTTGCTCCAGTGTCATTTCGGCGGTTTTTTGCAGGTTGCTTGCCAATTTGTTGAACCGATCAACATCGACTCGTTCGGTAGTGGAGGCGGCCCTGTCCAGCATATCCTGCGCACGGGCCTGCTGGCGCTCAGCGCGTTCGGCCAGTTCCGCGCCTGGATTTCCCCAGGCACCACGTCCAATCTGCACCCATGCAATCACTTCTAGAATTAGGAAAGTCCAGAACATGCCCCAAATTGCACGGCTGGCTGACCAGAGAGGGCCCAGCACGGCGGCCCAAAAGTTGAAAGTTTTGGGAAACAAGTTGGTTGTGTCGTGAATCTTGTGAAACACACCAGCGTAATAGGCACTGTTTGGTCCGGCAAACACGGCAATCGAAGCGTTCAGCGCTTTGCGGTCAACCTCGATATCGGACGTGGAAATTACTTTTACTTCGGTTGATGGCTCAGTCATCTTTGCCTCCCTGAATACCGCGGAGAAGGCACGGTTTGGTTACTATACCGACATCGTTTCCATCTTCGGTGATCACGATCGGTTGCTCAGTTCCGACGGAGAGATCGATCAGTCGATCCAGATTGGCTCCGTGATCAGCGCGAGGTGCACCGTCGAGTGAGCGGGAATAGATCTCTAACGGTTCCATAATTGAATGTGCCTTCACCAGCTTCAATTTGGAGATTCCCTGCACGAATTCACGCACATAGTCGTCAGCGGGGTTCATGACGATGTCCTCAGGCGTGCCAATCTGAACGATCACGCCGTCCTTCATGATGGCGATGCGGTGGCCGATGCGAATGGCCTCATCAAGATCATGGGTGATGAACAAAGTCGTCTTTTTCAACTGCGTCACAAGCGCTTTAAACTGGTCCTGCAATTGCAGGCGGATTAAAGGATCCAGCGCTGAGAACGGTTCGTCCATCAGCAGGATTTCGGGATCTGAGGCCAACGCTCGGGCGATTCCTACACGCTGTTGCATGCCGCCTGAAAGCTCTTTGGGCATACGATCTTCATAACCGGTCAGGTCCACATGGGACAGCACGTGATCGGAAATAGCCCAGCGTTTGGATTTTGATACTTTGCGGATTTCCAGTGGGTAGGCAACGTTGTCGCGAACAGAGCGGTGGGGCATAAGTGCCATGTGTTGGAATACCATGCCTATCTGTTGTGCGCGGATGCGTCTTAATTCGGCTGTCGATATGGCGGAGACGTCATGGCCAAGAATTTCGATCTTACCGGCTGTGGGCTCTATCAACCGGTTGACGTGACGCACCAAGGTGGATTTGCCAGAGCCAGAAAGTCCCATGATGCAGAAGATTTCGCCGCGCGCGACCTCAAATGACGCCCCCTGAACACCTACCACGCATTGAAAGCGGTTGAGGACTTCGGGCTTACCAATTCCTTCGGATTTGACGGCGGCCATGGCCTCTTCGGCGCGCGTACCGAAAATTTTCCAAACATCCGTCAGCTTGACGACCACTTCTGACATTTTTTTTCCTACCAAATCTCAACCAGGCCGAGAGTGTGACCTTCGGCCTGGTTCAACAATTTCATATTCAATGATGGTGAGGATCGATCAGTTCGTCAGCCATCCCAGAACCTCGTCTTCGTGCTCCAGAACCCACTTGCTCGCGAAATCCATTGGATCCATTTTCTCTACCGAAAGTGCATAGGTGAAGCCAGAGACGGTATCGACGTCAAAGCTGGCGTTGTTTAACAACTTTGCTACGTTGGGGTGATTTTGCTCGAGTATTTTGGCATAGTGAATGTGAAAGTTCGCGACATCCCAGGCGACTGGAGCACTTGAGATTTCCAGCCAATTCGGGCTTTCGTTTGGCTGCGTAATATTCCACTGAGCCGGATCATGCTCTGGTTCCTTGAGAACGGTCATATCATGCAATGAGAAGATGTAGTGAGGGGTATAGCAGAATCCAGCCCATGGTTTGCCAGCAGAGATGGCGTTGGCCAGATTACCAAAAGCAACGGTATCATCAAGCTCTTGAAGTTCAAAGGTCTGGTCATAACCATAGGATTTCGCGCGAATTCTCTCAATGCTGGTTGCGGCCCAGCCAGTCGCACCGCCCCACAATTCGCCCAGGCCATCTCCGTCTGTGTCGAACAGCGCCGCAACTTCGGGGTTAGTCAAATCTTCGATCGCTTCAATACCGTGCGCACTAGCAGTGGCCGTGTCTACGCACATCCCTTGGAATGATGTGCCGCTGTTCGGGTTCATCACGACCGAACCTTTTTCCGTGACGAAGGTGTCATGCAGGTTTTGTTGATTTGGCAACCATACTTCCGGATGAACATGGACACTTCCGCTGTCCATACCTTCGAAGAAAATGGGATTTGTGCCGTTTTGTAACTCGACCTCAAGACCGAGATTGGTTTCGATCGCGACCTTCAGAACATGTGCTGTCGCGCTGCCGGACGGCCAATTTGGCAGCCCGATTACAATGTCTTGAGCCAGTGCTGGCGTCGCAATCGCGGCGAATACTGCTGTAGTTGTAAGGTGTTTAAGTGTGGTTTTCATTTCTTCCTCCTGTTGATTTTCGATTTTTGTGTTGTTCTTAGTTGGGGTCTTCAGTGAATTCCTTATTAGATAAATTTGGGTAGTTTATAGCCACTCGCGTAGACCTTGCGGATGGCGTCCAACGCTGTTCCTGTAGACATATTGTTGTCGAACCGGTCGGCGTGGACGATGCCCATATTGTAGGGTTGCTTCCCCTTGGTCATCCAGTGAGCTAGGAACTCGCCGCTGCCGCCTCCGGTTCCGATTCCCACATTGAATCCGGTTGCAAGCCAAAGGCCCGCATGGTCCTGCATGGGGCCGAGCATGGGTAATCCATCCGGTGTCCAGCACATAGGTCCATTATTAACGACCTTGATGCCAGCTTCTCCGAAGCTTGGCATGCGCTCGATTAATCGCTCCAGATGCGGCATGATGCGATCAAGTTCTGGCGGGAAAAGATCTTCCTTGAAATCGTTCGGAATGCCTTCCGATGCCCAGAATTTCGGTTCAGCCTCGTAAACGCCAACGAGCACGCCATTGGCCTCTTGGCGCACGCTGCCGGAAACATAGCTGTCTCTCCAGGCGGGGACTTCATGCTTGAGCGCTTCTAGTGCCGGGATCGACTCTGTTATCATTTCCTGATGCTGGGTTGCGTAAATCGGGATATTCAAACCAAGTGGGTTCAACATTTCACGCGCCCAAAATGAGGTGGCGACCACAACATGTGATGCGCGTACAGGGCCGTTTGGCGTCACTAACACCCAGTGCTCACCGTCTTTGTGGATCGCGCCAACAGGGCAGTGCCGCTCCACAGTAGCTCCCATCTTACGAGCCGCCATCACCATGGCCTGCGTGGCCCCGGTCGGGTCGACATGGCCGTCGGTTGGCGTATGCGCAGCCCCGTATATCCCCGAAACATCGATAAGAGGATGAAGTTCTGCGACCTCTTCAGGGGTTCGAATATGAAACGGAATTCCTAGTTCGGCATAACGTGGTGCGTATTTATGGAACAGGTTCATTTCCCGCTCGTTTGCAGCGAGCCGCAGACTTCCTGTCTTGTGGAACGAAACCGACTGACCGCTTTCTTTCTCCGCCTGCAAGTAGGTACGGATAGACCCGGCAAACAGTCGGGTCATGGCTGGGTATGGCCCAAAATAGGTCGTGTTGCCTGCCGAATGCCAGGTCGAGCCCGAAGTCAACTCACGACGCTCCAAAAGAATCGAGTCCGTCCATCCCATCTTTGCGAGCCAGTACAGAACTGACGCACCGACAATTCCACCGCCGATTACAGCAACTTGCACGTCTGATTTCATGGGTGCCTCTGCAAGTAAGGACAATTAGGGAGGTAGGCTGGAGGCCCGTAAGCAGGGCTTTCTTGATTTTTTTTAGGCTTCATGTAAGTTCCATATTGTAAAACTGATTCTCCATATTATAATACTCGATATTATTATCTGTCAACAACGCCAAGGAGAGCACATGACCAAGAGTTCGATCATCTCGAAAAGCATAAGGGTGCTGGACATCATCTGCGCTAGTAGAACACGACTTACCTATTCCCAGATCACCGAGGCATCAGGACTGCCCAAGAGCTCAACCCACAGGTTGCTGTCGATCCTTCGAGAGGAGGGTTTGGTGGTGCTTGATCCGCTTCGCAATATCTATGGGCCGGGACCAATATTAATGGGCTGGGCGACGAATGTCCTCAATGCTGCGGATCTTTCCGAGATCTCGGCGACGCCACTCATGAAGCTGAGCAGCGAAGTTAAGATCGGGACTGGAATATCCATTTTGGATGGAAGTCAGGTGCTTTGGCTGAGAATGATTGATTACCCGTCGCGCCACCGCCATGCGCCCCGGGTTGGCGACCGGACGCCAGTTCATGTCTGCGCCGCAGGCAAGACGCTTCTGGCGTTTTCCGAGAATGCTCAAAGGCAGGCGATTTTGGATATGATGGAATTTGAGCCATTTACTCATCGCACTATTACCGATTCGAAGGTCTTTGCCGCTGAGCTGGATAAGGTCAGGGAACTGGGCATAGCCATCAGCAATCGCGAGGAATACCTGCAGGACGTCGGCCTCGCCGCCCCGGTATTCGATCACAACGGCGACGTGATTGCAGCTGTCAGCATGTGGGACATGACAGGGAAACGTAGTGCCAACGATCTTTTGACGCACCGTCAAAGACTGGTCGATGCCGCCACCGAGATCTCGTCGCAACTCGGTTTTTCCGTTGGAGTGAAGGGGGATGGTGGTCTCTCCATATCTCGTCCTGCCTAGGCTTGTGGACGTGTAAATCGCCTGTCATTACAGGCAGTAAATAGAACTCTTTGACACAACGAAAGTTTGATATGACACATTTTGTAAACGATACCAAAGATATCGTCACCGAAGCCATCGATGGACTAATCGTTGGATCAGGGGGCAGGCTGACTCGGCTTGATGGCTATCCTCATATAAGAGTTGTGCTACGAAGTGATTGGGACAAGTCACAGGTAGCCTTGATTTCTGGAGGTGGTTCCGGGCATGAACCGGCACACGCAGGTTTTGTCGGGGAAGGAATGCTAACAGCTGCAGTTTGTGGCGATATATTCGCGTCCCCAAGCGTCGACGCGGTTCTAGCGGCCATTCTGGCGGTAACGGGTCCAGCCGGATGTGTACTAATCGTCAAAAACTATACCGGAGACCGTTTGAATTTTGGATTGGCAGCAGAACGGGCCCGAAGTCTAGGCTTAAAGGTAGAAGTAATAATTGTTGGAGACGATATTTCTCTCCCGGATATTCCGCAACCACGCGGTGTTGCTGGAGCGCTTTTTGTGCATAAGATTGCCGGAGCTCTTGCCCAGAGCGGTGCCGACTTGAAGAGCGTGGCTGGGGCGGCGAGCCGTGTCGCCAGTGTAGTCAAGAGTTTTGGCATGTCTTTGGATACCTGTACAATTCCGGGATCACCAAAGGAAGACCGAATTCCGACGGGCGAAATAGAACTCGGTCTTGGTATCCACGGCGAGCCGGGTGTAGGACAGTCACGTTTTGAATCTGCGCATGCGGCCGTGTCGGTTCTGTCAGACCGTTTGGCCGAATTCATGGACGACGAACCACTTGTAGCCCTAGTGAATAATCTCGGCGGTACATCCTACCTTGAAATGTCGGTGATTGTTAACGACCTCATTAACTCGAGGTTGGGTTCGAGTATATCACACATCATCGGCCCGTCTGCCTTGATGACGTCTCTCAGTATGCATGGTGTTTCAATCTCGGTATTTCCTGCAACTGAGGCGGATGTCGATCTGCTTTCTGCACCTTCGTCATTCGGCGCGTGGCCTGGAATTACAGCCGTCAGGTTGCCGCAATTCATACCGCTACCAAAGCAATTGGCGCCATTGGAATTTAAGTCATCAACCAATCCTGTTTTGCGCAGCATGTTGTCCAAGTGCTGCATCACATTGATCGATTCAAAAGAGCATCTGAACGCTTTGGATGCAAAATCTGGCGACGGTGACACGGGTTCGACCGTCGCCAAGGCGGCCAAAGACTTACTTTCCTCATTGGATCATTTGCCTTTTTCCGACCCAGATCAACTCTGTTTGTGCATCGCACAGAACCTTGGAAAATCCATGGGTGGCTCATCTGGAATTCTAATGTCGATATTTTTTTCCGCAACT
>Ga0228635_1000787_pt1 | contig 17812 bp, 15 predicted proteins | sample 44DmetaG_FD_182699 | JGI IMG/M metagenome (GOLD analysis project Ga0228635, IMG submission 182699) | Seawater microbial communities from Monterey Bay, California, United States - 44D | ecosystem: Environmental > Aquatic > Marine > Coastal | place: USA: California | collected 2016-09-30 | reverse complement strand
TCCAATTGTTGGAACAATGAAAAGCAACACCATATACAAAGCCTGCAGACGGAGGTATAATAACGACGTTCCACGCGGACATTGTTTTTGAATTCAAAGAAACCCAAAAGAAAGAGACACTATATATTGCTTATATATACTTCATAAATGATCAAATTCGCGACCTACAAGGTAAACTATTGCTTCCCGTCATTTTCAAGAACTTGTTTGAAAGTTTTAAAAAGTTTCATGATAAAGATGTCTCAACGCATTATGAAATCAGACGTATTAATCTGGATTCTACGCCCTCACAACAGGAAAATCTAAACTTTGGACCGTCTGCTTCCGTTTACGTAATCACATTGCAGATCAACATGCCTACAACCCATTCGACAAGTTCATTTTTCACAATTTTTACAAATGTTCTAGGCACGTCAGTATTTCCAACAATAAAGTTTGACAGCAGTCCGTATGTCCGCAGCGCCATTGAAAGATGTTGGAGTGCCAAAGGGCTATCTTAGAAACAACGCGTCCCAATACTTTCGTTGTCGAAACCAGCATGCTGGGGACGTCGATCGTCACGCCCAGTGTGACAGGGACGACGCTGGCCACCAATCGCCGCGCCGGGCGTGCACGGCTCCTACCTTCCATATATGGTCGAAATGACACCCTCTGTAAAAGCGAGCACTTTTGAGGCTAGCTGTGAACCGTTCACAGTGGCAAGAGTGGCAAGACGTCGGTTACGTAACGGCTTTTTATGTTACCATATATAGTTAAACGCGGTTAGGCACGGAGATCCGACACCGTCACCGTCCCAGGCACGCTGGGCGTGACCATCACCGTCCCTGATGACGGTATGCGTTTTTTAAAAAAACAGCACTTCGTTCACAACCTCCGATACACGTCGTCCACCTTGTGTCCGTACTGTATGCCGGGGGGTGTACTAGAGATGCCGATCAGGTGTGTGAAATCGAGTATCACGAACGCCACCCAGAATGAGAATATGAAGAACAGAACAGCGCACGTACATTGGAAAAGGACGCTTCTCAGCGGAGCGCCGCAGTGTGTTATACATGTGTTCAGCCGCCCTTTTCTTTTTACGCGACTCTCCCTCTTGTTTGCGTCGGGAGCCGGCCCGGCTTGAGGAAGGAAAACGGCTTGCGGAAGAGGGGCGGCACCAGGAATTGGAACGGCGTCAGGAATCGGAAAGGCGTCAGGAATCGGAAAGGCGCGAGGAATCAAAGCGGCTTTTGGAAAAGGGACGGTCTCATAAATCGGAGCGGCTTTCGGAAGAGAGATAGCTCGAGCAATGGAGCGCAACTTAGGTGTGAAAGCACTCTTGCTTGTCGAAGCGCCATTCGTCACCCCTTCGAAAAGGCTCACCGATCGCGACGGGTGGCATGGCTCGTCTTGGATGCACCTGGCATACCCGGCATCCATGATACGACAGTAAAAATCGATGTCTATTGTTGGACGTGCGACGGCGTGTCCGCTATGGTGATACTAGAAGTCGTCTCAGACAAATGGAATGGAGACCGCGCGTCGTATGGCCATGGCGGCTCGTGATAGCGATCAGGAACGTACACTCAATGCAGGTGCCTTTCGAGGAACGCTGAGCAGTCTCGTCGTCCGATTCAAAGTGTTCAACACGCTCGTGACGTTATGGGTGCGCAGCGCGAGCACGATCGGTCTCACGGTCGCCGTGATCCTGTTGCTGTTTATCCTTCACCAGCTCTTCCTGTGGGTGGATCGAGATCCCGAGAAGGCGTTCGACAACGCTGCTTTCGCATTGGAGTTGATCGAAGTGATCTGGGACGTTCTGGGTATCATTAACAACGCGGTCATCGACATTTGCAACGCGGCGTTGATTCCGATGTGGAACTCCTTTACATACTACGCCGTAGAGCCGTTGGTGATATTGATACTGGAGATATTTTCGCTTGTCTTCTTCGACAGACATTATGGAGGTGTGATCGACGAGACGTCGTTTCCGTATCAGGGCATCGACTGCACGTCGTCAGTCACTGCAATGCAATGGTGCGGTCGTTACAGGGCGTACGAGCAGTCTCTCATCCAAGGAGAATCTGGCTTCGTGAACAAGTCTACCATTTTCCTGGGTCTCAAAACAGCTCGTCGATTGAGCGAGCTGTCGGGAACCGGAGACTTCGCCACACCCGTCTTCGACATTGATATCGTGACGGACGCCTTGCTAAAAGTGGCGACATTGGGGATCGTTGCAGTGGCACCGCTCGCAGACATCGCAACGGCCATACTCGACGACGTGCTTTCCACTGCGGCGGTCGCCATATTCGACGCGGTGTGGTTGTTGATGGAAGGGATTTTGAACACATGTGCGTTGCTCCTCTGTCCCCTCCCCCCCCCCCCCCCCCTCCCCTCGACGCCTGCCTGCTTGCCACCTTCGGCTCACGACGCCGTCACGACGGGAACGACGCGCAGTGAAGCTCTTGGTGAAGTCGGGAATGTTGACGTTCGTCGTCGGGGTTGGCATCGACTTCCTCGTCATCTATTTCATATACTACGCGCTCCCGCTTTTTTTTGCAGGGCTGGATTTGATCATGTGTATCGTCGACTTTTTCTTCCCAGCGGGATGGGGAGATCAGCTGCAGTGTGCGAGCAGAAACTGTTTCAACGGCCCGTCTGCAATGACGGACCTGTTGATATTCACCAGCGTCCCCGTCATACTGAAGCAGTTTGGGACCATATTGGAAGTCACTCTCAACTCCGGGACCGGCGTGCGCTTTGCGGGCAATTGTGCGTGTGCCACGTGCATACGACAGCGGGCACGATCGCAGTGTCGCCACGCGTGCTCACACGTTCTCTTCGCGCGGATGCAGTTGCTTACGATGCCGGTGCTGGAGTTGCTGATCTGTTGCAAGCCTTCTACCCCACCGCCGCGCTGGCTGATTGCACAGCGTGCTTCAAGTGTAAGGTAAGCAGCGACCGAGACTCAAAAGGTGGCTCGACGAACGCTTCATCTCACGGCGTCGCGGACGCCGTGCGTGCGCACAGTTTCCAGAGATACGGTTCGTGTGGTGGATAGTGGCATCCGTCGTTTCCATAACGAGCGAGTCTAACTTCGACACCTTCAGGGGGAATGTGACGGAGCATTGTATGGGTACGAACGCCTCGTCGCCTCCCCGGACCCACCCCCTCCCCCTCCTCGCCCCATATATCCACGTAAGTAGCACTGCGTCCTTTCCTCAGACAACGGAAGTTACTATCTCAAAGCATGCGGGCCGCGCACCGTGGATTGGAACCGAATCGCGTTTTTGGAATGGAAGGACAAATACCGAACCGGGTGGCTCGACTACGATCACGAGCTGATCGAACGGTATGCTAGTCTGCTGGAGAAGCGTTCCGAACAGAAGGGCGGATGTGCAGATGCCTCGACGCGGGGGTGCAAAGAAAAATGGGCGGCCGATGCGTGGTTTCTGAGGTGGGAGGAAGGGGAGACTCCTGTTCTCGAAGACTACGAAGAAGCCGCGCCGTTCACGTTCCACGTATGTCGTTTGATGCGCGAGTCTGGAGGAGCTCAAGACACGGACATGGACATAGGTCCAGGATACACATGGTACAATCCAGATTCGGTCGAACACATAACCGGAAGCTATCTCTACTCGCAATGCAAACGGTAATGTCGCCCACGCGCGCCGTATGGCGTCGCGGCGAAATATCGACAGCGCGCCGCCACCGTCTCGCGCATCTCAGGTGGAAGCACGAAGCTTACGGCGAACTGGGGCGATCTATTCACGATTTAACCTACGAGATACTGTCGTGCTCCGAGTCTCCGGTTGTTTGTAAAAAGGTGAGTTCTGCACCATCACGACACGCCCGTGACAGTTTCGAGGGCACGTCATGTCATACTTGTTGCACACAAACGGCAGACGTCCATATATGCAGCCGATGTCGTGGCACAGCGCCCATTTCTGATCGTACGATGCCACCCTGGTGATGTTTAGATGACCTCGGGGACACATGACGTGGTTGTCTTTCAAACAGAATGCAGTATCGCCAGACCAGCCACAGCTGCATTCGCGACACTTCATCCATCTGATCTCGTCCATGGAGCGTCGCAGGACTTCGAAGAGTGCGTCGGTGGCTGTTCTGGGGTCGATACGAACAAATTGAGCCATGAGTTTCACACCACGTTAGCGAAATCGGAGCTTTCAACGGACACTATAGGCGAGGATGGAATGCTCAATTCCAATTCCAATTGCACGGTGAAGAGTTCCCAGATCCTCGTGGATCTATTTGAAGGCGGTGAAAGTTTCAGAGTGTTTGCGTCGCGAATACGAGTTCGGAGTAAGACGGCGGTATCCTCAAACACGTTGACAGAGGAGCAAATAAGGTGGACACCCGATGGCGTTTTTACGGTGCACATGCAGGTGGCATGACCGCAATCGACGGCGCGTGGTGCAACGACAACCCGCTCTCGTGTGGGACGTGCGTCGCGGCATGCTCTTCTCGGGACCATACGCCACATGTCGCGCCACACAGACACACGCTCTCCCTCTCTCTCTTATGTGCCTTTCGCACCCTCAGGATACAACGGACGCTGGAGCGCTCCCCAGGCTTGGTCTTCGTCAACGGCGCCTTCAGGCATCGTTGGACATCAGTCCCGCCAAGTCCTCCACCGTCAGCGTCGCCTCCTCCTGGCTTAGACTACGCAGAGTATGCCGACTTTCCGCCTTCTCCTTCTCCTTCTCCGTACCCACCCCCTCCATGTACGCTACGAAGGTTCGAACGTACTGGTCGTGTGCGGGGGGAGGGGGGCACAAAAATCCAATCAAATCGCAATTTGACGTGATCAAGTCATAAAAGGCACTGTCTTGGCCCGTCGAAAGGACGGCGCAGGTCGACCGCTCGACCGACGGCGCCTGTCCCCGCATTGACAGACTACCTGGGAGCAGAGGATTGCATACCCATCCCCAGCTTGGCATCAGCGGGCGTACCGCGTGCTAGAGCGTCGACACAAGAAGCACACACCGAAGAGCGCGCTGCGTGTCTCTTCGTGCGACGAATTCTGGGTACACGGCACGACCCCTCCGTCCCTTCTCTCCGTCCACGGACGGGCACTCCAAACGATGTCATGGGGTCAAGTGACGGTGTGCGCGTGTGCGTGCGTCTGGCTCTTGCGACAGATGAGATGCTGCCGGCGTCGCACTGCTTCAGCGCCATTCTACACCCTTCGCCACCGCCGCCTCCTCCAAACGGCGTCGAGAGCGCCACCGACGCATTAATATATAACTTAGACCGACGCGTCAATGGAGACGTTTCGGACGGGTCCGCCCTTTACGACAGGCCACAAGACTCGGATCAGGTGGACGCTACCACGCGTGCACAAAACTCCATCACGTCGGTGCTTTCACTCGTCAAAGAGATTGGCGAGTCCCAGCCTGTTCTTCGCGTCATCTTGGACGAGGCCATACAACAGCTATCACGGAGCGGAGATTCGGATGGTCGGGTGACACCGAACGCGGCCTCCACTCGAGCAAGCTACACGGGGCGCAGACTACTCGTCCGTCGAGAGTATGCGCATACGTTGTCACGTGCGCTCTCTACCCACCCGATGCAACGTTCGGTCGGCGCCAATGGAATCCCTGGAGTAACTAGCATGGTCTGCGAAGCACTGTGCGAAGCGGCGGCTCGCGACCAGGCCAACATAAAATCGGCGACTGACCTTTGCAGCGCCTACGCCTTCCGAAGGGACGACGCCTTTTCCGCGACCGACCTCGCCGGGCATTGCTGGCTCTTACACAGCGGAGGGGCGTGCAAGAGCGAGGTGTGCCGTCACTGGAGCGGAACCAACTTTCGAACCGGTATCGTGTAGCCGTCTCCCGACGTCAAGAGTTGGAGATAGACGGGGTCGGAGAAGAGGACAGACTTGTCGATGAGGGAGGGGTCGGCACGTGGAGAGATCCATCCAATGAGGATTGGCGTCTGCTCTTGCATCGATACCGGCTGCCCTTGAAACGTGGCATAGACGCGGCCTTTGCCATCGACGTAGCATTCGTCGTCCGGTGTGGGCGGCACGAGTATGGGCTTCTTTAGTAGTATGTTAAAACGCTCGGACGAGGTGTCAGACGGAATGCTTTGCATCATCTTGGTGAAGATGTGCCTCAGTGCAGTATGAGGCACGACCACCGACCGATCGCCACACACGCGTATAACGACGCCCCCTACGATCGTTCGATACGAAACGTCTATGGTATCAGTACGGGTGACGCTTCAGAACGAAACGCATCTATACAGGACTTCGGATCGCAACTCCTCACGAGAAACATCCAGTCGGAGAACGTGTGCAACTCGGCCCGTCCTGGAGATGACGCCGTGTTGTGCATCGGCATCCCCGTCACCAATCCGCACCACATGGTGCTTTCCTACGGCGACGCGCTCGACGTTGCATCTGCGACACCCAAGCGCTCTCCGTCCGGATCGGGAGGCCTCCCTCACCCTCGGTCGGTGGTCGAGGCGATGTCGATGATCGCCTACGCTCGACAGCAAGGGGTGCGCGACCGCACGCGCCTCTCCCGCCTCCCTCGGCTTCACTTTCATTGCTCTTCCCACGTAGTCGCAGCAGGGCGTATCAATGTCGGCACGTGTGCACTGTCCGCGTCGTCACGCCATTCGTCGAATGGCGTGAGGATGGACCGATCTTCCCTGACACTCATCCTGACTCTGTCGAACGAAGCATACGTCTCGCCGATGATATCTGCTTTTCCGATGACCAAGGATTCGTAGAGAGGCAAAAAGTGCCGCTTCGTGTCATACTTCGTGAAGAGCTTACTGACTCCGTGCATTGTGGGGTACAGAGGGACGGGTGTCACCTGACGGGATATTTCTTTGAGAACCCGTTCCTTGGTCGTCAATTCGGCTTGCACGACCGGCTCGGTCGATTGGATGCATATCTCGACCTTGATCTGATGCACACACATGTCTCCTCCGTCTGACAACGCAAACCCTGCCGCATACCACTGCGATCGGGGGTGCCACGCGTGCGAAAACTTCCATATGGAAGGGACATCGCATATGACACCCAGCTTGCTGACTCCTGCTGCACGCATTGGGGCTTGGTGGGCGATAGTACGTACGCCGTTGAAGGCGCACAGGATCGACTCATTGTACAGCGGCTGTCGATTTTTGAATTCCATGTGATTTTGCAAAAAGTCACTGGATCGTTCGATCGTTCGCACAATGACGAACGCAGAGACCTTCGAAGGCTTTTGATGTTCCACGAACCTTGCGATGTGCAACTGAATGTCGACCGGCAGCGATTCCATTCGAACAGTAGGAGTCGGCACGACGGTGCGTGTGTGTACGCGTACGTGTGCACGTGTCTATGTGACAGCCCCACGCCAGTGTCGTCTCTGCAGGTGCACCAATCGACGTCGTGTCGACCGACCCACCCATCTCCTCCGCAGGTGTACAGCTTCTGGGCGGCACGCCCCGTCGTCCAGGACGACTACGTCAAGATGCACTGGGTCGTCGAAGGGCCGCAGCAGCTCATCTATCGCAGAGAGGAGACTCGCTGCATCTTGATATCGAGCGGGCTGGGGAGGGCGGATCGCATGTACGCGCACCTCAGGCCCTGCGACGCAAAGCTCGCCGACGGCATCGTGACGGTGGCGGCGTCCGCCGCGCCGCCTCCTCCGCCCGACGATGCCGGTGGGCTGCACTACTTTGACCCTTCGGTGGGGCCGCCGCCGCCGCCAAGCGTGCAGCAAGCAGCATGGGACATCTGGAAGCGCAAGGAGATCCTGCCACGTACAGACGCGATATGCGCCGGCGCTCTGATAGGGAAGGATCGCGAAAACGTCTGCTTCGAGATGATTGCCATGCTCGGCAGGTGGCAGGGCGTGGCACAGGTGGGGCTTCGCGCTCCGCTCTGCAACAGCAACATATGCTGGCGCCATTGCGACGCCGCGCACACGGGTGGCGACGACGACGGCTTCAACACGTGCAAATCCGTACAGTGTGCCCAGTCGTCCTGCTACGACTTCATCAAGAGTGAGTGTGCGCCGGTGACGCACAACAGGCTCGACGTGGCATGGGCGCGCGCGTGCACCATCACTCCACCGCAACCTCCAAGGCCACCCGCGCCTCCTCCGTCGCCACCGATGCCACCCCGATCTCCGCCACCCGGGACGCCGCCACCGTACATCAAAGGGAGCGTCCGTGCGCGTGGAGAAGAGCAAGACTGGTGGGACGACTGCATCATGGTCAAGTACGAAGACTGCAAGAATGCGGTCATCCAGCACGCCAAGCGCAACGACGGGTACGCCTCGACGCTCCGCATCTCGCAGTCCCCGTGCGAAGGTCTGAAGGACGAGCAGTCGTGCTTCGTTGGCTGTTCGTACGGATCAAAAACGGGCGGGGAATACAAATTCCTGCTGAGTGACATCTACGAGGAGTTCAAGGACTTCAACAAGTTCAGATGCAAGCTGAGTCCACACCCACGGTGCCTGTGCGCCAACGAAGGTGCGCGTCGTGCCTCGCTGTCCCCTTCCTCTCGCCCCGTCCATCACCACGACCTCCCGCGCGATGTCTGCAGCACCTCCGCCGCCGTATATGCATCCACCGCCACCTCCGATCGTCTACGAAGAAGAATGGGACCACGTGGTGATGCCACCCGACACCAATCCGTACAAGGGCAAGGTGTCGGCCATGATCAAGAGGGTCAGCAACGGTCGGATGATCAACCCGTCGCTCCGAAGCTCGAAGCACACCGTGTACTGTCCCAAGGAGGACGACTGCTCCCAAGGCTGCGCACGGGCGTGTGCGCGACAGCACCTTGGGAGACTGCGCGCCTTCTCCGTGACGGGGTCGCGGTGGACAAGAAACCCGCCGCCGCTGCAGCCAACGCCTCCGCCGGCTCCCGAGCCTCCGGCACCTCCCTTCGCTCCGTTGAGCATCTGCCAGGACACCTGCACGCCGGGCACCATACCGGATCACCGCAAAGGCCAATGTCGAGACGGAGGGTACAACTCGTACTCGCCGACGCTGTGTACCTACGCCACATCGGTGCGCCGTCTGCCCTTTCGTCGCGAATGTCGACGTCGGTGACGTTTCGTCTGATGGCGCGCCTGTGCGTGTGCGTCGCTCTCTCGCAGTGCATCGTTTGCGGCGTCCGCACCGACCAGCATGAATTCGTGCACCAAGACGACAGCTGCGCGTCGTCTAACAATGCCATCTGCGAGGATGGCGGTCCCGGCACGGACTACTACCTCGACACGGAGTCGAACGAAGTGCACCTGTGTGGGTACGGCACGGATCAGACCGACTGCGCTCCGTTCGGAGAACGACGGATCCAGTCCTACGGCTACATGACGTATGCCGGTACGACGAACATCACCTATCCACTCCCTCCGCCCCCGCCTCCCTCTCCGCCACCCTTTCCGGCTCCTCCCCTGAATGTCACGTGGGAAGGGTGTGTCACCGACCCGTCGAGGGCGTGCCATGCCTTCTACACCACCCATCCTGTCGGAGCGGACGGGACGAGACCGCCGGGGTCGGTGAACTTTGCATGCTCCGGGACGCCACAACAGATCAACGAGAAAGTCAGGCTCGGCGTCTGCGTTTCTCCATCTGTGGTCTCCGTGGATGGCGTTGATGCATTCGCCTTGTTCCAGTCCGATCCCAACTACGTGGAGGAGTGCAGCGATGGAGGGTACGGCGCCATGGCCGTCAAATTCGACACCAAGGGGCACGTGAACGAAGACGCGTCCTTCGCCTGCGACTACGGGTCCCAATGCGGGATGTGTCCTCACGAGCGACGACCCTACATAGACACCTTGCCGTGCACCGACACGTGCGGCATAGGGACGACCAACGACATCGTGAGTCCCCTCTTCGACGATGCCAGCGGCGCAGAGACGCTCCGAAGCGGGACGGTGGTCTACCAGGGGGCGCTGTGCCGAGACGGCGGTGCGCAGGCGTCGACTGCGACGTGCCCTTACGGAAGCATGTGCACCCGGTGTGGAGTACGTCACGTCGTCTACGAGAGCACCGAGCAACGCCGTGGCCTAGAAGGGGTCGCCTCGGTGAGGAACGTCGGGAACGGGCTCTTCGATCCAAAGCCTCGGTTCGGCAGCCAACGCTCTGACCCATACGAGAGGCGGCGCCTGGGTGCGACGCGCAGGGTGCTCGCCCTGCTCCAAACGATACATCGCAAGCTGCAGAGTGCGGCGGAGCTGGGCATCGCGCCAAGCCCTCCCCCGCCTCCGCCTCCGCCTCCTCCAGGGAATGCGGAAGGGTGGGCGGCGTTCAAGGCTCCCCGGCCCCCTCCGTACCCTAGCCCGCCCCCACCGCCTCCCAGTTCGCCGCCTCCGTTGCCACCCCCTCTGCCCTCGCCTCCGCCGTTTCTGCCCGGATATTATTCGTACGGCTCGTGCTCGTGCTTCACGGCAGATGCCGACGACGACGAAGCGCAGAAGCACGCATGGACGCCGATGTGAAACACGCCGCCCCCATACTTCGAATCGTCTGTTTGTCGTCGTACTGAGCCGTGGCGTGTCCCATGTCGCGCAGTCGTATTCGCTCGATGGCAAGCTACGTGGAGCCCTCGGCAGTGACGTACGCCGCGAGGGCGACGCTGACGCGCGGAAAGTCAGTACCGACATCCCCGGCGGTGTGGGTCCCCGGTGCGGATCCACCCTTCGACCACGTCCAGAAGTGGGTCATCAACAGTGCGGTGGCCGGCGACATGGCACACGTCATCGACGGCTACCTGCACAGCGGCCGTCAGGACCAGCTGCTCGAGCACATCCCTCTCGACGCGTACCGAGGCGTACGGCCGACGTGGTGGCCAGACGGGAACGATATGTGGGAATCGTCGCCCAACAACACGCATGACACCGAGTTCTGGGCGTCCGTCTGCACGTCGGCATGCATCCGCGACCACCTCGACACGGTCAACGTCGTGCTGGTCGACCTCCTCTCCTCCGACGCCTCGTGCTCTTGCTATGCCTGGGAGGACACCTCGGGCGTCGACCACAACGCCTCCCATTCGGCACCGAGCGACGTGCAGCTGATGGACTGGATGCACGGCTCGATTCGCATCGTGGACCCCTTGGCCGCGCCGAGCACGCATGCCAAGCTCGCAACATACGCCGTTCACAAGCGCGTCGGCCACGCCCACTACATGGAGACGTTGCAGTCCACAGTCTACATTTCTCGAGTGTACAGCAACAACATCTACTTCGACCTCGACGTCTCGCCGAGCATGACGGCCAACGCCCTGTACACGCCCAACAACTTCGAGGACTGTCTCTACCAGTGCTACAAAGAGCTGAGCCTGCGTACGAGGTCGATCATATGGACGCCGGCATACAGCGGCGCCGACGGAGCGCCACACACCGCCACGTGTCACTGCATGGACGAAGACATGGCCCAGAGCAGCTACGGCCACCGATGGCGCAATCACAGGAGCGACAAGCCCGATTACCCAGTGGCGTACTCGACGAGGTTGTGCACAAACGTGCGAGCGAGTGACGAGCGCAGCATCGTCTACAGCAAGCGCACGGATGGCTTTTGCCCCGGCGTGCCGATATACACCGGGTTCACGCTGACGAGCCATTCCCTGCTGACGGTGGCGGCAGCCGGAGCCGACGAGCACGCCGTCCCGTTCGACGTGCGGTGCCGAAAGCTGTGCCTCGACGACGCCGAGTGCGGCATGGCACATCTGTACGCGTCGACCTTCGCGTACCAGTGCGCGTGGGGTGGTAGAACCTTCGACCCCCGTGCCCATATCCTCATATTCGCGCACCCACACTGTGCATGTCGTCCTTGGTTCGCAGTGATCTGACGAACCGAAAGCCTCCGCCTCCACTCCCACCGCTCCCTCCGTCGACGCCCCCGCCCTCGGATCCACCCTTCATGCCGCTGCCGCCCGCACCTCCTCCCGAGGAGCGCCAGGGCTATCGTGTTTGGGGGCCGAGTGCGCTGATGGTCCCAACGAAGGATGCGCTCCTCGACGAGTACGCGATCACCTGCACGATCGAGTCGTGCCACGGACCCGTGACCGTCTGGTCCAGCCCGGCTGGATATGCGACACAGCGGATGTCGCAGCAGCTGCTGCTACAGAAGGTCTTTCTGAACTCGCTGTGCCCGTACGAGTGCACTCGTACGGCGCGGTGGCACGGCGTCGATGCGCGCACCGAACACCACGTCCAGAATGGCGTTGGTCTCACGGATGCGGTGCTGAGCTACCCGGGACACGTCGAAAGCCCCGAATACGGGATGTGGTCCTTCGAACGGGCGAAGAGCGACGTCAACACCTTTCGAGGCGCCGTCGTCCCGTTCCACAAGACGGAGAGTCTGACCTTCGACGAGTGTCGAATCCAGTTCGCAGCGCAGCGCAACGTCGCGCCTCACGCCGTCTGGTTGTACCGTAACGTCACCGAGTTCGGTCGACGTACGGGGCAGTGCATCTACTACTACGTGGGTTCGAACGAGCTTCAGGAAGGCGTCTGGCGTGGCTTCTACCGACACGCGTCGCAGACTACCGACCTGTCCCACTTTGCTTCGGTCGAAATACGAAACTTCTATGCCGCTCTGAGCGACGCTCACAGAGAAATGCCGTGCAACGGCGACACCAGCAAGGTGTGCTTTCTTTGGTCAGAGTTCGACCTCGATGAGCAAACGGAGCTGGGGTGCTTCCCCAATACGGACGGAACGAACATCGTGTCGCCAACGGAGCTTCTCGCCAACCTGCGAAGCGCCGGGATAGCATACCCTCCCCCTTCGCCTCCTCCTCCATTCCCACCGGAACCGCCTCCGAGTCCGTCGACACCGAGGACCGATTCCGTGTGCAGCATTCTCTCCCTGCCCAGTGCCGAGTTTGTCGTCGACCACAGCAACCCGCCCGAAGAGTCGTTGCAGACGACATCGCCTACCGCGCGCTCTTCCAAGTTCGTGCCTTGCTGGCGATGGGACGAAAAGCTGCTGTGGCCTCCGCGTCAAGCGCATCTGGATGTCTTCGAGCCCGTCGACGAATGTGCTGGAAAAAGCTCGCTCTCCATACGTTGGAACGACGGCTTTCGACAGTCGCTCCTCTCGGAGGAGTATTACATCCGTCACAACAACGACACGTGCGAATACACCAATGACGGAGTCTGCAACGACGGAGGAGACGGGGACACGCATATTCACAAGGAAAACGGCTTCAGCTTTTTGGGAAGAGGTGTACACATCCAAAACGACGACACCTATACATGCGATCCGCCATCAGTGGAGTACATGATCCAAAACGGCCTCACGTCGCAGGAAATCGAACAGAATGAGCTACAGACGTCCAAACAAGGGCAAACATATACCATTATGCGCATTTTGCCAGACGTAGGGACGGCCAGTCCGGGTCCTCTCCCACAGGTAGGAGACGAAATCTTCTTGATGCCAGACGCCGCGGCTGGTGAGTCAAAACAAACTGTGAGTGGGAACGTATGTCTAGACGAGGTTTCTCCCATTGGCCCATTGGAAGTCATCGAAGTCCACAATACAAACTGTAACAGCGAAGACGCGGGCTGTGAGTGTGCTTCGTCTGGTAACGACAACAAGAGGTGCACTGGGCATGCACGATCATCGCCCAACCCTGGAGACGGCTTTCCTCGCTTGAGTACATACATCGTTGCCAAAAACCTGCACGACCGGTTTTGCAGGCCACTCACCACGACGGAGTATGGCCATGGCGAATGCCCTCCAAATCAAGTCGACATACAAGCCTCACTGCAGAGTTGTGGCGACCCAGACGACGAGAACGTCGCTGTGAATGTAAACCACCTATACTACCAATGTGGAATGCAAGAGACGGTTCTCGTATACTCTCCGGGTAGAAGTCACTGCGGATATGGTCAAGATCGAACCGACTGCGGAGATCGAACCGACATTGTGTCGTATGGAAAAAGCTCGGCGGATTTGTGCGCGATTTCCATGATTGTCGAGGACGTGACGTTTGGATTTGCATCGATACAAACTCCCTACCCAACAGTGACAGCACCAATGCCTCCTCCGCCCTCACCCCCTCCACCACCTTCACCTTCTCCGCCTCGGCCTCGTCATAACCATCACCGCCATCATTTTCATCATGTACACCACTACCACAATCCCGGATGGGGAGGAATGGGACGTAGACGTTTGGAAATGCACGATCATGTGCCTGGATACCGACACCATCGCGATAACCGAATACTTGTAGAAGCGCCACACTGGGCTCTAGGCACTCCACTCAACAACAATGGACAATGTAACGATAGAGGAGCCTCGTCGCGCTTGATTAGGACGTGTCCATTTGGACAGGACACAACAGATTGCGGCCATCGCGAATTGACATTGCCTGGAAGAAGGTACTTGAATCAATATCCAGACGATTCCTGCGGCACTGCTCGTAATGGGATCTGCGAAGACCAACTGTATTTTTCGGAAGTTGCACCGAATGACATTTCGATGCAAAGTGTCGGCATGTGTCTACCGAACACAGAGTGCGCAGTGCACTTCGAACTGCCACAGATATCCTTTAACACACTAGCTGGTCGTCGTTCTCCTGACCATCGTTTCCTCTGATCCCTGTGTGTTCTTTGTAGTCTTACTGACTGTGGATGGCGAAGTAGGCCACGAACCGTTGCAGTCGAGGTACTGCGTGGAGATTCGTGTTTGGAAGCTGGACAGCCTCTATATGGAGCATCGGCCGAACAACTTGCTATTTGCCAAGATCTCAACGATTACTGGGCACTGGGGGACGCGCACGTCGGGGACTTGTCACAGAGGTTGACACCCACTGGTGGAGAAAACAACTGGCAACACGTAGGACGTGAGGCAATGGGACACATCGGTCTTAAAATGTGTGGTTACGGAACACATTCCAGCAAATGTGGAGAACGTGTTGTCTATGCACACGAAGATGCTCCGGGAGGGTGTGAGCAAACGTGCAATGATGCTCTCATGGAGAGCTACATTGAAGAAACATTTAAATTAGCCAATGACTGGAACCCAAAGACATTTTGTTCGGATGGAGGGGAAGGAAGCAAACGAGTATTGTTCAGCATGCCATCCCAGAAAGACCCTCGTAGGTATCATCAACACATACAAGAACTGGACTCACATAAAAGGTATTTCTTCTGGGACTTTGCGTGCAGTTACGGTACACAGGTTCGTGATCGACGAAAAGTAGAACCCTCACGATGGCACATACCACTGAATAACACACGGGCGTTCTGAAACTGAACTGTTCCATTCCCGTGACAGTGTCAAGCGTGTGGACCACGCAAGAAAATATCACTCAAAGCAGTACAGGACGAGATCCAACTTCCTACGGGGCCGTTGTTCAAAGATTGCGACGAAGCATCTGACTCAGAGTGTTGCCGAACACTTCAAAAGTTCCACATCAACACGATAAACTACGAAGAGCGCAGTGTGACGAGCTGCTCCGGAATTTGTGCACTACTCGGCAGGGACGGAGATGACTCGGTGTGCATGCCAGAAACTGCGCAATGTGACACGTGGAAGTCGAAAGACAGCTGGCCAAGCCAACATAACGGACAGACTGCCACATTTGAAGTTGGTGCCTGGTGTCTCTGCAGCGGGAAGTCGAGAGGACGTGCCTCCGATGCAACCATATTCACCGGTGTTTCACACGTGCCTGTCACTGCTCAAATGTCTGCAACGATTCCTGCGGCAAGTTCGAGTACCACATCTGCTGGACGAGGTCACTCGACTACATGGCCCGACGACAGACCTTGGGTACACGACTCTGTAAGCAATCCGTTGGCAATGTCGTCATTAGGGCGTTCTCTGGAAGATCGCGTGTCATCACGCCGATCACAACATCTGCCAAGGAATAGTTATCACAACGAAACATATGGAAGGCAATTAGATGCCTACGACGGCAGGTGGAGCTGGCCAGAAGCCACTGTCAAAGGAATTGATCCTTTCCATGTAACGCTGCCCCATAATGAACACACAGCACATCATACCATGTGATCATAACGTCACGACGTGACAGTTGAATCGGTCCTGTCGCAGGGTGGTCACCTCGATCTGGACAACACGTGCTTGCACGACCTCTACAATTACAAGCTTCAAAATGTACAACCCAACACGAGTGGTTACTTGTACCACACCATGACGACGCCTCCTGTAGATGCCTGGGCACCAAACACGACGAGTGACCTCTTGGATTGTCGAGAAGAATCAGTACAAAGCACAGATGTGTGCGTCGCTGTGAAAGGTGTATTCTCGGCGTCTCGCATTTATTTGTGGACATCTCAAGTGCAACACGAAAAGAGTTTTATGAGGTCTTATGGTGCATCTTACCCTATTGGACGCCAGGTTTTTTCCGCGAGCGGTATGGCCGTAGGAGACTTTGACTCCGAGACCGACTCGTCGGGGAGAAGGCGGTCGTATGGAGACGTCATCATTGGTAACACCTTATTTTTGAGCAGCATGCGTGCACGTGGTAATGAAGTGGGAGACTATTCTGGCGTGGACGGTGTGGAAATTGGAAGTCGTCCGTTTTCAAAGGTTTGGGTGGGAGACATTGATGGTATTTTTCCTGATGACATCGTGGGAAGGCACGAAGACGATGGCTCCGTTGTTGTTTACATCGGATATGTAGACTCTGCTCCGTCGGTGCCGACATATATGCTGCCACTTTCTTTTCGATATGCCGGAGAGCTTATACCCGCGGATGCTGGCTATACCGCAACGACAGTCTCGTTTGTTCATACTATAAGTGGTTACGGGACGGATTGCCGTAGTGATTCTGCCTTGGGATGCGTAAGCTACCAAAAGTCTATATTCATTGGAACTGGGAGTGCTGCGACCGACAAGATTTGGACCACTGCCGGAAGTTCCAAGTCGTTTGAATCCGTGTTTGTGAATACTGAATCAAACGAGTGTCCATTGTCTTCTGATGGAATCACGGCGACGCTGCCTGTAAAGAGCTACGAGGCGTGCGTTTCCGTCGCGAAGCACTTGAACCTGCGACAGCCGTCGCCTGACACTGTACACATCGTTCACACCACCGAACTGCCCTTGTATTCGTGCGTCCATCTCGACCTCACCGACAGCGTCGTGAACAGACTCAATACGCAGTATGCGCTCGTATTCAATGAAGGAGTCGATGAATTCGGAGAGTTCAGACGCAGATTGCAAACTTCGATTTACCCGCAGACATTACGCGACGTCTCTTGGACACATGATGACGTCGAATCGACATACTTGGCGAACTTGCTGTGTCTTCAACCAGAAGCTAAATTTAGAGCGTTTGTTCCACCAGCCCCACCAAGTCAGGCCACTCAAAGGTTTAAAACGGCCAGGGTGGACGACTGCAAAAGCATTCAAAACCCATGCGACTGCTGTCGTTCGTTTGAGCAAGACGCTTCGATGGCGTCTCGTGATTGTGTTCCATCGGAGGCTGGCAGCTTGTGGACATTCTTCCCTCCGTCCTCCCCTCCTCCTTACTCGGATAATCAGGATCGTCAAGAATACGGCCGCAGGTTGTCTGAGTTCAGCTGCAAGGCAGATGGAGACGACATGGACAGTGTGGCAGGTTCGTGCTCGAGTATCCTTCCCTTTTGTGGAGACCTTTCGGTGTCGACTGTACTCGAACCACTCGAAGGCACCAAGCACGAAACGTTGTGTTCTGCCTCCTTCTACACCGACGTAAATCAACAGTATCAAGCGATCGCCATTGGAACTGCTGCCGGAGCGTCTAACAACTTGGTCTACATGGCGCAGCCTTCCGTCAGCATGCGACAGTTGGAAGAGACACGTGACGAGGAATCGGTGGCCGTCTCAGTCGTACGAATCGACGGGAGCG
>Ga0228635_1000784_pt1 | contig 17826 bp, 12 predicted proteins | sample 44DmetaG_FD_182699 | JGI IMG/M metagenome (GOLD analysis project Ga0228635, IMG submission 182699) | Seawater microbial communities from Monterey Bay, California, United States - 44D | ecosystem: Environmental > Aquatic > Marine > Coastal | place: USA: California | collected 2016-09-30 | reverse complement strand
CTTACCGCGGAAGATGCAATCATTTCGGACAGTTTGAATCACGCATCTATTATCGACGGTGTCCGTCTATGTAAAGCGCAACGTTACCGTTATGCAAATAATGATATGGCAGATTTAGAGGTCCAACTGAAAGCTGCTGAAGGTGCCCGATTCAAAATAATTGTGACCGACGGTGTTTTTTCCATGGACGGTTATGTGGCACAATTGGACAAAATTTGTGATTTAGCGGACCAATACGGCGCACTCGTAATGGTAGATGAATGCCACGCCACCGGGTTTATTGGTAAGACGGGACGTGGGACAGTCGAGCTGAAAAACGTGCTGGGGCGTGTAGATATTATCACCGGAACTTTAGGTAAAGCTCTGGGCGGTGCAATGGGTGGTTTTACTACCGGACGAAAGGAAATTATCGAGATGTTGCGTCAAAAATCGCGTCCATACCTTTTCTCTAACTCACTAGCGCCAGCTATCGTAGGGGCCTCGATTGAGGTATTGAATTTGTTGAGCGAAACTACAGACCTGCGTGACCAGTTAGAATGGAACGTGAACTACTTCAAAGACGGCATGAAGGCGGCAGGCTTTGATTATAAGGATGGTGATAGTGCTATTGTACCGATCATGCTTTACGATGCAGCCTTAAGTCAGGAATTCGCAGATAAACTGCTTACAGAAGGCATCTACGTTATTGGCTTCTTTTATCCGGTTGTACCGCAAGGTCAAGCGAGAATTAGAGTTCAGTTGAGTGCTGCACACAGCCAAGCACACCTCGATAAAGCCATTGCGGCATTCACGAAGGTGGGTAAGGAATTAGGAGTAGTAGAGTAAGGAGTCCACTTTTAACAACACTTTATCGAGGTTTATTCACCACTCAAAGTGCTCATCTGCAACCGTAGCGTTACTTTTGATCCTCAATTAGAACTACAGCACATGCTTATTCAGATTTTACAGTTCGTTTTAGGACTCTCTATATTGATCGTACTTCACGAGTTTGGTCACTACTTACCTGCACGTTTTTTCGGAGTGCGCGTCACTAAATTCTACCTCTTTTTCGACTATAAATTTTCTTTGTTCAAGAAGAAAATTGGGGAAACTGAATGGGGAATTGGTTGGATCCCGTTAGGCGGATATGTGAAAATTGAAGGTATGGTGGACGAAAGCATGGACACTGAAAACCTCAGCGAAGAGCCAGAGGATTGGGAATTCAGAGCAAAGCCGGCCTGGCAACGTGTGATCATTCTTACCGGAGGTGTCATCATGAATTTCATCACTGCGTATTTCATTTACGTCTTCTTATTGATGTCTTACGGAAAAGACTATTTGCCGAACGAAAGTTTAGTGAACGGTATCTGGACGAACGAAATGGGACTTTCGATGGGGCTTGAGAACGGCGATAAGATTGTAAGTATTGGTGATGTGGTTCCTGAGAGCTACCGTGAAATTCCAATGGAGATTTTATTAAGCCAAGAAGAGGATATCGTAGTAGAGCGTGCTGGAAATTTAGTGACCGTTCCTATCACAATGGAGGCTATTGAAAATATGATCAGCAACAAGAAATTTGTCGGGTTAATCAATCCGCGTATGCCGTATGTGATTGGAGGCTTTGGCGATGAAAGTGCAGGCAGTAATGCTGGACTGGCTGTGGGTGATAGCATTGTCGGACTCAATGGCCAGGAAATGCTGTTTTTCGACGAATACAAGAAGGCTTTACCTGAATTGGCGGGCCAAGAGATCACATTGAGCATCTACCGCGAGGGCCAATCTAATACCCTTAAAATGACGGTACCTGAATCTGGCCAATTAGGGGTTTACAACACTGGAGAAGTCTTCAAATACTACGAAATAAAGACCAAAACATACACCTTCGCCGAAGCTTTAGGTGGTGCAGGAGGCGAGGTTCAGAATAAATTAATGAGCTATATCCGTCAATTCAAGCTCATCTTCAATCCTAGGACGGAAGCGTATAAAGAAGTGGGTGGTTTCTATACCATCTTGAAACAATACGACCAGGCCTGGAATTGGCGCCATTTTTGGGAGTTTACTGCATTCTTGAGCATCATGCTTGGGTTCTTAAACATCCTGCCCATTCCAGCTTTGGATGGCGGTCATGTGATTTTCACGGTGATTGAATGGGTGTCCGGAAGAAAGCCTTCGATCAAAGTACTTGAAATTGCACAAATGATCGGTTTCTTCTTACTTCTCGCTTTGCTCATTTTTGCTAACGGAAACGACCTTATAAAAGCCGTCTTCGGCGGGTAAGTCTATGGATGTAAGCAGTACCATATACACACATCTCGGTCAGGTCAATGACCCTGAGATTCCGGTACTGAGTCTACACGATATGGGGATTTTACGTGCAGTAAAGGTACTCCCAGAGACCGACGAACGTCATGCGCAGGCGCTTGAACGCTTTCGTACGAGCCATCCCGATGCCCCAAATGAACATGCCGATCATGTCTATGAGATTGTAATCAGCCCAACTTACGTGGGTTGTCCTGCAATGGACCGGATGTCGCAGGATATTGAAGAAGCGATGTTTGTGCGCCAATTGCCCTTCGCTATCACCCAACAACTCCAACCTTCCTGGACCACCGAATGGATTTCGGAGGAAGGAAGGAAAAAAATGGAAGCTTACGGTATTGCACCTCCGGTTTCCGGGTCAGCAGATAAACGAGAACTCTTTGCGGAGGCGCCAAAAGTTCGCTGTCCCAAATGCAAAGACCCAGATACCCGAATGCTCAGTTTACACGGCAGTACAGCGTGTAAAAGCCAGTACGTATGCAACAGTTGCCTAGAGCCGTTCGAATACTTTAAGTGTTTGTAAAACGGCCGAGGTGAAATGCCCCTCATGTCCTAACTTTGAGGATCCCAAACACAGACTCATGTCAAAAAAGACCACTATTCCGTTCGAAAAAGCATTCAAACTCATGGCCACGGCCAAGAGTATGACCGAGCTGTACGAGCGTGAAAAGGATACGACATCAAAATATGTTCACGCGACGAGCCGTGGCCACGAATCGGCCCAGCTTGCGCTTGCCTTGCATCTCGAGGCAAAGGATTATGTTGCTCCATATTACCGCGACGACAGCTTGCTGCTCGGGATCGGCATGACGCCTAAGGATTTAATGCTGCAATTGCTCGCTAAGGTGGACGATCCTTTCTCAGGAGGGCGTACGTACTATAGCCACCCGAGTCTTAACGATACGGACAAACCGAAAATTCCGCACCAGAGTTCTGCCACTGGAATGCAAGCCATTCCTACAGCCGGTGTGGCCATGGGGATTCAATACCGCGAGCAGCAGGGGCTGGCCACTAAGGAGGAATTGGGCGGGATCGCCGTCTGTAGTATTGGCGACAGTGCCATGACGGAAGGTGAGATTTCAGAAGCACTACACATGGCTGCTTTGAAGCAATTCCCGCTACTCATGTTCGTTCAGGACAACGGCTGGGACATCAGTGCAAATCGTGCAGAAGTACACCACAGCAATGCGGTAGAATACGCAAAAGGCTTTACCGGCATTGAAGCCGTTGATATCGACGGAACCAACTTTGAGGAAGCGTATAAAAAATTAGGTGCGATCATCCAGACGATGCGCAAAGAGCGCCGTCCTTTCTTAGTTCGTATGGATGTACCGCTGCTGAACCACCATACTTCTGGTGTTCGAAAGGAATGGTACCGCGACGATCTAGAGGAAGCGGCGAAACGCGACCCTTATCCTATTTTGAGGGCGCAATGTTTGAAGGCCGGAATGAGCGAAAAGGAATTGGACCAGTGGGAAGCTGAAGCGGGCCAATTCGTTCAAGCCCAGTATGAAAGCGCCTTATCCATGCCAGATCCGCAACCCGCAGATCTACTTACCCATGATTTCGCACCCACCCCCATCACTGAAGAACGCGGCGAACGTTCGCCAAAAGGTGCTGAACCTACGGTAATGGTGGATGCAGCATTGTTTGCAATCAAAGAACTCATGGCAGCGCATCCAGAAGCATTGCTGTATGGACAAGACGTAGGAGGAAGATTAGGCGGAGTGTTCCGTGAAGCTGCCACGCTTGCTCAGAAATTTGGTGACGAGCGTGTGTTCAATACACCCATTCAAGAAGCATTTATCATCGGTTCTACGGTCGGTATGTCCGCTACTGGACTGAAGCCGTTTGTAGAAGTTCAGTTCGCAGATTACCTCTGGCCAGGCATGAACCAACTGTTCACTGAAGTCAGCCGCAGCTATTACCTCAGCAACGGAAAATGGCCCGTTAGTGCCGTCATCCGCGTCCCGATCGGAGCCTATGGATCCGGCGGTCCCTTCCACAGTTCTTCTATTGAAACTGCAGTGACGAGCATTCGCGGTATTAAAATCGCTTACCCATCGACAGGAGCAGATTTAAAAGGCTTAATGAAATCGGCTTTTTACGATCCTAACCCGGTTGTGATTTTTGAACATAAGGGACTGTATTGGAGTAAAATACCGGGTACAGAAGGTGCCAAAACACCAGAACCCAGCGAAGATTATGTCATTCCATTTGGGAAAGCCCGCATGGCATTAGAGGCAAATACTACCGCAGTGACAGCAGGCGATGCGGCCCTGGTTGTTACGTACGGAATGGGCGTTTATTGGGCACAAAAGGCGGCAAAAGCTTTCCCAGGACGCATTAGCATATTAGACTTACGTACCCTCGCACCGTGGGACCGCACTGAAGTCATGGCTCAAGCAAAATCGCACGGCCGTGCACTGGTCTTAACGGAAGAATGTAGTAGTCCAAGTTTTGCGCAAAGTGTGCAAGGTGCTATTGCTGAAGAATGCTTTGAATTTTTAGACGCACCTGTACAATTAATGGGCGCAGTGAATGTACCGGCTATTCCACTGAACACGACCCTGGAACAAACCATGCTCCCGAACGCTGAAAAAGTGGAAGGAGCGTTGCGCAGTTTGCTGGCGTATTGATAGGGACCAATTCAGTAAAAATGGGTACTTTAGTCGCTCAAAATCAGTAGTGATGAACACAGTATTTCTAGGGATCATGGGTCCCAACCAAATGATTCTCATCCTTGTGGTGGTTCTGTTGCTTTTCGGAGGCCGCAAAATCCCAGAATTAATGCGTGGTTTAGGTCGCGGTGTTAAAGAATTTAAGGACGGCGTTGCCGACGAAGAATCACAGGACGACTCGAAAGAGTAAACCCATCCCAACATAGCGCATATGAGTACCACGGCCCAGGCGGTTGAACAGTTTTTGGCAAAAATTGACCAAACGAAAGACCTCAACATTTTTCTAGAAGTTTGGGCAGATGAAGCGCGCGCGCAAGCGGCGCAAGTCGATGAAAAAATTGCTGCAGGAACGGCAGGTTCTCTTGCAGGAATGGTCATTGCGTTGAAAGATAATATTTGCTACCGTGGTCATACAGTCAGTGCTGCGTCGAAAATCTTAGACGGTTTCGAGAGCCAATTTTCAGCTACGGCTGTGGAGCGTTTGCTTGCCGCAGATGCTGTGTTTATTGGCCGTACCAACTGTGATGAATTTGCTATGGGGTCAGGGAATGAAAATTCTGCCTTTGGCCCAACGAAAAATCCACACGATCCTACAAAGGTACCAGGCGGTTCCTCAGGCGGCTCTGCTGCTGCAGTTGCAGCCGGTCTTTGCCATGCTGCATTAGGGTCTGATACCGGCGGCTCTATTCGCCAGCCTGCAAGTTTTACGGGAACCGTTGGCTTCAAGCCTTCCTACGGCCGCGTAAGTCGCCACGGGTTGATCGCCTATGCCAGCAGTTTTGACCAGATCGGTCCGTTCACCACTTCAGTGAAAGACGCGGCCCGCATCATGGAAGTCATTGCTGGACCGGATGCTTTTGACGCAACGGCGATGCAAGAACCATTAACTCCTGTTACAAAGGGCCAGCCCAAAAAAGTGGCGTACCTCAAAACCGCAGTGGACAATCCTGCAGTAGACGAAGGCGTTCGCAAGGCATTTATGGCCCAGCTCGAACTGCTTGAAAACGCAGGGGTAGTCGTTGAGCCGGTAGAGCTAGAGCTCTTGAATACGCTGGTTCCCATTTATTACATCATTACCACGGCTGAAGCCAGTTCCAACCTCGCGAGGTTTGACGGGGTTCACGCAGGTTACCGCCACCCAGAAAGCACGGATCTTGAGAGCGTTTATAAACTCAGCCGCAGCGCAGGATTTGGCAAAGAAGTACAACGCCGTATTATGTTGGGGACCTTCGTATTGAGCTCCGGATATTACGATTCATTCTTTGGCAAGGCACAATCGGCCCGTCGTTTGGTTCAAGAGTGGACCGACAAAACGTTAGAAGAATACGACGCTATTTTATGTCCTACCTCGCCTACGACAGCGTTTGAGATAGGACGCGAGGTGAGCGACCCTACCGTGAATTATTTAGAAGATATTTTTACAGTTCAAGCAAATATTGCAGGCGTTCCCGCCGTTAGTATTCCTATGGGCGTCCATGCAAACGGACTACCGATGGGTCTTCAGCTCATGGGAAGTAACGGTGCGGATTTGGACGTATTGGCCATGGCCGATTGGATCCAAAACCACTAAGAATGCGTACGACAATCACCTTACTTTTTACCTTCATTTTCGCTATTGCTTTTAGTCAAAATAGCGACACAACTGCGTTATCCGCTGATACAAACGCAACCGGGCTTGCGGCGTCAACTGCTTTAGATAGCGCCGCACTGTGGGCACTGGATGACCGTCTTGCAAAATTGGATTCTGAGCATGTTTTTCGCACCGCAGCTCAAGTTAAAACCATTGACACCGTACATCCGCTGCCGCTAACGGACAGCATCTTTGAACACTACATGGCGGAATTGGACCAACGTACTCCGTTTGAGATGACCTACAACCCAACGGTTCGAAAATACATCGAGCGCTACCTTAAATTTGGTACTGCGCGGTTGAGTCGCATGATGGCTCACGGTCAATTCTACTTCCCCATGTTCGAGGAACACCTCGACAAATATGACATGCCGTTAGAGATTAAATACCTGGCAGTTGTAGAAAGTGCGTTAAACCCTAAGGCCCGCTCCTACGTCGGTGCAACCGGATTATGGCAGTTCATGTACAGTACAGGTAAGATGTATGACCTCAAGGTCAACAGCTACGTTGATGACCGCAATGATCCTATGAAAAGTACCGAAGCTGCATGCCAATACATGCTCAAAATGTATGCGGTATTTGAAGATTGGAACCTCGTTTTAGCAGCGTACAACAGTGGTCCCGGCAATGTCCGCAAAGCCATTCGCCGCAGTGGGGGAAAAACTTCGTACTGGGAGATTCGTCCGTTTTTACCACGTGAAACTTCGGCGTACGTACCGCTATTCATAGCAGCGACTTATGCCATGGAGTACGGGCACATGTACGGTGTAGGACCCGCAGATATACCTGCCTACTATATTGAAACCGATACGGTCCGCGTTACAAACCAATTACACTTTCAACAGGTGGAACAGCAGCTGAGTGTGGCACCCGACCTGCTGGAATTCTTAAATCCACAGTACAGGTATAAGATTATTCCTGTAGTCGATGGTACAGATTATTTCATCACCCTGCCTAAGGAAAGTGCAGCATCCTTTAGAGCCCAGCAGGATTCTATTTATTCGATTGCTGCTGGCTATTTTGAGTCGCGCGCAAGTGCTATGCCCGAATTCACCCAAATGAATGAGCGTACAACACATCGCGTTAAAAGCGGCGAAACCTTAGGTCACATTGCCGGGAAATATGGAGTAGGCGTGAGTGAGATCAAACGTTGGAACGGCCTAACTTCAGATATGATTCGTATCGGTCAACGCATTGTAGTTTATCCGCGCCGCATCTAAACCGACGTGCTAGAGGGACGCTTTGGTCTACTTTTTGCCTATTTTCAAGCACTAAATCCTGCATTATGTTTCGCAATAGCGCTTTAGCCACATTTCTTGTTACTGCTTCGTTTTCTCTTGTCCTCTTTAGTGGATGTGCAGAGAAAAATGCCGACGGTACCACCAAAAAAAAGCAGCGCATACTGCCCCCTTCAAGCGGCACGCACAGTGAACTTTTGCTGGTCATGCCAGATGAGCTTTGGGAAGGTGCACCGGGGGAAGAATTCAGAGCTTTGTACCTTGCAGATGTAGAAGGATTGCCACAAGCGGAAGCCTATTTCGACGCCTCTAGAGTTGAGCCGAAGGACGTCAATAAAATTCTACAGAAAACAAAGAGCATTCTCTGGGTTGAAAAAAGCGATACCTCCTTCGTGAAAATGCAGAAAGATTTATGGGCGCGTCCGCAACGGATCGTTCGCATAACTGCACCGAGCGAGAAAGCTGTAGCGAAATCCATAAAAGAAAGCGCAAAGCAATTGATGGCTGCCTTTAAAGAGCACGACATGAGTGTGATTCAGGGTCGGCTGAAGAAATCTGCCTATGCTTATACCCATGAAAACTTAAAGGATATAGGCATTAAGAAGATGCTACTGCATCAAGGTTTTGACCCCACATTAGACAAAAAGGACCTGAAGATTTTCGCAACGAAAACGGTGAAAACGATTCAGTACGTAATGGTCAGCGAACGCCCCATGACGGAAGGTCTGGTCAGTGTTGATGCTATTATTGCGCACCGCGACAGCATTGGAAAAAACTATTTTGAGGGCAGTTATGAAGGATCCTATATGTCTACTGAATTAATGATTCCTCCCAGCATTGAGAATACAGAAATCAGCGGGATGTTTGCTATTGAAACGCGCGGATTGTGGCGAATGAATGGCGATTTTATGGGTGGCCCGTTCTTATCCTACACCATTTACGACGAGAAAAACGACCGCATATTGACCATCGAAAGTCTACTCTACGGACCTACCGCGAAGAAGCGAAATGTAGTGTTAGAAATGGAGGCAATGATGCGTTCCATTAAGTTGTAGTAAAGCCGCCTATACTGTACCTTGGGAAGACAAACCCAAGGAAGCATGTTAGAAGTAACTACAAGAGAAGGTGTATTGACCATTACCTTCGACCGTCCAGACAAATTCAACGCATTTAACCGCGAACTCGCCTTAGGTGTGCAGGAAGCTTTGCGCCTCGCTGCGACAGATGCGAAGGTTCGTTGCGTGGTGATTACTGGAGCAGGTAAGGCCTTTTGTGCCGGTCAAGACCTAGGCGAAGCCATCGCTGAAGATGGCCCCACGTTGCGCGACATCGTCGCGAAGCATTACAATCCCATCATTAAAGCCATTAGAGAATTACCGAAGCCAGTGATTGCAGCGGTCAACGGTGTTGCTGCTGGGGCAGGTGCAAATATTGCGCTCGCTTGTGATATTGTAGTGGCTCACGAAAAGGCTAGTTTTGTGCAAGCCTTTAGTAAAATTGGCCTTATTCCAGATAGCGGAGGTACGTTTACACTGCCTAGATTGGTCGGTTTTCAGCACGCGAGTGCACTGATGATGACCGGCGATAAGGTACCTGCTGCTCAAGCGCAGCGCATGGGAATGGTGTATCAGGTGTTCCCGGAAGAGCGTTACGAAGGAGAAGTTGCTGCATTGGCGCTGCGCATGGCTCAGATGCCGACTAAGGCTTTGGCGTTGACTAAACGGGCGTTGAACGCAGCGGCAACGAACGATCTCAACACGCAATTGGACCTGGAAGAAGCACTGCAGACCAAAGCAGGAAAAACATACGATTTCAACGAAGGTGTCCAGTCGTTTTTGGAAAAGCGCGCACCTGAATTTAAAGGAGAATAAAATGAAAGTAGCCGTTTTAGGTGCAGGTGCCATGGGCACTGGGATTGGACAGATTGCCGCACAGAATGGGTGCGACGTCGTGTATTACGACAGTTTCCCTGGTGCCACAGACCGCAGTAAAGCGTCGATAGAAAAGATTTTTAATCGGTTAGCGGAGAAAGGTAAAATCACTTCAGACCAAAAAGAAGAAATGCTGGGCCGCATGCATTGGAGTGCAGATTTAAATGCCGTTTCGGGCGCAGATTTAGTGGTTGAAGCCGTGATTGAAGACCTCGAGGTGAAAAAAGCGTTGTTCGCGCAAGTTGAGCCACTAATTGCTGAAACCGCTTGGCTGTGCACCAACACCTCCAGTCTCAGCATAGCAGCACTTTCAGCTGGACTAAAACATCCTGAACGCTTCGGCGGTTTGCACTTTTTCAACCCAGCACCGTTGATGCCTTTGGTAGAGGTTGTGCCAGGAGTGAAAACCGGCGATGACTTTACCGAACGCATGGAAGCCTTAATGCAGCAATGGGGTAAAGTACCTGTTGTGGCTAAAGATACGCCCGGGTTTATCGTGAATAAAGTGGCACGTCCGTTTTACAGTGAGGCCATTAAACTCTATGAAGAAGGAGTGGCAAGTGTTGCTGAGATTGATGCCGCAGTGAAAAGTATAGGGTTTCGAATGGGACCTTTTGAATTGACCGATCTCATAGGGCACGACGTAAATTATACGGTGACGGAAACCGTCTGGAGCCAATTCTTTTACGACCCTCGGTTCAGACCTTCCATCACCCAAAAAAGACTTAAAGAAGCGGGATTGTACGGTCGTAAAACCGGCCGCGGTTTCTACAACTACGCAAGCGGTATGAACGCCGCAGTCGTGGCGCAAGAAGAAGCAGAAATTGATCCCATGCTGAGCGAAAAAATAGTCGAACGCATTCTGTGCCTCATTATTAATGAAGCCTTAGATGCAGTATGGCAAGGCATTGCCGCTCCGGAAAACGTTGATCTCGCCATGACTAAAGGGGTAAATTACCCTAAAGGACCCATTCAATGGGGACGTGAGATGGGCTGGGACCAAGTGCTCGGCACCTTGAAGCGCTGCCACAAACACTATGGCGACGACCGCTACCGCCCTTGTCCGTTATTGCGTCACCTGAATACGGGAAATGCGGAATTGGGCGAAGGTCAGTTGACGGACAATTTTATGGTGTGATACTGTGACTCAACCCAGCGATAAACTCCTTCAACGCGCCTATGCGCAGGATGCTTCCATCTATCAGGAAACGCCTGAATCTGTTGCCTTTCCAAAGTCCACAGAAGAGGTTATTGCGCTGGTAAAATCAGGCAACGCACTGATCCCACGCGCCGCAGGAACCTCCCTCGCGGGTCAAGTCGTGGGCGATGGTACGGTCCTGGATACCGGAAGGCACATGAACGCCATTCTCCACATCAACGTAGAGGAGCGATGGGCAGAGGTACAACCCGGTGTGGTCCGGGACGAACTCAACCACCACTTAAAAGAACATGGGCTATTTTTCGGTCCCAACACCTCCACCTCCAACCGCTGTATGATGGGCGGCATGGTCGGCAATAACAGCTCCGGCTCTACCTCTATTTCATACGGAACCACCCGAGAGAAATTAGTAGGTATGGAATATGTCACCGCAGATGGCGTGTTGCGCGCTATGGGCAATATCGACTCTGAAGGGGTGCGAGAAATTCCTGAAGCCGTTGAACTTTGGCGCGAACAGTGGGCTGAAGCTTGGGCTGAAGAGAACCTTGCCACATATTTTCCAGATCCAAGCATTCACAGGCGCAACACCGGCTATGCTATTGATTTGATTGGTGCAGACCCAAAAGCGCTGCTGCAAGTACTGTGCGGCTCCGAAGGAACATTGGGTATTACTACGAAAATTCGATTAAAATTGGATCCGCTGCCTCCTGCACATATTGCTGTTGCAGCGTTGCATTTCCGCAGTATGGATGATGCCATGGGGGCAACACCCGCGCTGATGAAGCAGCGGCCTTACCAGTTGGAGTTGATGGACCGCATCATTCTCGAATGTACACGTGAGAGTAAAGAATATTCCAGCTACCGCAATTTCGTTCAGGGCGATCCTGCTGCTATTTTATTGGTGGAAGTTCGTGGCGAAAGCGAGGCAGAATTGGCTGAAAATCTCGCGGCATTACCCACAGATTCTAGCTATGCTAAGGCGGAATTATTCGGTGACGAAAGCGATAAAGTCTGGAAGCTCCGTGCGGCAGGATTGGGACTACTTTCCAATGTCCCGGGCGATGCAAAACCCGTAGCGTGTATTGAAGATACCGCCGTACGCATCGAGGTGCTCCAAGACTACATCCGTGAGTTTGATGCATTGATGCAAGGCTTCGGCCAGGAAAGTGTGTACTACGCGCATGCCGGTGCCGGGGAATTGCACTTGAGACCTATTTTGAATTTGAAGACTTCTGAAGGGGTCCGATTGCTGTATGAGATCAGCAAGGCCAGCGCCGCGCTCGTCAAGAAATATGGTGGATCCTTATCTGGCGAGCACGGCGACGGCCGCGTCCGTGCAGCATTTATCAAAGACTTTTATGGCCCCGAGGTGTACCCTTGGATGGAAAGCTTCAAGAAGGCGTGGGATCCTGAGAACCAGTTGAACCCGGGCAAGATTGTGGGCGCCAAACCCATGAACGAAGACCTACGGTATAAGGTGGACCGCGCCGAGCCCGTCTTAGATACCCAGTTCCCTTTCGCCGAAGAAGGCGGCTTTCTGCGTGCTGTAGAAAAGTGCAATGGATCTGGCGACTGCCGACGACTGCCGCATACGGGAGCTCTGATGTGTCCTTCTTATATGGCCTCCCGCGATGAATGGGACAGTACGCGTGGACGGGCGAATGTGCTCCGCAGCGTATTGACCGAGCAAAGTATAGAAGGATTTAAAGCGCCAGAATTGGCCGAGGCGATGCAACATTGTGTGGGCTGTAAAGGCTGTACGAAAGAGTGTCCTTCCGGGGTGGATATGGCGGCAATGAAAGCAGAATACCTGTACCAAAACCGCTCTAAACGCACCATAGCGGATAAGGCCTTTGCCAACTTCCACAAGAGTTTGAGCTATCAGGGATGGTGGCGTTTCATCAACCCTGTTTTGAAATCAGGACTGACCAAGCGATTGATGGGCATTCATCCAGAGCGATCTGTTCCGGGGCTGGCACCACCGGCCTATATGAAAGCCTATGAAAAAAGCTATTCGGTAGAAAGCGCCGCAGGCCGCGAGCGCGCGGTGATCTTGTGGGTGGATGAATTTACACAGGCGAACGATCCCATGTTGGTGGGCAAGGCTTGTGATGTGCTCGGCGCGCTCGGTTATAGTCCAGCGGTCGTTTGTAGCCCAAGTGGACGCGCTGCGCTCAGTGGTGGTTTTTTACCAGAATCGAAGAAATTGGCCCAAAAAGCACTAAAAAAGCTCCAAAATGCAGCAAAAACGCTCAAAAACGCACCGATTTTAGGTGTAGAGGCAAGCGCAGTTCTTAGCGCGGTAGACGAATACGGTCGGTTGTTGCCAGAGGAAAAGAAGTGGATTGAAGATCAAAGGATAGCAACGATTGATAAATTTTTAGCGGACGAATTGCCAAAGCTGACCGGGACGAAGCAACTCTTCGCGCCATACCCAAAGGAAATTTTACTCCACGTGCACTGCCACCAGAAAAGTTTAGAAAGCGCAGGCGATACAGCCTATGTACTGCAACTCCTTTTAGGAGCGAAAGTAAATCGAGTGAAAAGTAGTTGCTGCGGTATGGCTGGGTCGTACGGAATGAAACGCGAAAATTTCGAAATGAGTAAAAAGATGGCAGATTTGGTTTTACTACCGGCCATTGAAGCATTCGAAGGTGAACACATCGTTGCGACTGGAACTTCGTGTCGTCACCAGATCGATGACCTCAGTTCGCGAAGCGCAGTACATCTTATGGATGTGCTTTGGGAGCAGCTGCAGTTTTAGGCGGACCTAGTTCTCTGCCTGCTCAAATTTCACAATGACATCTTGAATTCCCGTGAGTACGGTATCACGCATGCCATGAACGATGGACAAGGTGTAACGCTCGTTTCCTCTGAAGCGAACAGCACCTCCACCTATGGGCGCGAAAACCGTTTTAAGTGTGCTCATTCCCGTTCCATTCCATCGGCCCAGATCGTCTGCCAATGCCATGTTTACGGTATCAGAATATTCCACGCCCTGACTCGAACGTATGGTGCGAAAGAGGTAGAGATTGTTGTACGGGTAGTCGTCTAGATGCCGGACGTACATGCCCATGAAAACGGGCGTTTCTGCATCTTCGGGCGCCCACTGGACCGTGATGGCGCTATCTACATGCCACCGGTTGTTTTCAAAGCTGGTCAATTCATCCAAAACTGGAGGCGCCGAACAACTTTGTAGAAAAAGAAAAAACAGTGAAAAAAGACCCAAAACGAGTCGATTTTCAGCTGTTTTTATGTGTTTTTGCGCAAAAAACGGCATTATTCTGCTTTTTTCGGTGCGTTTGGTTTCTTACCATTACGGTTACGACCGCCGCGATTTCTGTTGCGTCCACCGCGGCTTTTACGGCCCTTTGGCTGATCGAAACGGGTAATGCTGTCTTCTGCACTTCCGCCCACAAAATCGGCCACCGCGACCTCAGCTTTCGCTTTTGGTTGTTCGATGTACGCAAATTCTGCAAGGTTGTCTGGGGTTTCCCCTTGTTTGTTCGCTTCCACAATCTCAAGAACCTGGTCGAGCTTTAGTGGCACCCAGTTGTTTGGATCGCTGTCGAGCGAATACCACAGCATCTCTTTGAAAATATCCATTTTCTGGAAGAACGCTACGCCTTTCGCGAGCTTGAGTTTCTTTGAAGGCGATGGGAATCGCTTCACTGCTTCGATGTAACTGTCTAATTCATAGTTCAAGCAGCACTTCAACTTCCCACACTGGCCCGCCAACTTTTGCGGATTCAGACTGAGCTGTTGATAGCGCGCTGCCGCAGTATTCACACTGCGGAAATCACTGAGCCAGGTAGAACAACACAACTCACGGCCACAGGAACCTATACCACCTAAACGCTGGGCTTCCTGGCGTGCGCCGATCTGTTTCATTTCAATACGAACAGAGAACAATTGGGCCAATTCACGGATCAATTGACGGAAATCTACGCGCTCATCTGCCGTGTAGTAAAACGTCGATTTAGAACCGTCGCCCTGAAATTCCACATCGGAAATTTTCATCTTCAACCCTAGACGCTGGGCCACATCGCGGCTCTGCATCATGGTTTGCTTTTCACGCGCTCGAGCCTCAGCCCATTTCTCTAAATCGCGCTCTGACGCTTTACGGTATACTTTGTTCGGATTCTCTTCCGATTCATACCTGAATTTCTTTTTATTCATCTGGAGCTTTACCAGCTCCCCGGTGATAGAGACGTTTCCTATGTCGTGTCCGGAGTGGGCTTCTACAGCCACAGCATCTCCGATCTGGAGTGGAAGACCTTCTGCATTGTGGAAAAATTCCTTGCGTCCGTTCTTAAATCTGACCTCAACCCAATCAAAAGCTTGATCTGTCGAGGGTAGTTCCATATTTGAAAGCCAGTCATAGACCGACAGTTTTCCGCATCCTCCAGTTCCACATGAGCCGTTGCTTTGACAACCCTTTGGAACGCCACCACCGCTGCCACAATTACTGCATGCCATGGTCGTTATATTTATGCTATCAAACAACAACTTTGTTGTGTTGTTTGCGATACTAAGGTCGTAAATTGAACCCATGATTGAACGGAATCTGTTTAAAATTCTCCTCACCGCTTGTTTCGCGGTTCTACTGGCCCCGTTAGCGAAGGCACAAGAAGGGAAATGGCAGGCTGCGGATGCCTTTGAGTACTGGGTTGACCATCTCCCCTACAACACGTTTGAGCACGTGGACCAATTAGACCCCCTCGTGTTCTGCGCCTCTCAGGACAACCTACTCATCATCGATGGCAGCACGGACGAATTTTCCAGGTACTCCCGCATCAACGGACTTTCAGGAACTAACATCACCGCCTTACGCGCAGATGTTTCCTCACAAACCGTTTGGATCGGCTATGCCAACGGGCGTATCGACGTTTGGCGTAATGGCGCTTTCCAACCCATCACCGCCATTGAAGAAACTCCCTCGTTTACTGGACTAAAACAAATCAATGGCTTCGCCTTTTTTGATGGAAAAGCCTATGTCGGAACGAACTTCGGATTGGTAGAATTTGAGATTTCTTCCCGCCTCGCCGGTCGAACTTTTCTTCTAGGTGACAACTACAGCCCTATTGCCGTTTCTTCATTTGACATCAATCCAGCGGGCACAGCCTGCGTACATTCCCCTGCCCAGCTAAATGAGTTTTTAGTAGCCGACCTTACGGAAAATTTACCGCAATGGAACCCTATCGATTACCGTGTTTTCGCAAGTGTCTACGACCCTAACAACCTCGTATGGTATGGTATCGATGAATGTTTCTTGTATGCCGCAACGGACCTTACTTCAGGAACACTGCTTTTTAATGTAACAGAAAACAGCAACGGCGATTGGGAAGCTGGAAGCTATACGCAGCCTTGGGGCGGGGGAAGCTTAAGTCAAGAAATACAAGACATACGAGTAAACGATGAATGGCTCGTAGTTACACGAGATTTCAATGTGATTGGTAAAAAATCGGACCAAAAAAACAGTCCTGTGGATTCCGTCAATATTTCCAATGCACTCTTCGCTCCTGGCGTACTTCGGCCACTCTCCTCCACTTTTGTAGCCAGTGAAAATGCCTTCTACACGGGTAATTTTCAAACGGGAATGGTGCGCGTTAAAGACCGCACTAAAGTCAAACGCATTCTCCCCAGCAGCCCGTACAGCAATAAAGCATTTCATCTCGTGCCTTACGGATTGGGTAAGGATAACGACCCTGATCCAGATGGAACTAATCCATATGCCGCTGTTTACCGTGGAAATACAGGCGGAATTCTTCATTTACCGGGCGCCTTAAATGAGCTGTGGTCAAAAGCCTATTCCAGCGACGGCGCCGGTCGTTACGAGAATGAGCAGTGGACGCATTGGGATAAAAATTACCTCTACGGTTTGACAGATTTTGTCAGTGCTGCACACGAATTCACGGCATCGGGCGAGCGACTGTACCTCAGCAGTTGGGGCGGCGGGATTGTTGAGCTGACAGACGGTGATACTACGGGCTGGTTTCGCGCCAGCAATACCAATGGTGCGCTACTCGCCGTGAATGGTAATGCTAATGATCTGCGGACCGGTGGATTGACCTTTGACGATGAAGGCAATCTGTGGGGTGTGCAAAGTTTAGTAGCTGCACCATTGTTTAAGAAAGATGCAGAGGGAAATTGGTCCAATTTTGCTCTAAGCCCCGGTGCAGACGCTGTGGCGCTAAAAAATATCGTTCACCATGACGGCATGTTCTTCATCCAAAGCCGAACGAACGGCATCTATGCCTACCGAGCTTCCGACGGGCTGAAACGGCAGATCAGTTCGGGCACGGGAAGTGGAAATCTACCTTCCAATCATGTACTGAGTATGGCTGCAGACCAGGACGGAGAATTGTGGATCGGAACAGACGAAGGTTTAGTGGTGCTGTACAGTCCCTCAAATATTTTTAACGGTGGAAACTCCGATGCGCGTCCCATTCTCTTCGAGGAAGATGGTGTCGTACAAAAGCTCTTGGGTGAAACGCCCATAACGAGCATTTTCGTAGACGGTGGCAACCGAAAGTGGATAGGAACCCGCGGCGCTGGACTCTTTTTAGTCAGTCCTGAAGGCTTGCAGACCGTTGAACAGTTCACGGCGACCAATTCCCCTTTACTCGCCAACGACATCCTCAGTATTGCAGCAGATCCGACCAGCGGGGAACTTCTGATCGCTACCTCAAAAGGGCTGATCGGCTACCGCGGAGATGCAACACCCGGCTATACCGGCACTGTGCCCGAAGCCGCCATCTATCCAAATCCGGTACGCCCCGGCTATGAAGGACCCATTTTTGTCCAGGGCTGTCCTGAAGGCGCAGTAGTGAAATTTACGGACGTCACGGGAGCGCTTGTTTATGAAACACAATCGAACGGCGGAACA
>Ga0228635_1000768_pt1 | contig 17990 bp, 24 predicted proteins | sample 44DmetaG_FD_182699 | JGI IMG/M metagenome (GOLD analysis project Ga0228635, IMG submission 182699) | Seawater microbial communities from Monterey Bay, California, United States - 44D | ecosystem: Environmental > Aquatic > Marine > Coastal | place: USA: California | collected 2016-09-30 | reverse complement strand
TTATTCCCTTCAATATTGAATTTTGAACCGTCCATTGCTTCAAATTCGGATTTGTTGTGTAAAGCAATAAATGACTTTCCTTCATATAGTTCTTTTACATTATCAATGTATTTATTAAAAACATATTTGTCAGTTCCACTAACTTTCCAAATATAAGTGGCTGTGTCATTTTTAATTTTCAAGATGTCATACAAGTCATAATCGTATTTAGTTATCTCAAAGGTTTTATTAGTAAAAAGCTCTTCAAGTTTATAGCTTACATTTTTCCTTGATTTCAAATCATCTTCGTTTGCATAAATATTGTATGTACTCACATCAATCAATGTCACTAATTGTCCAACAACACCTGCCTTTTTTTCTTTTTCATAAATACCATCAAATGACATAAATTCGCCATTGTAAGGAATCGCTTTTATTTCAGGTTCTTTTGATTTGTCTTCAATTTCAATTTGACCATAAGAGATTTGACAAAAGGTCATTACGGTTAAAATCAATGTCAATTTTTTCATTAGTTACTTTTTTTTAATGTTACAACGTGTTTGTGTATGATTAGTGGCGTGTTTAAGCACCGAATTTAACAAATAAAAACCGAATAGAAAATCCGCAAGAATTTTCGTAAGTAGGCGAGAACTAGCCATTAATTATACACGTTGTTGTAAGTAGTTTTTTATCTTATTATTTCTTTAATTTCTTCTATCGTAAAAGCTGGTCGTTTTGAATGAATCATTGCGTGACAGTTTGGACAAACAGGAATTAAGTCTTTTATTGGGTCAACTTCATATTCTTTTCCTATTTCCGAAATCTGATTTATGTGATGGACGTGAATAAATCCTTTTCCGATTTCTCCAAAATGTTTTTCAAAATCATAAGAACACACTTTACAAGAATAGCCGAAATGCTTTAAACATCTTTTTCGGGCTTCAGGATTTCTTTCATATCGAGTTTGTACAATGTCTTTCGATTTACCTTCTTTATATGTTTTTTTAAATTGTGTTGTAACATCATTAGAAACAAAACTATTCTTTATGTACTTATTCTCCTTTATAAAGTTAAACCAGTTAGATTCCAAACTTTCCAAAACTTCTTCTTTTATTGAAATTCCGCTTTGTTGAGGAAACCATTGTTGTAAATTGTTTTTGTCAATACTTTCTAAAGATTCTTTGTCAAATAACTTGTTTTCGTTTGGGTTAATAAGAATATCGAATTCAATATCAATGTAGTTAGTCGTTTTATTTTCTGTTCCGTCCCAATGAGGTGCAACGTAGTATGAAGATTTGGCATAACCACTTCCCATTATTCCTCTTGGTTCGTTACCTAATCTAATTAAGAAAATTCTGTCTCCTTTTCTAATGCTCTTTGAATTTCCACAACTCCATCTTCTTTCAACATATCCAACTTTTTCAAGATGTTCAATGCTTTCTTGTAAATCTTCCCAATCCCATCTGTTAGGATTCCAAGCAAAAAGAAATGTGTTCATATTGTTCTGTTCTTAAATTACTGGCAACGTCTCGGCTATGGTGTCGTAGCATCCCGAAGGGTGCTATGCACTATATACATTGTTGTGTTTTCGTTTCTATTCTAATACGCATTCAAAGGTTCCTATTACTTTAAACGTGGTTAAATCATCATCTTCTAAAACTATGTTTTCATATGAGCTGTCAGTCGATAAAGGTTTTAAAATAATGGATTGGTGTTTCCAACCACTTTCATCTTGATATTTTTTACTCTCATATTCTTTTACTGTATAGCATGAACCGAAATCAGAATCATGCATATTGGTGTTTTCAACCAAAACTATTTGACCATTTCTCGAACCTCCTGAATATTTTCTAAATAAACATAATGCACCATTTGGAATTACCTTGTTCATAGACTCACCAATTACCTGACAAGCAAACAAGTCTTTACTCGGTTTAAATTTTTCAGGAATATTAAGCCATTCCACATCTTCTAATTGTTGTAATTCGCCAAATTCGCCAGCTGCTACTTTTAGGCTGTAAAGTGGAATTGAATTTTCAAAAGGTTTGATATTCTCCGTTTTGAATAATGTTTTGATTCCAACTTGATCGGTTTTGTATTTAGGCACAAAAGATTCAAAATGAGCTTTTAGTAAGGGGTCACACACATAGATGTATGTGCCTTTTATACCCCTAAGCATAATAGTTTTGTAAATATTTAGAATAAAGGCTTTTAATTCATTGGGGTCTTTAATGGACTGTTTTCCGTTTTTATCAAAGTAGTTTTCCTCGTTTACTATGATTTCTTTGGTCTCAGGATTAAAGGATATTTCGTTTCCGAAAATTATCCCAGAATAATTTAGATCATAGCCTTGAGTAGTATGTATACATCCAACTTCATTTATTGCTCCATCTGAATTAATCCAGTCATTTGAAGTGCCGTTCCATTTTAGCTGAACATCATCTATTTTGATATCAAAAGCATCTTTGTCCTTGTTTGATTTCCATTCCCAGGAGTAACCAGCAATAAGTCTTGAAAGCCCACTTTCTTTATCACGTAATTTTATTTGTTCAATCATCGTTTCGAGTGAATCGAACATGGTAAACTCGTACTCTTTAGAATTGAATATTGAAGAGCCTTCTTTTAGATTATTGTGCAATAAAGAGTCTATGTACTCAACATATGCATTTCCTCCTTTTACCCGAAACTGAGACTTTAATTTAAGAATTGAGGTGTCTTTATTTCTTTTGATTAGGTCAAATTGTTCTTTTTTGGCATCAGATGGTTTAATAGACTGTCCTTCATCGTAAAATAAAACAGTATGCTTGGATTGCATGGTAACCCAGTCTAATTCACTTGCATTATGCTTATCAAGATTAAGTGCTAGACAAGCTTTATCAAAAGCTCCGAAATAAGCACCTAGATTTACTCTCCTTCTCAATCTGTGTGACTCATCAACTACGAGTAAATCATATTTTTCCTTGCTCACTTGGGCAGGTCCAATAACCATACTAGCACTTAGTCCCTTTATGTTTTTAAATACTTTTTTTAATGTGGTTCTGAATGAAGACATTGGGACAACTAAAGCCATTTTAGGATTTGGGAGCACTTTTTTTATTTGATTAACTAAATCTATATAGAGGTTTTCTTCTGCACCGAACTCTTTAAAACTAAAATCCTCTAATTGACTTGAAAGCATTTTAAATAAGAATATGGCTAAAATTGTTTTACCAGTTCCAGCGCCTCCTTCCACAATAGTATTATCATATTTTCCTGTTGCAAGACTCTGTAAAATTTGAAATAGACCTTGACTCTGTTCCTTAGTTAAACTTTTATAAGGGGAGTATTTAAAGAGGTCAGAATTGTCAATATGCTCGATAGAGTGTTTAGATATTCCTTCTGCTCTAAGTTGATTCCAAATGGTGTTAAAAATATCCCAGTATACTTCCTTCTTTTGGTAATAATTGTGATTGGCAAGTCCAAGATTTCCGTTTAGTAGGGTGAATTTATTATCCCCTGACATATATTTTATCAGGTTAGATTCTATATCAAGAGTAGCAGATTTGTTGAATTTTTCACTTGTGATTAAATGGACAGATGTAAGTTTACTTTTAGCCCTATGTTTTAAGTGAGTTCCCATTCTAGAATAGGCATCAGTTGTTTCACCTACATAAGCTGTTTTGGTATCACCATCACTTAAAATGTAAACTAGAGGCCAAAGGTCTTTAGCAAAATGATTTGTATTAAAATCTTCAAATAGACTATTTTCAAAGTCGTAATGATTTATTTTTACTTGAGTCTGAATCATTAAAGCTCATTATATTTTTTCGCTGTTCCTTTAGCTTTTTCCACTGGGTATTTTTCTCCGTTCTTTTTGATTTTGTCAAGCAGGATATCTTTGACATCAAATCTATATTTTTCAGCTAACAGAAGAGAATAAGCAAGAACATCAGCTAATTCTTCTTTTACTTTTTCTTTATCTGCTTCTTCATGAGATTTCCATAAGAAGTTTTCTAAAAGTTCACCTGCCTCAATATTAAGAGCAACAGCGAGATCTTTAGGATTGTGAAACTGTTCCCAGTCTCTTTCATTTCTGAATTTAATCAGAGCTTCAGTTATTTCTTTTATGTCACTCATATTTTGTTCTTCTTAATGAAACACAACGTGTTTGTGTATGATTAGTTGCGTGGTTTAAGCACTAAAGTTAGCAAATAAATCACAGATAGAAAGTCCGTAAGGACTTTCGTAAGTAGGCTAGTACTAGCAATGAATTATACACATTGTTGTGCAACGTTTTTTATATTTTTAATTCAGTTTTTTGTTTGTTAGAAAATATTGAAATCATTAGCAAAACAGCCCAAATAATATCAATCACATTCCAAAGTTCTCGTCCAAGAGCGATTTTAAAAATCGGATTGATTAAAACTGTCGATGAAAGCCAAATCAAAAACCAAGTTTTATTTTTCTGATAATTGTTATACGCTAAAATTCCAAATCCAACCATTCCAACAAACCTTACCAATTGGTAATAACCATAATTCCAATCGAATAAGCAACCAACAAATAAAACAATTAAAACAATTTTTAAGAGCAACAACCTTTTGTTCATACTAATATTGGTCTGCGGATTCATAATCATACTCTTGCATTTCATCCATTGCATCTTCAACTATTTCGTCTCTGGTAATCATTTCGTATTGGTAACTAAATATGATAGACGCTGTTATTTTCTTTGATAAATTATTTTTCCGTGCGATTGTATCAACAACTTTGACAATATATTCAGGGTTTTCCATAATTGAAAAATTCAAACTTGTTTTAGCCAAATAATCTCTTAAAACTGAATTAGCTTTTACGTACGGAACATGTTTAATTATTGATATTAGTCCAATTTTTTCAGCGTCATATTCCAAAAACATATCTGCAATTTCATAATCTATTTCTGTTTTCGACTTTGTCGATTCTTCTTCTTTTGTTGATGAGTTACAAGAGCAAAAAAGTAATACAAATAGAAAAAGAGCTATAATATTTTTCATTTTGTTAAATTAATTACGTTCTTTAAATTCATATATTTTTAAATAAGTCTTATTTGATGGTTTGTACATAGTTCCTGTTCTCGTGTCCATTATCACTAAAGATTCGTCCTTGAAAACATAAACATATCTACCATTTCGTGAATAATTGTAGAGAATAATCAGTAATAGAATACTGAAAATAGAAAGAACTATTAGTTTGTTTTTTTGGTATTTGGTCATTTCCATAGGTTGGTTTTAAATGTTGCACAACGGTCTAGTATAACCGTCAGTTACGGGTTAATATGCGTTAATTTTCGGTTTGACACAGACTTTAGCAATTCCGAGTGGATTCGGACATAGTCGAATCCGCCGTAATTGCGGTTATACATTGTTGTAAAACGTTTTTTTCTCATAATGTTAATCGATATCGACCTTTTAAATTCCGATTATAATATTTGCCAAAAGAATCCGCATTTTTAAACTCGTTCCACGTTCCAATTGGCACACCACTATGAATGTAATTTTTTGATTTAGTTTCTATTATCAAGTATCCTATTTTACCATCGCAAGAATAAAACTCTGCGTCATAAATCCAAGAGCTTTTGCTGGTATCACAGTCATCGTGAAAATTAAAATCAGAAGATTTAATTGCTTGCAATGCATTTTCGTAATCGTCAAAACTGTCATTAAGTAAACTACAATCTTTACCACCGCAAGAAATTAAAATGGCTAAAATTGAGAATATGAATGAAAGTTTAAAAAATCTGGTCATTTTAGTTTTCTTTAACTCTATTAACCAATTCTAAATCTTCTTTTGAAGGCACAATTTTTTCGTATTCATAGTTTCCTAATTCGATAGAGTTGTCTCGCATAACTAATGTATTTCTGTAGGTGTCGCCAATATCATCGAAAGTTGTCTCCATTAAATTTCCATCTTTTTCTAAAATTTCCATTTCCAATTTCCAAACTTCATTTGCATCTGAAAAAGTCCTTATTCCCAAAAGGTTTTCTCCTTTGTTGTAAAATGGTCCAAAATAGTGAGTGGCATCCGAACCTCTTACTCTAAATACAGCATATTCATAATCTTCTAGAAATTGCTTTTTGACAATCATTTTATTTCCAGGGATTATGTAAACTTTGGTTAATTCGCCTGTATCGCTTAAATCTTGATAGACTTCAGTATTTTTTGGACTATAAACAGTATGTACACATCCTTTCAGCCCTAAAAAGAGCCAAAATGCTATAAAAATTCCAGTTCCTAGCTTATTAAAAAATGATTTCATTGGTTGGTTTTAAATGTTTTACAACGTGTTATATGTTTATAAAATACATCGTTTTTGGGTTTTATTTTCCGGATAACAACGCATTTCAATCGTCTATATCAGTTCTAAATATATTGATTTTTTTTTATTATTCAAGTTGGATGATAATTAAATTTAACAGATTTTGATAGTAACACTAAAAAGTAAAAATCCACTCTCTTCGAGAGGTTTTAGGATATATACCTACATTTAGTAATAAGTCCCTAAAAAGGAACTTTTCTTCTCGTTTATTATTTTTTAATAACACCTCCATAAGATCTGTTGCAAATGTAAATATTAAAAATTAAAAAGAAACCAGAAGAGATATATAAGAAGTTGGTTTTCAAACCATAAAACCTTAAATCGTTTTTAAGCTTGTTTTTAGGGGTTTTACATAAATTATACACATCACCCCACCTATTACTTTAAAATCATTAAAAACACAATTTAAACCTCCCCTAAGCCATTATACTAAATACTCGTATTATACCAATATGTATACAAAAATATCTAAATATACATTCGTGTCTCTATGATGATGTTCCCTATATATATATATATATATTTATAATGTATTTTATATTTATTTTTTTTTTTTTAGAATAGGATAAAAATCGACATTCCGACACTACTAGTACTTATAATGCTTATAATCAATAATTTAAGCCGTGTCGATTTTACTTTATTTTCGACACACCCGTGTCGATTTTCGACACTATTTAGTGCTTTTTTACTTTTTTTTTGTTGGTTTTAGGGGTCAAGGTCACAGACCGTGGTCTCTTTTTTGGCTTCTATGAGAGGTGAAATTTGGATCGACACACTTTTTTTAGTGGTATTGACACGGTTTTTCTTCATCAGATATATGTAGTAAAAATTCATCAGATATATGTAGTAATTGGGTTATATATACATTTCACAGCTAATCCTCAAAAAAGAAAACAACTATATAATCGATATGGGGGTGTTGTTTTGAGAATTATGGTTGGAATTTTTTGGCTATTTAAATTTGATTTTATAATTTTACATTGTATTTCGATCCTAGGTATAGGAACCAACCGAGTGTAGACACCACGGTGGTAAAACAATACGGACGACAAGTCAAAATAAACGTCATTCACACAATTGCTTTATCGGAATACAAATAACATTTGTTCAACTAAAATTTATTTGTATGCAATTTTTAATGTCTCGTTATGGTGGTCATAGTGTCACAATAGGAAAAGGTAAATCTAGTGACTCGAAACTTCCCGAGAACCAATCCTTGGATTATATGCTTGACCATTACGCTCAAGAAATTATTCCAAACTACTTCGTAATCTCATCCTATGATGCCAAGCCTGAATGGATGGGAGGAATGGAATGGAAAGATTTTCAAAACAAACCAGTGAAACTTGGTAGTCTTACCCATAGCTTTAATGAAATAGTTCTTCAGTATGATATCACAGTAACCACTCACATCTATCTTACCTATCATAAATATAGTAATGTGTTTTCAATTATTATCAAGACCCCGCAGGCTGATCTTAAAGATATTGTTCATGAATATGAGTCATGTTATGATTATGTCCTCACTGTTTTTATAAGAGGTAATGAAGGGAATCTAAAAAAAAGACCAAAAGATATTGAAAGAATACTCCTAATTCTCTTCTACAAAATGGGATTGGTTTATGAAGAGACCATCGATTTTTTTACACCATCTAAAACTCACATTGGAAAACTCATTAGTGAAGAATTCTGTAAAGATTTATCTACCGCCTTAGTTAATGTAGATACTGATGAAAAACTTATAGACCTATTAAATCAATATCCAGAATATTATGAATCATAAGAACACAAAAATTATAGAATATAAAGCTAATACGTTGATTGTAGCAAACCATGAAGAGAATGGTAAAAGTCTTTTTATTAAAGTGAACGGTCCAAATAGAAACATTGTTCTGGACTTTTCAAATGCAAATGACTACGTAGCGCTATGTTACGATTCTAAAGGAAATTTAAAAAGTAGGCACTATGCCATAAACGGAAAGGGAAGTTTCATGATACAGACACCCTACAGTACCATACACCTTGTACTGTTCAATTCAATTAACAAGATAAAAGAAGAAAACAATGATTGACCAAAACCACCCAATGTGGGACCATATCAATGCATCCCTTAAAGAGAAAGTAGATATTCTAGCTGAAAACCCCTATCGCTTTTACATAGGACAAAATGTGTGGGCTCTTAGAAACAGCAGACAAGAAATACTAGAGGATTATCTTAAGGAGGCTATTACCATTGAAAACTATGAGCTATGCCAAAAAATAAAAGAAGTAAAAACCTTCCTTAGCTTTATTAATAATCATAAAACCAGTAGAGATTACATCTTCATATTGGAAACCGAAGAGACCATGTGGGATGTTGACGTGAGGTATTATCTAAAAAAAGAGGACAACCTTTTAAAGCTCTATACCACCAACGATACCAATGAGGAATTCCACAACTGTAATGCCTCATTGGAAATAAATGATTACTTGAGTAAAAAGGACATTATTGAACTACTTGAGGATTACTATGAAAAGTGGCGGACATATGGTGGGCTGCCAAGATTCAGAAAAGAAGGACTAGTCTATGAAAAGGAGTTTTATACCATCATTGATAGTATAAATAAAAAAAAGGATCATTACATTAAGAAGGCGAAAGAACTAAAAACACCTTTTATTGACTATCTTGAAAAAGTAAATCTTAATCCTATCCCAGATGGTAAAAATGAATATCAATGGCTAGCAAAATGCCCATATTCAAAAGGTAAGCACCACATAATGGTCTCTACAAAAAATGATACCTATGGGTGTGGTTGGTGTAAGAAAAAAGGAAATCAAAGGGACTTGGAAAACTATTTAAAAACAAGAGAATTATGACACTTTATCATTTAGAAGAAATTCTTAATATTGGTAAACCTACCCTTGAATGGATTCATGATTTTATGAAGAATCAAGAGTTCTGCAATTATAGGTTTAAGTATTATTGTAAGAATGGTAAATGTCTTGGACAAGATTTTGATTTTATATCTGAATGGATTGATTTAGTGGATAATGTAGATGAGTTCAATGCTGTTGAGAAGAATAGGATCCCCCTGTTTTTAGGTTCAGAACCTGAGCTTTTACCTGCTGTCTTGTCAGAAGAAAATCTTCGTCTTAAATCACCAGTAATAGCCATTCTAAAAAATATGATAATTGTATCGAATAAGGTTTTAGGTTTAGGGTTTTATTCCATTAAACCAAGAAGAAGTAACGAGAGGGCTTATATGAAAAGACGGGAACTTATATTTTTTAATAATCCAGATTATGATGAAATTAAAACTATTGAAACCATAAAAAAAGTATATATCGATCATTTTAAATCCGAAATTACCATAGGACTGGAAGAGGGCTATACCCAGAAACCGATTGATAAATCCGAGGTAATAGGGTTTTTACAGCAATTCCAGGACAACCTAATCGAAAAAGGGGACATATACCTATCTGTAAAAATAACAGACTGTAATATCGTTATGTCTGGACAAGTGGAGCCACACCTTAGCATATCCTTTATCAACCACCCAAAGTACCCTGTGACCATTGATAACCTGAAGGGTATTGTGGGGCACCTTGCTATGGACCTAATGGAACGGTTCAAGCAGAACAGAATCGTGGTTATGCATTCTGATGAAACGGTGATGTTAGAGAAGAGTGATCAAATAGATGGTAGGATTAAATAATTATGCTGTTCAATTACGGAAAACCAAAAAAACTGCCCCGTGAACTGATATGGGAGATGTTCATAAACGAAGAAGAGTGCGATGGTGATGAAAACCTTGAATTTGATGACCCTTTAAAAAAAATGTTTATTTCATCATACTACAGTATCAAAAAAAAAAAAGAAATACTTAATTAGCATTTATAATTTACCAATACAATATCTTATAATTTTATTGACAAGCTTGAGAAAACTAATTCAATGACATATTCAAAAATTAATTATTCTGTTCATAACAAATTTTATTTATTTGATGATATAATATAGAATCTTGGACATTTTATAACACAATCAGAAAATAGAGTTAAAAAAAAAATTTAAATTGCAACTATAAAAACTTTTAACATGAACAATTATCAAAAATCAAAATTAGCTGTAGCTTCATTATTTTTAACATTCCTATTGATAATATTAAACAATTATTCTAAAAATGGCAGGTATTTATTGGATGATAGCGAAGCTTTAATAATCGATACCCGCAGTGGCAAAGTATACCATTTCATCAATGGAAAATATTGGGATATAAATGACACTAAAAAATATGGTGAGCAACCTTAGTATGCGTTCATACAGCAGCTAAAATAGAACATTAATGAAAAAAACAGAAAACATAATTAAAGTCATATTAAGCATTTTATTTTTAATTTGTTTATTTGATATGCCTTACGCTTATTATCAACTGGTCAGATTTTTTGGAATGTTTGGTTTTAGTATTTTAGCCTACGTTGATTATGAAAAAAATAAAACTTGGTTTGTAATTTGGTTATCATCTGCCATTTTGATTAACCCATTTTTTAAAATTGCTCTAGGGCGAGACCTATGGAATTTCATCGATATAATTTGGGCTATATTATTGATAATTAATATCTTGAAAGAATTTAGGAGGAAACGAAAACTATCAAAATAATTTTAACAATATATTAAAATGAATAAATCATTTTTAAGGTCAGCACTAACTATTACGTTAATATTATCAATAGCAAATATCGTAAACGCTCAAGTTTTTAAAGGTTTTTCAGCTTTTAAAGAATTAATTGAATATGAAGGTCAACGATATTTAATGGAAGAGATTTATGATGTAAAATCAGAAGATTTTGATAAATTGAAAATTGATAAAACAATAAAAGAAATAGATAATGATGAGGGGTTTATGTTCGTTTTGTGCTCATATAAATTTAATGATAAAACTGGTATAGTAATTACTTCTCTTAATAGCAAGAGTTTTTTTAATGACCGTTTTGAATTTAAAAGTGTTCATTTAACACATGAAGAATATTTAAATTTGTATGAAACTTTTAAAAAGTTAGAAGAAAATGATATGGATAATGAAGAACATATTTTAAGAAAATTTAGTGATAGATTAATAGTTGATGTAAATAAATCAGTAGGAGCCGTTTATTTCACTCTTTGGGTTGATATCCAAAATCGTCACACGTTTTCAAGGGATAAATGGGATAGGGCTCTCAAAAGATATAATAAATTTATCAAGTAAAATTAAATGATATTTTGAAATTATAATTCATTAGATTTATAGAAATTAATTTACCTACTATTTTATGCCTTTATCTTTTTACCTTTTTCATTTGTTTTTCTTATTAATGTTTGGTCAACAAAGCGTTTTAAGAAAAAATCCAGAATTATTTCCTTCTAAAAGAACTAAATTAATATCAATATCTATTATAATTGGGTCATTCTTATATCCGATTGGGATAATTTATTTTGGATTTCAATACTCATGGATTATTTCAATTATCACTGGATTATCGATGGTATTTCTCTGTGGTTTAATATACACTATATTACCTTTTCTATATTTATTGTCTCCTTTCTGGTCAGTTTTTCTGGCTGCTGCTATGGCTCTTGAAATTTATAATATTATTTAATATTTAGCATTTAATAAATTTAGACTTTGTAAAATTTCAAATTAGATCTTCACAATACGAGAGGGGAAATAATAGATTTTACAAAAAGAAATTATTAAAGATTATCTATTATCATTTTAACATTGTATTAAGTTTGTAAGCTTTAAATAAGAAGATCAAAACTTAATTAAATTTATATAATCAACCTCCATCTATTTTTTTAAGCTAAATAGTATTCGACACCATTACATTTAATTCTTAATACACTACCTAAATTTAGCGTATAGTACCTTTGGTTATTCATAGAGTAAACGGTAAAATTACCTTTAGAGCTTGATTCGGTTTTCTTTGAATTCTTTTTAACAGCTAATTTTGCATTCATATTAGAAACTTGACCGTTTCTCTTAACAAATGTCACGCTAAAAATTTTACCATTTTTTAATTCATCTAAAGTGAAAGTTTTCATAAGTTATATTATACTTTAAATATACAAAAAACCTAAGAAAATACCAAGGAATATTTCTTATAAACAATAATCATAAAGTGTTGTTTTGATTGAGTAAACCATAAAATAAAAACTAGAATTACTTACTTCAATTCCTTACAAGTTATTACTTTTTAAACCGCATCAAAAGAGCTTAAAATATTAGGGTTTATCATTTTTTTTTCTTAATTTTATGTATATTTATTGTTTTTATAATACTGATTTCCAGTGTTTTAACATCTTACATAGCAAATACGTAGCAAATATGATAATAGAAAAAAATAAATAATTATGAAATTAAACGACGATGTACTTTATCAAAAGTTTTGTGATAAGATAAACAAAAAACATGTTTATGATCAAGAACTTGATTTAAAAAATAATCCTAAATTCCTAGATAATTTAAAAGAAGTGCTTACTATAGGAGATTTGAATAAGAGCACTATTAAGAGGTTAGAAGGGAGTAAGATAAGAGTGATTTGGTCAACTACATTTTGTAGTTTTCGTGCATATATACTTCCAGAGAAAATCAGTGGGAAAGGAAACCTTTCGATTAAAGATTTACATGACTATATTTCAAGTAAAGATGAACATCTCAATGAACTTATTGGAGAATTTAACTGCGATGGTAAAGATGATGCTATTTTAGTAGGTAAAAAACTAAAAAAGTCGGATATAAAAAATTTAATTTTAGATGGTGTAGATATTACCTTCTATCAAGATGTTACAGATTGGTTTATTGAATTTTTAAAATCTGAACGTTTTTTAGAAAAAGAATATATAGAAATGTTTGACGGTAATCTAGATGAACAATTGGAAATAGATCATATATGGCGTGAATATTTTAGTGATTATTTGTGGGGGTTTAGCGAAGGAGGAGTTGAAAATATTGGAACAAGAATAGGATATACTATGAAAGATGAAAAAGATAGAGACATTTCATGTGCAATAGTATCGGAAGCTAGTCTAAATGGAGATTGTGATTATAAAGATTATCAGTTTACTAGTCTTAGGTTTATGTCGAAGAATAATTAGAAGTAAGAGTAAATAATTTAACTAGTGGAAATATTTAGAATTTTAATTGTTTACATAGCAAATACACAGCAATTATGATAATAAGTAAAAACAAATAAATATGAAATTAAACGACGAAACTATTATTCAAAAATTCCTAAAAAGAATAAATAACTCAGTAAGTACTCCTATTGATGATTTAAATAACAACACTAAATTTCTAGATAACTTTAAGGAAGAGGTTATACTAAATGATCTAAATCCTGAAACATTAAAAAAACTAAGTAAAAACAGCAACTTAAGAATCTATTGTGTTGATGGTAGAGGATGTTTAGGCTATAATCTTCCTAAAAACAATAAAAATGTTGAAGGAGGAAAAAATTTAACAAAAAAGCAGTTAAGAGAATATGTTTCAGATGAATCTGAAGAGTATAAAACATTAGGAGAGTTAAGTGCTGAATTTTCAAGTGGGTATGATGATGCTTTATTAATAGGCAGGAATTTAAATGAGGAAGATGTTGAAAGTTTATATTTTGGTTCTCAAAGTTATTCTAAATATTTAGATATTACTGAATGGTTTATTGAATTTTTAGAGTTGTATTGTAGTGCATTAACAGAGATACCAATTTCATCTAATTATTATGAAAGTTTGGCTAAATTTGATGCAAGTAACTTAGATGGGTATAAGATTGGAGAAATCTTAAAAATTGAAGCAGTATGTAATTTAGAGTTGCAGAAAGAAGGAAGCGGTGAATATGGGCTGACAGCAATGCAAATATTTCAAGCATTTGGAGGTCTAGGGACTGGAGGATTAGACCCTGCAGAAGCATGTGATTTTGATTTTGGAGACCTTATTAAAAGTAGTCCAAGATATGTAGGGTCTATATTATTAGATGATGAATATAATACTGAGTTAGAGGCTGCAATCATACCAAGTGACGAATATGAATGGCAGATAGATCATGATACTAACTTTCAATTATATTTCTATTTAGAAGAAAAGTAAATTATGGATGAAAACAACGAATTTAAATGGTTAGCAATATTTTTCTTATTGTGTGCTTTTTCTATGGGATTTTTACTTGCTAAAACAATATACGATGATAGACCAATTACTATAGAGGAATTAAATGAATATGAAAAGACAGAATGGTATGAGTAAATATAAAATTTAAACAAAATAAAAAACTCAATAAATAAATCTAAAATACATTATGAAATACACAGAAAAACAAGTAAAATTTATTTTAAATAATTACATAACTAATGAGACCAAGTGTGTTGACGAAACTGGACATTCTTTAAGTAGCATAAAACTAATGCTACAAAACATAGGCGCAAGTTACGGTTTTGTTAATTTTGGAAAAGGGAATCCTATGTACACAAAAGTTGCTGATGAATACAGACAGAGTAATCCAGTATTTGGAGAACCAATGACTAAAAAATCATTTTGTATGAGGTTTGGAATTATTAAATAAATTAACAATGATAGACTTACTTTTTATTATACCAATTATAGCATTTGTCATTATTTTTATAGTTGCAGTGTTTAAATTTTTTTTTAAATCCAAATTAAAAAATGTCTGGGAAGTTTCCGAAAAAAAGAACAATACCCAAAAAACTAAGAGCATAATAAATAATCTTAACACGAATGAAGAATTATTTTTTGAAAAGTTTAAAAATGATCAGGTATTTAGTGACAGACTAAAATTATTTTTCCCAGAGAACATAACCTATATTCATAAAGATGTAATAATTGGAGTTGCAAAAGAATTGACTAAAAACGGGAATTTTATAAAAACTAATAAAATAATTGAAAATAAGAAACAGGGTTTATGGATTGTATACTACCCTAATGGTAGCCATGACGAGATTCCTACTAACATAGTCGATAAGGTGAAAGATTATGATAATTTAGAAAAATTCTGGTCAGATAATTTTAAATCTTTAAACTGGAACTCTCAATTAGTCACTAATGTTATAGAGTCTAAAGGGAGTTACATAGATAATGAGCGAGATGGCTTATGGAAATATTATTATAAGAGCGGTCAAATAAAAAGTGAAGTTTTTTATGAGAATGATGTTGAAATTTCAAGCAAACAATTTGAGGACAATAACGAATATGGTTGGGCTACTGACATGTATTATGAAACTGGTGAAATAAGGAGACAAAGCAAATTTATAGATAAAAGAACACAGCTATTTAGGTCTCTACACAAAAACGGTAAAATAGAGTTAACATGGCAGCATGTAGACGGTATACAGTCTGGTGAAGAAACAGAATTTGATGAGAATGGCAATATTAGAGCTAAAAGAAATTATAAGCAAGGAAAACAATATGGAGAATCAATATCATACTTTGAGAACGGAAATATAGAATTCATCGTTAATTTTAGTAATGGGAAACCTCACGGAAAAGCTACTGAGTTTTTCAACTCTAACTCTGATAATAACATAAAAGTTATAAAATATTTTAAAAACGGAGAGCTAAACGGTCCATTAACAGAATACCTTGAAAACGAAAATATAAAAAGAAAGAATATATATAAAGATGGTGAATTAGAAGGTTTGCAAATTGAATATTATAAGACTGGTCAAATCCGAGAGAAAGGTTTTTTTGTAAATGGATTACAACACGGGCGAACATTAATATATACTGAGTTTGGGATGATAGCTAAAGATCAATTTTACGAAAACGATGAACTTATAGAAGAAAAGAATAATATTGGTGAATTAATAGGTATGATTTCGGTTGGAGATGAATTAACTAAGAATAGCCTTGAAACCAATAATCCAAAGGAAGTATATCAATCTTTTTTCCAAGCCTTTAATTTAGTTTTTAGTGTAGTTCAAAACAATGGAGATGAAAACCTTTCAAACGATTCAATAGAGGAAAACTCAGAATACTTAAAATTATGCCAAGATATTGAAAATAAATTATTTAATGAAATTCAACAATTCAGTAAAGATGATTATCAAACCAAATACGCTATTGAAAAAGATGTTGATATAAATAATTATTTTGAAATTATATGCATGAGTGCATGGGATCATATAGTTGATTTTGACTTTGATCCTAATAATAAACTTGATTGGCAGAGATTTAATATTAAAAATTATAAAGAAACCTATACTGAAGATTTTTTACTTAGTGAAGAGCATATTATTAAAACCTTAGAACCTCCATTAGTTTTCTTTATTGACATATACAATAAATTAAATACTGCTTTAAAAAGAACGAATGAATTAGATTTAAATTTTAACATTACAAAGAGCTTATATTTTAAGATTTGTGAATTTTTGTTAGCACACACTCATGCAATAATTTATGCCCATATTTCTTTGTTACAATTGAAATGTAGATCATACATTGAAGGTCACTTCATAAAAGCTTTTAAAAATTTTAATCTAAATGAATCTCATTACAGTATTAGTATTGCTTCTTATATGGCAGAACTGATAAAAGAAGTGAAGAGTTCTGATGAGATTCCGAGAATATTAGAAATTAAAAATGAGAAAGAACAAGACTTAGCTATAAATGATTTTTATAATAAATTTGGTTTAGCTGGAATAAACAATTTATGCTGTTCTTTTAACGAAAAAAAGAATTATCAAAAAACAATTGATGTTTTATTACCTAAAATGGATAAAAAACATAAGTTATATGAAAATACTTGTGACACACTAGCTCTTGCTTATTATAATTTAGCGGATTACACAAATGCTTTACATTATTCAAACCTATCTATTAATCCAAATTCTAAAAGTAATTCTACAAGTCACTATTACAATCGAGCACGAATTTATTTAAAAATTAACGAAAAAGAAAAAGCTATTATAGATTTGAAAAAAGTGATCGAAAAAAATGGAAATGAAGATGCTAAAAACCTTCTTGAAGAAATTAGTAATCTTAATAATTAACCGTAGATAAATTAAACACAAAAATTTTTAAAAATTATAAAAAAAATGAATCTTTTCCATAGAGAGTGGATTAAACTAAAGTATCGTATCAACTCATTAATCTTCTATGGGTTGTATTTTGATCTAAAATTAAAAAGTAATATAAATATTAGAATTCGTATTTGGTAACATTTTATGACACACAAAGAATATTTCACAAACAGGATTAACGTGTTTGATGTACCTAAACTTAATAAGGAACAGTTTCTATATATTCTAAAAATTATTAGCTTAGAAGGTGAAATAAGTGCCTTAGACCAAATAGAAGACAAGGTTTTAGTTTCAGGATTAAAGCAACAAAAAGTTAAAGAATTCAGTAGGCTTACTAAAAGAAAGAAACCAGAAGAGATATATAAGAATTTAGTTTTTAAACCATAAAACCCTAAAACGTTTTTAAACCTGTTTTTATTGGCTTTAAGGAACTAAACACATAAATGCATACATTTTACTTGCTCGTAAATTAAATCCCGTTAAAACCACCCTAAAACCCCTTATAAACCATATACTAAATGCTAGTTTTGTAACAATTTATAGTCGTGTCTATATTATGATGTTCCCTATATATATATATATTTATAATGTATTTTATATTTATTTTTTTTTTTTTAATATGTTAAA
>Ga0228635_1000762_pt1 | contig 18058 bp, 19 predicted proteins | sample 44DmetaG_FD_182699 | JGI IMG/M metagenome (GOLD analysis project Ga0228635, IMG submission 182699) | Seawater microbial communities from Monterey Bay, California, United States - 44D | ecosystem: Environmental > Aquatic > Marine > Coastal | place: USA: California | collected 2016-09-30 | reverse complement strand
CCCTGAAAACCTCCCATCGAACTAATGTTTACGATATGTCCGCCTTTTTCAGTCATTTTTGGTAAGGCAGCCTGAACGGTTTGCATCACGCCAATTACGTTAACCTGGTAACAAGCATCGAAATCTTCTTTGGTAATCTCTCCAAAAGGTTTGTTTACTAAATAGCCAGCATTATTGATAAGTATGTCAATAGAATCAACTGATTTGAAAATTTCTGAAGCCTGTTTTTGTACATCTTTATTTAAATCAAATCCAAAAGTCTTAACGTTTGAAAATGATGAAAACGACTCCATACTTTTGGTATTTCTTGAAAGTGCTATAATTTTATTTGAATCGTCTTTTGCTAAACGCTCAACTATCGCTTTACCTATCCCTCTACTTGCTCCAACTATTACTATATTCATTTTTTACGTTTAAGCATCAAAACTTATTACTACTTTCTCACTTGCTGGATGTGCTTGACATGTTAAAATATATCCTTCTGCTACTTCTTCATCTGTTAAAGCATAATTCATGGTCATTGTTGCTTTTCCCTCAAGAACTTTCGCTTTACAAGAACAACAAACACCACCTCTGCATGAGTAAGGAGCATCGAAACCTTCTTTATCTAAAATGTCAAGAATTGCTTTTCCGTTCGACTTTAATTTGAACTCAATATCCTCTCCTTCAAGGGTAACTTTCACATCACTTTCGCCTTTAAATTCAGAAACAGGTTCTGTAGTTTTGGTAGCCATAATGGTTGGAGTAGTGAACAACTCAAAGTGAATTTTATCTTCAGCAACACCGAACATTTTTAAAGTGTCAACACCTGCTTTGATCATCTCTTCTGGGCCACATAAAAAGAATGCGTCAGCTTTTAAAATATCTATATCTTGCTTGATTATTTCGCTTATGTTTTCTTTGTCCAAACGACCTTTTTTAAACCCTTCTTTATCTTCTTGACTTAAAAATTGAGTCGTCTTTAAATGAGCTAAATTTGTCAATTCATCGTTAAATAAAATTGAATCTTGCGATTTATTCCCGTAGAATAGGTTCATTTCTCCGTTTCCATTCGCCAATGATTTCGCAATAGAAAGGATTGGAGTAATACCTGAACCAGCTGCAAAAGCGACTACTTTTTTAGCATCATCTTTTAACTGAAAATTACCTTCTGGCTTAGAAACAGAAAGGGTCATTCCTTCTTTCGCTTCTTTGTTGAACCAAACAGAAACAGTTCCGTTTTCAACCGCTTTTACAGCGACCGAAAGTGGTTCATTTTTACCACTGCAAATAGAATAAGACCTTCTTTCTTCTTTCCCGTTTACTTCGATAATGAAGTTAATGTACTGCCCAGGAATAAAATCAAATGTTGACTTTAAATCAGAAGGGACATCAAGTGTAACCTGAACGCTTTCTGAGGTTAGTTTTTTTATTTTTTGTATTGATAAATCGTAAAATCCTTTGTGTTTTTTACCTCCTTCTTTTTTGAATAACTTTCCAAATAGTGCCATAATTTTATGTTTTAAATATGTTTAATAATCTTTTTAATCGTCGAATGATACAGTTAGTTTTTCGCTTGTTGGGTGTGCTTGACAAGTTAAGATATAACCAGCTGCAACTTCATCAGGTTCTAAAGCATAATTTACATCCATACTGGCAGTTCCTTCTAATATTTTAGCTTTACATGTACAGCAAACTCCTCCCTTACAAGCAAAAGGTAAATCACCACCAGCTTTGTAAGCCGCATCTAAAATTGTTTCTCCATCAGAATCCATCGCTAGTTCTAAACTGTCTCCATCCATTATTACGGTTACATTTGAAGCAATTTTTGGTTCGTTCGATTCTTTCTTTTGAACTGCTGTTTCGCTTGTTGTGAATAATTCAAAATGAATATTCTTAGGATATTTAACGTAATCTTTGAATTTATCTCGAACACTATGAATCATTTGTTCTGGTCCGCAAACAAAAACTTCATCAATTTCCGTGTTTTTTAGAAATGCTTGGTATAATTCTTCAATTTTATCAGTATCAATTCTACCTTTTTGAATTTTATTTCCAAGACTTTCTCTTGATAAAATATGAACCACTCGAAGGTTATTCATGTGTTTGTTTTTCAATGCTTCAACTTCTTCTCGAAAAATGATACTTGCAAAGCCTTTGTTACCATAAAATAATGTAACATCACTATTTGGCTCGTTGTCTAGAATTGTTTTAGCGATTGATATAATAGGAGTGATACCACTTCCAGCCGCTATTAACACATATGATTTTTTGTGGGTAGGGTTACTTTCTAAGTGAAAATTTCCAGTAGGGGTCATTACATCTAATGTGTCTCCAGCTTTTAATGTTTCATTTGCAAAAGTTGAAAATTTCCCTTCTTCAATTTGCTTAATCGCAACCCTCCATTCTCCTTCATTTGGCGAAGAACACAAAGAATAAGAACGACGAGTATCTTCTCCATTAATTGTTGTTCTTAATGTTAAATATTGCCCAGCAAAGTATTTATAATCGTTTTTTAATTCTTCTGGAATAGTAAAAGCAATAGAAACTGTATCTGCAGTTTCTTTACGAATATCGGCTATACTTAATGTATGAAATGTTGGATTCATTCTGTCTTTGTTTGAAAACAAATTTAAGCATTATTTGTGTATTGTTGATGTTGTGTGTTGTTTATGTCAAGTCGCGACTTGACAGTACGGTATGGTTTGTGATATGCGGAATGTGTATGGTTGGTTATTTTATAATTGAAAATTATTTTGTATTTTTATTTATGTAATTGTTTTGGTGTCGGTAGGGTCATGTCGTGACTTGACCCAAACACGGCGACAAACACGATACGATCAAAATCAAAAAACAACCATTTAAATCAACATCAATGAGAATCAGAAAAAGAAACCGAATGTTGGGGTATGATTATTCCCAAGACAATTTATATTTCGTTACAATATGTGTTAAAGACATGGTATGTACATTTGGAAATGTAGAAAACCAGCAAATGATATTAAACGATTACGGCGAAATTGTCAAAAAGCAATGGTTTTGGTTAGCTGATCAATATTCATACATTAATTTGCATGCATTTGTGGTAATGCCTAATCATATTCATGGAATTGTTGAAATCAAAAGAAATAACGCCGTGATTGAAAATCAAAAAATAAAATCATTGTCGCAGATAATTGGAGCTTTAAAAACAACAGCATCTAAGCAAATTCATTTATCTGGAAAACCTAATTTTGTTTGGCATCGTTCTTTTCATGATCATATAATTAGAAGTGAAGAAGCATTTGAGAAAATTTCCAACTATATTGAGAATAACCCTATGAAATGGAAAGGAGATAAGTTTAGTGTAAGCGCTTGACTTTATATAATCTTCTATGTTTGAACGTTTATTCAATTCTTTACAAAAAGGATTTCAAAAATGACTTTCATCATTTAGAATAAAATACTTTTTTAAAATCAATGATTATTCGTTAAATTTGTAACAAGACAAGCTTTGTACTATGGAACAAGAAAAATTAGCTGAATTAGAAAGAAAATTTCAAGAGAAGATAGATAATGAAATTAGGATTGAGCCAAGAGATTGGATGCCTGATGCTTATCGTAAAACTTTGATTCGTCAGATTTCTCAGCATGCGCACTCTGAAGTAGTAGGTATGTTACCTGAAGGGAATTGGATTACACGTGCCCCTAATCTTAGAAGAAAAGCGGTTTTATTGGCCAAAGTTCAAGATGAAGCTGGTCATGGTTTATACCTTTATAGTGCTGTGGAAACGTTAGGTGCGGATAGAGAAAAAACAATTGATGATTTACACGCTGGAATTGCAAAGTATTCATCTATTTTTAATTACCCTACAACTTCCTGGGCAGATATGGGAACTGTTGGGTGGTTGGTTGACGGCGCTGCAATCATGAATCAAGTTCCTTTGTGTAGGTGTTCTTATGGACCTTATGCAAGAGCAATGGTTAAAGTGTGTAAGGAAGAATCTTTTCACCAACGTCAAGGATATGAAATTATCACCACTTTAGCGAAAGGTACTCCTGAGCAAAAAGCAATGGCACAAGAATCTTTAGATCGTTTTTGGTGGCCAGCATTGATGATGTTTGGTCCAAGTGATGGAGACTCTCCACATTCAGCTCAATCCATGAAATGGAAAATTAAACGTTTTTCAAATGATGAACTACGTCAGCAATTTGTGGATGTTACAGTTCCTCAAGCTGAATTATTAGGATTGAAAGTTCCAGACGATAATTTAAAATTCAATGCAGAAACTGGTCACTATGAATTCAGTGAAATTAACTGGGATGAATTTTGGGAAGTTGTGAAAGGGAATGGGCCTTGCAATAAAGAACGAGTTGATGCGAGAAGAGCAGCTAAAGAAAATGGTGCTTGGGTTAGAGAAGCAGCAAATGCATACGCAGCAAAAAGAAAAGAGAGATTAGCAGCTAGTCATTAGTGATTAGCTATTAGTGACTAGATAGATATAAAAAGAAATAATAATTTTAGCAATTAGTAAATAGTTAAAGCACAGAAGCTAATAACTGACAACTAAAAGCTAGCAACTAAAGAAATATGTCAAATAGTGAATGGCCTTTATGGGAAGTTTTCATAAGATCTAAACAAGGATTAAACCATAAACATGTTGGTAGTTTAAGAGCTGCAGATGAAGTGATGGCAATTGAGAATGCTAGAGACGTTTACACACGTCGATCGGAAGGAATAAGTATCTGGGTTGTAGCTTCAAGTCAAGTTTTTGCTTCTGAACCTGGTGACGCTGATTCTTTATATGAACCTGCAGATTCTAAGGTTTACCGCCACCCTACTTTTTATGTGGTGCCAGACGAGGTTTCACATATGTAAATAAGTGAATAGATGTTAGTTTTTAGCGGTTAGTGATTAAATAGACCTAGCATCTAAAAACTAACACCTAATAACTAATAACTAGAACAAAATGAATATACAAGAAGCTTTATTTCAATATGTACTTCGGTTAGGAGACGATAGTTTGATTTTAGGTCATCGTTTATCTGAATGGTGTGGTCACGGACCAGTATTAGAGGAAGACATCGCTACAATCAATATCTCTTTAGACCTAATTGGTCAAGCAACTAATCTATTAGAATATGCTGGAAAATTAGAAGATAAAGGTCGTGATGAAGATGCACTTGCTTTTTTAAGATTAGAACATGAATACACTAATGTTTTATTGGTTGAACAAACAAATGGTGACTTCGGAAAAACAATGATGCGTCAGTTTTTCTTTGATAGTTACCGTAAATTATTATTTGATCTTTTGGTAAAATCTCCTGATTTTCAACTAGCAGCAATTGCTGATAAAGCATTAAAAGAAACAAAATACCATTTGAAACACTCATCAGAATGGATCATTCGTTTAGGAGATGGTACAGAAGAATCTCATAGAAGAATTCAAGATTCGTTAGATTGGCTTTATAAATATTCTAATGAGTTGTTTTTCCAAGATGAGGTAGAGCAAACATTGATTGAAAATGGAATAATACCTTCATTAAGTGGACTAGAAGACGAATGGAATACTTATGTTCAAGCTATTTTAAAAGAAGCTACTTTAAAACTTCCTACAAACAATTGGAAACAATCTGGAGGAAGATTAGGAAGACATACTGAGCATCTAGGAGTATTGTTGACTGAATTACAATACATGCAACGTGCTTATCCAAATATGCAATGGTAACAGAAAAAGAAATATGGGGATTTTTGGAGGAGGTTTCTGACCCAGAAGTCCCTGTTTTGTCTGTTGTTGATTTAGGAGTTGTTCGTAATGTAGAATTGATTAATGAAACAACTTGTAAAATAACGATCACACCTACTTATACTGGATGTCCTGCAATGAAAGTAATGGAGGAGGACATCATTTCTAAATTAAATGAAAAAGGTGTTTCAAACGTTTCTGTTGATTTAACCCTTTATCCTTCTTGGACTACCGATTGGTTAAGTGAAAATGGTGAGCGGAAATTAAAAGAATACGGAATTGCTCCACCAGAAAAAGAAGTAGATAAAAGTGTTCTTTTTGCTGAACCAACTGTTGTTCCTTGTCCACTTTGCAATTCAGCCAATACTAAAATGGTGAGTCAATTTGGAAGCACTGCCTGCAAAGCGCATTATCAATGCAATGATTGCTTAGAGCCATTTGATTATTTTAAGTGTTTGAGATAGGGATAAAGACTAATTTCTTCCTCAGGTTATTAATAAGACCGAATTAGTTAAGTCATCACTATAATAGCTTACTTACTTTATCCAACCTATTTCGTTGCAGAATCGATAAATTTTGGATCAAACTTAAAACTTGAGGGGAAAGCAATAAATAGTGTGACTTAAAAAAGTTTTTTCTTTTTAAATTTACATGTTGATTTTTAGGTATTTAAAATATTGACATGAATTAAAGTCTGTTCTTAACTTAGTAAGTTTGAAATTTAAAAACAGATCTAAAATGTCAAACTTCGAAGCAATAACTTCAATTTTGCACAGAACTAGTCGGTAAATGGAATGGAAGTGCGTTCCAAATCGCAATGAAATGAAGATGTAGGAAAAAAGCATGTAGTTCAACATTTATCCGCGGTTTTTGTGTAGTGGAACGGAACATAAAAAGTTCCTTGTAAAATTGAAAAAGCTGTTTTTGGATACTTTTTTCAGCTAAAAAAAGTATCGGAAGATATAATTAAGCCCCCAACTTTTATACTTGATCCTAAATTTTCTGAATATTACTTAAAGCCTAACAAACTTCATTTATAGAATATCCCTTTTCTTCCCAAGAACTTAAATTTTCGATTGTTGTATCTGTAATTCCTTTTAGGGCTTCATTGGTTAAAAATGCTTGATGACCTGTAATTAAAACATTATCAAAGGATTTAAGTTTCAAGAATAAATCATCATTAATAGTCGTGTTGGTATGGTCAAAGAAGAAAATAGGTTTTTCATTTTCGTATACATCGATTCCTGCTGCACCGATAATACCTAAATCAATGGCTTCTATTAAATCAACAGTATTAACGACGCCACCTCTAGATGTATTGATGAACATAACTCCTTTTTTCATTTTGGAGAATAGTATTTTATTAAAAAGGTATTTAGTTTGTTCGTTTAGTGGACAGTTGATTGAAATCACATCGGAACGCTCACATAATTCTTCAAGAGAGGTATATTTTATGTTAGTTGATTGAACTAACTCATTATTAGTTTCAATATCGTAGCCCAATAATTTACAACCGAAACCATTCATTATTTTTGTAAATGCAGCGCCAATTTTTCCAGTTCCAACGACCCCAATTGTCTTTCCATGTAAATCAAATCCAATTAAATGATCCAATCTGTAATCTCCAGACTCCATTAATTGTTGTCCGAGTAATATTTTTCGGTTTAAAGCCATTAATAAAGCTACTGAGTGTTCTGCTATGGAATAAGGAGAATATGCAGGTACATTTGCTACTTTTATACCTAAATTTTTCGCTGTATTCAAATCAACATTATCATATCCAACAGACCTTAATGCAATATACTTTATTCCTAATTCATGTAATTTTTTCAGAGTTTCTCCAGATGCATTGTCTGAACTAAAAAGAGCCACAGCTTTATATCCCTCGGCAAGATTTACTGTTTCAATAGATAAACGCTTCTCAACGAAATCAATTTCATGTATTCCTTCTGAAGCATTTTTTAAAAATGGTTGATCAAATCCGTGGGAACTATATACTAATGTTTTCATGAGATTATTGAATATTTAATAGTTCTCACAAAATAAAAAATTCTTTTAAAGAATTAGTATTGATTTAATCATAAATGTAATTTATGCTTATCATTAATATAGTAAGCTATAACTTAAATAAATGTAGGAATTATATTTTTATAATTTCTTTTAAACTAAATTGAATATAGAAGACCTTTAGTAATTATTCACTTTTTTCTCCCCACAAATCGAATGACTGAACCCAAACCAATATGGAATTTACCTTCGTTTAATTCTACTTCTTTTTCTGATAACTCAATGATTTCGTAATTTGAAAAATCAGATTTAATTTCTTCGATGGAAAATAAAGTATCGGGGTCTTTTGGTCCACCCACTTCTGGGTTTTTACTGTTGTATTCTAAATGTTTTTTACTGAAAGCTTCAAAAATAATGGTACCATCTTTTTTTAAGAGCTTATCAATTTCTTTGTGACAGGAAGATTTAATTTTTCCTGGGAAATGAGCATAAATTAAAGCAACGGCATCAAATTGTTTAGGTTTGTAATCTAAATCATTTAATTCTCCAACTTGATATTCGATTTTAACTTTGTTTTTTTCTGTAAGTTGTATTGCTTTCTTTTTTCCCTCTTCACTGATATCAAATGCTGAAACCTCCCATTCTTTTGTGGCAGCAAATACAGAGTTTCTCCCTTCTCCATCAGCTGGGAAAAGTATTCTTCCAATAGGTAGTTTTTCTAACTCTGTTTTTAAAAAGATGTTTGCTTCTTCACCATAAACAAAATCAGGTTCACTGTACCTTTTGTTCCAAAAATCTTTTGTCATTTGTTTCAGTTTCTAGTGAGGTAATTTCTCTCTAATATAACCATAAAGATAGGTACCTAATAATCCAAAAAGAACTACTATAATAAAACTAATATACCCATCTCCAATACTTACTACCATTGGACCAGGGCATGCACCACTTAATGCCCAACCTAAACCAAATATGGTTCCTCCTAGAATAGCTGATTTATAGAACTTTGCTTTTACTGGAATAACTATGGGTTCGCCACTAGTATCTTTCAATTTGTATTTTTTAATCAGTGATACACCAATGATACCTAATATAACGGATGTTCCAATAATTCCGAACATATGAAAAGATTGAAATCGAAACATTTCTTGAATTCGATACCATGAAATAGCTTCTGATTTAACCATTACAATTCCAAAGATTGCTCCTAGGATTAAGAATTTTATAAATTTCATTTTTTAAAATATTAAAGGAAAAATAAAGTGAGTCATGATTAAACCACCGATGAAAAAACCAATAACTGCTATTAAAGAAGGTAATTGTAGACTAGATAAACCGGTAATCGCATGTCCCGAAGTACATCCGCCAGCATACCTCGTCCCAAACCCTACTAACAATCCACCAATAGCCAGGATTAAAAATCCTTTAAGTGTAAAAAGAGCTTCTAAACGAAATAATTCAGAAGGTTGATTTGATGTTGGTTTTTCAAAACCTAATTCTTTTAAATCTTTAACCGTTGATTCTGCAAGTATAACCGTATTTGTATCTGATAAGAAGTGATGTGCTATAAAACCTCCTAGTACTGCTCCTATTAGGAATACTAAATTCCAGCGATACGACTTCCAATCAAAGTCAAAGAATTTTACTTTTTTCCCAGCTCCAGCAATAGAACATAAGGTTCTAAAATTACTAGAAAGACCAAAAGTTTTCCCGAAGAAAATCAAAAGGAACATGATGCTTGATATAACTATACCTGAAAACCACCATGGCCATGGATTCATTAAAAAATCTCTCATTTTTATTTTAAAATTTTACTTTGACAAACAAAATCAGTTCTTGGTATTTGAGTATTTTTAGTTATTTTACCAAAGCCTCCTTCGATTTCTGTAAAATTTCTATAGCCTCTTGCTTGTAAAATACTCGCTGCAATCATGCTTCTATATCCACCAGCACAATGCATGAAAAAGTGTTCTTTTGGATTTATATCTTTTATCCAATCATTTATTGAAGATAAAGGTTTACAATAAGCTTCATCGATATGCTCAGCTTCGTATTCACTTTCTTTTCTTATATCAATTACTTTATTTTCTCCTATTTTAAGTTGTTTTTCAAATTCTTCAGGAGTAATTCTATCTACTTTATCTGTTTCTTTTTCTGATTTCAACCATGTCTCAAATCCACCTTCTAGGTAGCCGATAACATTATCAAAACCAACTCTACTCAAACGTGTAATTACTTCTTCTTCTTGACCAGGATCAGTTACTAAAAGAATTTCTTGTTTCACGTCTGCAATCAAAGCACCAACCCAAGGAGCAAAATCTCCTTTTATTCCAATACTGACAGCATTTGGAATGAATGCTTTATAGAATTCTGTATTTACTCTTGTGTCTAAAATTAAAGCATCTGTATTTTCAGCAGCAACCTCAAATTCATCTGCATTTAATGGTTTTAAGGCATTCTTCTTAACTTCTTCAAAGTTTTCGTATCCCTTTTTATTCATAGCCACATTTGCTCCAAAGTAAGCAGGAGGAGGAAGTAAACCATCTGTTACAGCTTCAATAAATGCTTCTTTTGAAGGTTGATTAAGGGCATAGTTCATTTTCTTTTGGTTCCCTAAGGTATCAACCGTCTCTTTCATCATGTTCTTCCCACAAGCACTTCCTGCACCATGAGCTGGATATACGGTAACGTCATCAGCTAGAGGCATGATTTTGTTTGTTAAACTTTCATATAGAAGTCCCGCCAATTGTTCTTGTGTCATATCGGCCGCTTTTTGAGCTAAATCAGGTCTCCCTACATCACCTAAGAATAATGTATCTCCAGAGAAGATAGCATTATCTTTACCATTTTCATCTTTAAGGAGGTATGTTGTACTTTCCATCGTGTGACCTGGAGTATGAAGTGCTTTTATCTCAATATCACCAATTTTGAAAACCTCTTCGTCTTTTGCGATATGCGCCTCAAATTCACAAACTGCATTTGGTCCGTATACAATAGTAGCTCCTGTTTTTTTACCTAAATCTAAATGTCCTGAAACAAAATCTGCGTGAAAATGGGTTTCAAATATATATTTCAATTTTACGCCATCTCTTTCTAAACGATCAAGGTATGGCTGAATTTCTCTTAAAGGATCAATAATAGCTGCTTCACCATTACTTACAATGTAATATGCACCTTGTGCTAAGCAACCTGTATATATTTGTTCAATGTTCATTATATCAATTTTAATTTCTAAGTTAATATTTTTATAGCTTTTAAACCAATTAGAATCCTTTTAGTTTAAAAAAATAAACAGTTTGTTAAATTCTTACTTTAATATTGTTTCTTTTAGTAAGATATAAATACCCATAATTAAAACAAACCAACCAAAAGCAGGTTTCAACTTGTTACCGTCGATTTTTTTAGAAAGAAACGTTCCTATAAAAATACCAATTATAGCAAATGCTGTAATGGATAACATAAATGTCCAATCAATAATATGTTCCCCACCTTCTCCAAAGAAACCTATTAGTGATTTTGCAGCAATGATAACTAAAGATGTACCTACAGCTTCTTTCATCGGTAATTTACTTAGAACTACTAAAGCTGGTATAATTAAAAAACCACCTCCAGCACCTACTAATCCTGTTAAAACACCAACTATACCCCCTTCTAATAAAATCAGTGGGTAATTAAATTTTTGTTCTCCAATTGTTTCTTCTTGTTTCTTCTTCTTTTTTATCATGCTATAAGATGCCGCTATCATAAGAATTGCAAAAATCACCATGATAAATATACTTTTTGTGAAATTGAAATCACCAACTGTAAATAGAATTTCTGGAATAGCCGGAACAATTTTAGCTCTTGTAAGAAATACGGATATAATAGCAGGAATTCCAAATACTATTGCTGTTTTAACATTCACTAATCCCTTTTTAAAATAGTCAAAAGAGCCTATTGTACTTGTAGCACCTACGATGAATAATGAGTAACTAGTTGCAAGTAAAGCGTCTACTTTAAACAGGTAGACTAATACAGGAACTGTTAATATACTACCCCCGCCTCCAATTAAACCTAATGAGACACCAATTATAATCGACGATATGTAACCAAGAATTTCCATTATCCATATAAATTTATGACAAATATCATAACAAAGACTGATTTCGTCAGTTACTTTGGTTACATAAGGTAAGGAGTTTTAAATCAAATGGAATATAAATGGATAAAATATAACTGAATGAAATATCCTTTTTCCAATTCATAATTCTATTTTTTGAACTATAACCCATCCTTTTCTATAAGTCTTAAAGCGAAGCAGTCTAACATCTTTGAGCGTAGCGGTCTTGAGTCTTATTTAAACTTCTCCTAGTAACTCTAAAGTCTCTTTTGAAGCAACTTGTTCTGCAGCTTTTTTGTATCCTCCATTTCCTTTTCCATAGAGTGCACCATTTACATTAACCTGAATGGTGTAGTTCCAAACGTTGTTGTTATTCTCTTCTTTCAATACAACAAATTCTAAGTTGTGTTGATTTTTTTGGCTCCAAATATAAAGTTTAGATTTAAAATCAATTTCTTCCTCTAATATTTTGTGTAAATCAATAAAGTTTATGAAGATGTGGTTATAAAGGGAGTTCTGAACTTTTTTGTAGTTACTATCTAAAAAAATAGCTCCAATAATAGCTTCGAAAGCATTTCCTTCAAGTGTGCTTAAGTTGATTGACCTACCTCTTTGGTAATGTATAACATCCCTCAATTGCATTTCTTCCGCAATCATAGACAGGGTTTTTCTACTCACCATTTTAGCTTTGATTTGTGTCAGATAGCCTTCATCGTGAGTTGGAAATTTTTTATAAACGTATTCAGCTACAGCCGCATCTAAAATGGAATCTCCTAAAAATTCAAGACGTTCATTGGAGTCGCCATGTTTTTTAGAGTTACTAATGGATTTATGCGTAACAGCCTCCTTAAAGAATACAATATTTTTTGGACGATAATTAAATCGTTTCAAGATGAAATCTTGTAAAATCAATTCATCTTTTGTTTTACCTAGAATGAATGATTTTAAACTAAACAAGGGATTTTATCCTTTAAATTTTTTAACGATAATTGTAGTGTTGTGCCCACCAAATCCAAAAGTATTGGATAAAGCGATGTTCACTTCTCTTTTTTGTGCTTTGTTAAAAGTGAAGTTTAGCTTATTGTCAATTTCAGGATCATCATTGAAGTGATTAATTGTTGGAGGAACAACATCATTCTGAACGGATAAAACACAAGCAACTGCTTCAATAGCTCCTGCTGCACCTAGTAGGTGACCAGTCATTGATTTAGTTGAACTGATGTTTAAATCGTATGCGTGTTCTCCAAAGACGCTCTTAATTGCTTTTACCTCTGCAATATCTCCAAGTGGAGTAGAAGTACCATGTACATTGATGTAATCAACTTCTTTAGGGTCGATATTAGCGTCTTCAAGAGCTGCAAGCATGGTGTTTTTTGCCCCTAAACCTTCAGGATGTGGAGCGGTCATGTGATAAGCATCACCAGACATTCCGCCACCGATTACTTCAGCATAGATAGTAGCACCTCTTTTCACTGCATGCTCATATTCTTCAAGTACTATTGCTCCTGCACCTTCTCCTAAAACAAATCCATCTCTATCAACATCGAAAGGACGAGAAGCTGTTTCAGGTGAGTCGTTACGAGTAGATAATGCTTTAAGTGCATTAAAACCACCTAATCCCATTTGGTTAACACCTGCTTCAGAACCACCAGTTACAAAAGCATCTGCTTTACCTAAACGGATGTAATTAAAAGCATCAATAATTGCGTTAGTTGCGGATGCACATGCAGAAACCGTGACGTAGTTAGGGCCTCTTAAACCATATTTAATTGAAATATGACCTGCAGCGATATCAGCAATCATTTTAGGTATAAAGAAAGGATTGAATCTTGGTGTACCATCTCCAGAGAAAAAGTTTTCAGCTTCATCTTGGAAAGTTTTTAATCCACCAATTCCAGATCCCCAAATCACACCAATTCTGTCTACGTTTGGATTCGAATCCATTAAGCCAGAATTTGCCATAGCTTCTGTCGCAGAAACTATGGCATACTGTGAAAATTGATCTAATTTTCTTGCTTCCTTACGATCGATGAAGTCCGTAACAACGAAATCCTTCACTTCGCAAGCAAAATGTGTTTTGAACAAAGAAGCATCAAATTGTTTGATGATAGCAGCTCCACTTTTACCTTGTAATAATGATTCCCAATACTCAGAAACCGTATTTCCTATAGGCGTAAGGGCTCCTAAACCAGTAACAACAACTCTCTTTAATTCCATACAGAATATCTTTGTTCAGTGTTCAATAAAATGTTCTTAGTTTTTGTTTTCTTCGATGTAAGAAACTGCATCTCCAACTGTTTGGATTTTCTCAGCTTGATCATCTGGAATTGCAATATTGAATTCTTTTTCAAATTCCATAATCAATTCTACAGTGTCAAGAGAATCTGCACCAAGGTCGTTTGTGAAGCTTGCTTCGTTAGTTACTTCACTTTCTTCAACTCCTAATTTATCTACTATGATAGATACTACTTTCGTTTTGATTTCAGACATTTCTTAAATATTTAATAAATTACAAGGTACAAAGAAAAAAAAATAGAAATTAAAAACAAAATTATTATTGATATAATTCGATTGTTCGTTTTTATTTTAATCCTTTATTGAGGCTTAAATGGCTTATTATCTACTTTTTAGAGTTATTTTGTTTACTTTTAACATTGTTAAAATAATCTTTCATTAAACATTTTTGCTATAAATTATCCCATACTCAATACGTGTTTGAAACATACTTCCTAAATTTGCATTATGACTAAAATGAAACTAGCACTATTTGCTTCAGGAAATGGAAGCAATGCAATTGCGATTATCAACCATTTTGAAAAACATCAAGGTGTAGAGATTGCTTTTGTTCTCTCTAATAAGTCGAACGCTCCTATTGTTCAAAAAGCGGAAAATCTTGGCGTTAAAGTTATTACTGTTACAAACGAGGAAGCTTCCAACTCAGTTCTTTTGTTGAATTTGATGGAAGACTATTCTGTTGATTACATCATTTTAGCTGGTTATTTAAGAAAAATTCCATCTGAATTAATCCAAAATTTTCAAGATAAGATTATCAACGTTCACCCTTCTTTACTCCCAAAATATGGAGGGAAAGGGATGTATGGGAAATTTGTTCATGAAAAAGTAATCGAAAACAAAGAAAAAGAAAGTGGAATTACGATTCATTTTGTGAACGAAAATTTTGATGACGGAATGCATATCGCTCAGTTTCACACTTGGTTGGAAGAAAATGAAACTGTTGAGTCCTTACAGAAAAAAATCAGCAAGTTAGAGCTAAATTATTTCCCAGTAGTGATAGAGAAGGTTATTTGTAGCTAAACCTCAATTAAACATTTACAACCAACAATTACTTCATCTCCACTCCGTAGTAAAATTTCTTTTTACTCATTATTTTTTTATTCTTTCCGTAAATGATCATATCACCATGTTTCTCCCCTTTGGCGTAATTGATTTCAGTTGTCAATTCTCCTCTGCGTGAAAATTGTTGCATTTTACCTTCAAGTAATCCTTTTTTATAGTTGGTGATAATAGCTGGATATGTTCCACCTGGATAATATGCCGTCCATTTGCCGTGCTTTTCTCCATTCTTATAGCTTCCTTCTTCTGTTTTCTTAAAATCTTTACTTGAGTAAGAAATTGACTTCCCATGTTTTACGCTTTGTAGAACTTTATGTTCTTTCATATAGCCATAGTCCATTTTATTTTCTTTCTCTTTTACTTTATAGGTGATTACGTCTTTAGTTTTACCTTTAGAGAAATACTCAGTCCAAGTGCCAGACTTGAAGTTGCTTTTGTATTCTCCGATCATTTTAGGTGTGCCATCTGGAAAGTTGGAAACCCAATCACCATCTAACTCACCATTTTTGAATGATGCACTGTTTTTTAAATTTCCGTTTTCCCAGTAATTTAACCATTCCCCTTCTTCTTTTCCTTCAACGTATTTCCCATCCATCAACAAAGTTCCGTTCTCATACCAAGTCTGCCATTTACCGTCTTTAAAATCGTTTTTATACTGACATTTCTTGAAAACACTTCCATCTTTATACCAGTATGTCCAATCTCCAGTTTTTAACCCCTTTTCAAAATAGGCAACGTATGATTTTTCACCAGTAGCAAACCAGTAAGTCCACTCTCCATCTTGTAAGTCTTTCACGAAACTACCTTTCATATCGATAGTTTCTTTGTTTGTATACCAAATCCAAAGACTGTCTTTTTTGTCTTCTTTATATTGGCCTACAACATTTAGCTTTCCAGTGTCGTAATAGTATTCATACTTACCCTCTAATTGATCGTTTTTATAATGACTAATTTTCTCTAGGTCTCCTGTATAATAATAATATTTCCATTCGCCATCTTTTTCCCCATTTTTGAATGAGCCAGTTAAGAGATCATATCCATAGATACTGCTTTCTACAAATGGACCGTTTGGCAAGCCATTTTCATAAGTGTAAGATTCTTTAATATTACCAGAGGTATAATAAGTTTGCATTTCACCATTTCCATTTTTAATCAATTGTGTGTGAAGAGAGTCTGGTAACCAAAATGAAATAATATGTTTTAACCCTTCTACTTCTTTTTCTTCTGACTTAATCCTTCCATCAATGTAGTAATTCTTCCACAAACCTTTAGGAATATCTAGTTCGTATTGCCCTTCAACGGATAACGTTCCATTTTCGTTCCACTCTCTGTAAATACTATCTTGTTTATCCATTTTGAAGTAACCTTCTTGGCGCATCTTCCCATTAGGGTAATATAGCATAACTTTACCATTCAGTTTTCCTCTATAATAGTTTCTTTCTTCTTCTAATATTCCAAACTTATCGAAGTATTTCCATGTGCCATGTTTGTCATTGTTTGTCCCAAGTTGATCCTTGTAATAAGACCCAACAGATTGAATTCTTTTTTTATTATAATCCCAATAAGAGAATTCAGGCTTTGATAAGTTTTCTTTATTAGTGGTTTGTTGACCAAAAAGAAATGCTGGAATGAATACGAGTAGAAATCCTAAAATTTTCATGATGAGTTTTTTGTGTTTTAAAACGATTATATAAGTAAAAGTTACACTGATATAAATCCATTAATGAGGAGAAAAACTCCAAAACCGATAAATACAATACCAATGAGTTGATTAAGTGCTTTTAGCAAAGTTATAGTCATTAAAGGCCTTAGTTGTTTTGCCCCCAATATCTTTAAAAGATCAAATAGGAAAAATGTAGTCATGATTATAGCTAGTAATAGCAAAACAGGTGCCTCTTCGCCATTTGCCATTGTCGTTTTTTTAGAGGCAAGTGTCATTATACTGAACCAGTAAAATATAACTAATGGATTTGCAAAATTGAGTAAAAAACCTTTTAAAAAAAGTAGCCAATAATCTTTTTGATTTTGGATGATATTTCCATCGTCATCAACAGTTGGATCTTTAGGTTTCTTAAAGAACGTTACGACTCCATATATAACAAATAATGATCCACCTAGTATTTTAGCAATTTCTGAATTTTTTCCTTCAGCTAGGTGTTCAACTTCTGAGTAAAATATATATGCAATAAGAATGTAGATTAGGTCACTCAAAATTACTCCAATATCAAAAGAAATTGCGGCCCTTACCCCTTTTCTAATACTAGTTTCTAAAAGAATAAAAAATACAGGACCAATCATAATACTGAGCACAAATCCTGTTATTATACCTTTTAGAATTAAATCAAACAAATCTTAAAATTTAGTTTTACAAAAGTAGCATTTTACTTTGGAAAAATACAGAACCTGAGGTTATTGGTGAAAAAAGTTGTTATGTAATTAATTAGAACCTGTAATGTTTGTAAGGTAGATATTGATATAACATGTTCATGATCTGTTAACAATACCATAACTACTTTTTTTATGATTTTTAAACCTTTTTCTATTCTTTTAAGAAAAAATATTGTATATTAAGTAATCTTTAAAACTATCGGTTATGGCTAAGAAAAAGAAAATATTTGTTTTAGATACGTCTGTTCTATTACATGATCATCAGGCAATTACTAGTTTTGGAGATAACGATGTCGCTATTCCTATTACAGTTTTAGAAGAGTTAGATAAATTCAAAGTTGGAAACGATTCAAAAAATTATAGTGCCAGAGAGGTTATTCGTTTTATAGATAAGTTATCAAGTGAAATAAGTTTACAAGAATGGATTTCTTTAGGTGCAAATCGTGGTAAATTTAAAGTTGCGTTAGAGAGTAATCCTAAAGAAGTGAATGCGGAATACGTTTATTCA
>Ga0228635_1000755_pt1 | contig 18164 bp, 13 predicted proteins | sample 44DmetaG_FD_182699 | JGI IMG/M metagenome (GOLD analysis project Ga0228635, IMG submission 182699) | Seawater microbial communities from Monterey Bay, California, United States - 44D | ecosystem: Environmental > Aquatic > Marine > Coastal | place: USA: California | collected 2016-09-30 | reverse complement strand
TAAGGGCTAAAGATACCAAACCTCAACAACATTTATTTTGTACTTTTGTTAAAAATTTAGTAATGGATTTATCATTGGTACCCAACATAAAAAACTTAGATGCAAATAATTTCTTTTTATTGGCAGGTCCTTGTGCTATTGAAGGAGAAGATATGGCGCTTAGAATTGCTGAAAAGGTGGTTAGCATTACCAATGATTTAAAAATACCCTATGTTTTTAAAGGGAGTTTTAGAAAAGCCAACAGAAGTAGAATTGATAGTTTTACTGGTATTGGTGATGAAAAAGCCTTAAAAATTTTACGAAAAGTATCTGAAATATTTCATGTACCAACTGTAACAGATATTCATGAAGTTTCTGATGCAGAAAAAGCAGCAGAATATGTAGATATTCTTCAGATTCCTGCTTTTTTAGTTCGTCAAACAGACTTGGTGGTTGCTGCTGCAAAAACAGGAAAAGTAGTAAATTTAAAGAAAGGACAATTTATGAGTCCTGGTGCTATGAAACACGCTGTTAAAAAAGTACAAGATACAGGTAATGCTCAAGTAATGACAACCGATAGAGGGACCATGTTTGGCTACCAAGATATGATTGTAGATTTTAGAGGAATTCCAGAAATGAGAGCATTTTCTACAACGGTGCTAGACGTTACTCATTCTTTACAGCAGCCCAATCAAACTTCTGGAGTTACCGGTGGAAGACCTGAGATGATTGAAACCATTGCAAGAGCTGGTATTGTAAATCATGTAGACGGCTTATTTATAGAAACACATTTTGATCCTGCCCATGCAAAAAGCGACGGAGCAAATATGTTAGATCTTCAGTACTTAGAGAAGTTACTCTCCAATTTAGTAGCGATTAGACAAACCATCAATACCTTATAATTTTTAGTATGGCTTCAAGTAAAAACTTAACAACAAACACCGCTCAAAATTTTATTTTAAAAGGGTTTAACAGTATTCAAATTGGTTTGTACATGCTCTTAGGCGTGTATGTTGTTAATGCGGCTATTCTTGGATTTATTGCAGATAGCAATCCATTAGGCATGCTATCGATAGAAATTATAGAAAGCATCTGTATGTTTATGGTGGTGTTGGTTGCATTCTTTTCTATGTTTGCTGTTTTTTTCTCTAGTAGAAGAGCTGCTAGAAAAGCGGGTATAGCAGTTTGGAATGCCACTTCTAAAAAACAGTTTGGCCTCTATGCCATAGCTGTAATTCTTGGTATTTTTTTATTGTCACTGGCAAAAAACACAGCAGTAAATTATGCCACTCCATTCTTTTTGGGGTATCTAGGACTAGTAATGGCGTTGTTTAATACCCAACGTAAAAAACCCTATGATCTTCTTGTGGCTATTTGTTTATTATTGGCTGTGGTTGTATTTGTAATCCCTAGCTATTGGTACTCTTCACTATTAATATTGGGTGGAAGTTTCTTTGTATACGGCATAGCCAATAGAAAATAACCCTTACTCCTCTCCATCTACATACCCTTGAAGATACTCATATCTAGGAGTTAACTGCTGCTCATTTGTCATTGCTGCACGTGCTAAAATGCCATCTTTATCTCCATTAAAAAAAGCGGGAATCACATGGGTTAAAAATAAGTCTCCAAAACCATCACTAGCATCTTTTGGTAATTCACAAGGTAAATTATCTACAGCCATTACCGTAATGGCTCCTGGAGAAGTATACGCTACCTCTTCGGAAGTCTCAGGGTCATACCCATAAATGGGATCTGCAATGGTAGAAGCCCTTAGTGTAGAGGCTACTGGCCCATTTATATCACAAGAAATATCGGCTACTAAACGAATGTTAAAGTGGTTACTTTTTGCATCTTCTCTTGTAAATAAATACGGTGAACCATCTCCAAAAAAATGTCCAGCAATAAAATAATCGGTAACCTTAGCAAAACACATAAAGTTAGAAACATAGGCTGAAGGGTTGTTGTAAAAATCTCTATTGGTAAGCACCTGCCCATCTATACGTTTGTTATAGTCTAACACATCTATTTTACAATACACTGGCTCATTAAAGCTTGTCGAAAGATAATCTGAAATAGAAACCGACTTAATATGCATGGCGTCTAAAATTTCTTTGGCACCTTTGGCTACTTTTCCTGTGCCCGTTAAAAGAATTTTAATAGCAGGTAGCTTTATGGCATTTAACTGATCTATTAATGCTGGTAAATCGGCTAAATTTTCTGCTTTAGGCAATGAGAAAGTTTGCTCTTTCAAACCCAAAGCTCTAAAACCATTGTAGGCACCAACAAGCCCTGCATACCGACCAAAACCAATTAGACGATTGCCTTTAGGATCTGTAATGACCTCATGGTCGTATAAAGTAATGTTTTTCTCGAGCATTGCTTTAAGCAAGTCTCTGTTGTAGGGTTGTTTTTTGATAGTATGACTAAAGAAAAAATATTTTTTATTGGGTATTAGTGCAGCTATAGGCACTTCTTTTACACCAATAAGCACATCACAATCTGATAGATCTTTGGTAATCTCAAAACCAGCCTTAACATACGCATCATCAGAAAAAAATCGTATATCTGAAGATTCTACTACAATGGTAGCTCTAGGAAATTGTTGTTGAAACTCTTGCAATTTTTGAGGGGAGAACACCACCCTTCTATCTGGTGGGTTTTTACGTTCTTTGATGATACCAAATTTCATGTACATTATTTTCCTCAAAATTAGTTGATTTTGGTAGGATGCGCAAATGGTAAATTGGTTTCATTTTCATACTTTTGCACACACTATAGGTTTTAGCGACCTATCTTTAGGGGACGACTGGTTTTGACAGCAAGGTCAGTGAAACTGTAAGCATACCGAGGACTGAAATGAACACTCGTAAACCTTATTTCAACCATTTAAACGGCGAAGATAACTACGCTTTAGCTGCATAATCTGAATTAACAGTAAGATTAGCCTCGGCACACAAGGTGTGCAAGCTTTATGTCCACGAAAAGCCTTGGTTTATGGCGTTTCATTTTTGGGCATCGTAAAAATAAACATAGAAATGTTAGCGCTTTGATAACATTTTGAAACTAAAAAAGCTAAGCTTGTAATGGATTGTTTTTGATCAGCTACAAGACAAAAATTAAACAAAAACTACGTATGTAGAAAGCATTTGAGCTGCTTGTTTGGACCCGAGTTCGATTCTCGGCGTCTCCACAATTTAAAACCTCATCATATTGATTTACAATAAGTTGAGGTTTTTTTATATTTAAATATGTACGATTATTGTACGACCAATCATAAAAATAGTATTATAGCAACTTTTAAAAGTTTTTTTATCAGCTACATTTACTACACCTCCTACACCTTTGAATCAGTATTAGAAAAAAAACCAAAAAAATCTGATCTAACTACTTGAAATCAAACACCCATAGCTAAATAATATGACTTTTCTTTTGGGGTGGGTCTTCGTGAGATGATGTATTACCAAGGGGGGTTAAGATTTAGAGTATCCTTAAATTAGACAAATAAAAATTTCAACCAGACCGAGGTAGCAATTATATACAAAAGAAAATAAACTTTTTTTTTCTTCCATTCTCCTTCATAAATAAAATAATGAAAACCGAAGGATATGGGTAATCCTAAAAAAGACCAAAGTAAGAGTAATGAATCATTCATTGTATTATTTCAACTTTTAGGTATTACATATTTAGCTAACTTAACACCCTTAGATAATTCTGTTAAATAAGATGTTGAAATTCCCGATTGAACTATAATGTCTTTTTTTGAGTAATTACTTTGATTTATTTCTATGGCATATTTAACTCCAAATAAATGTATCATAGCAACTGATTCTCCTTTTGGCGCTTTATTATACATTTCGCTCAATTTTGACCCTAATTCTTTTAATGTCATAAGTGATTATATTTATTATTGGTGAATAAATTTTATAAAAAGTCATTGATATTAATCCTCCTCATACCAGCATGGCTCATCCTCAATAATTTCCTCAAGCATATCTTTATCCCAGCTTAGAATCTCAATGGAGAGCTATTATTTTATTTGGAAGAAATTCTGCTACTTATAAATTTGCTTTTGCAAAGAGTTTACTAGAATTAGTAAATAAAGTCTAAATCATATTCTAATTTGCCATTATTTTGATAAAGCAATTCAATTACTTTTAAAAAAAATTCAATTCTAACATTTTATAAAATCATTAAAAGAGCTGAGAGGGAGATAGTAAAATTTGGTTGTAGTAGTTTTCTCAATGGTCTATTATCATGATATTTACTTGCTTTTTAAAATTAATTTTTATAATGTTGTAAAAAAATAAATTATGACACTAAAGCAACTTTTTACATTTTTTATAATTACTTCTTTTTTTAGCACAAACGCTCAAGAAAATAAAAAAATTATGGAAAACAGCCGGATTAATTTCGATATTGGATTGGGAAACAAAGAATGGTCTTATGGCGAACTAACTTTAGTTAGCCCCATTGTTGAAAATGATAATTCTCTTTTTGCATTAGGGTTGAATTACATGTTTCATTTTGGAAATCAAAATTCAGAAAGTAATGAAAAAACTTTGGGCTTAATTTATCGTAATAAAATAAATGATGGCAATGCCTTTATTGGATTAAATACGAGTTATAGTCTTTACACTACATGGGACGGTTTTAATAGACAAACTCCCCATATTGGTTTTGAATTTGTTCATGAAAAGTTCTCAATTCTTGCCAATTATATGTTTCAGGATAAGACAATACATAATTACGAATCGCCTACAAATGATTTCCATACTGTTTACACAAACATGAAAAGATATCAAAATATTTATTCAATGGGAGAGGCCTTTTCAGGTGGTTGGGAGATTTTGGCTAACTACCACATTAGCAATAAATTTTCTCTAGGAGCTGGTTATTATGATCGTTTCGGAGATGAAAATAACTATGTTGCAACAGCAGCTTATTCTATTCAAGATCCAAATATTAATAATGGAAATCCAGTTAATTTTACTGCGAAACACAATCTATCCATATCACATTTATTACAAAGTGGAATGTTTGTTGAAGCTGATTATCAAACTAATTTTGCAAATTTTGGTTTGCAATTTAAAAGTGACAACCATCAAAATTTTCTAGGCATGATTACTGCCAGAATTCCAATCGGTAATAATTCTAAAAATGATGCAGTAAACGCAAATATGGTTGATAGATTATACTACTCTCCTATTTATAAAGCTGATCCTGATGATTTTGGACTCGGCTTACTAATTGGTTTTGCCATTGATGGTGTAGTAGATGCTACAATTGATGCTATTACAGATGCTGCTATCGATGGTACATTAAGTGAAGCAATGGATGCATTTGGTTTATCTGAAGAAGATATTGATGAGGTTATTGATTTACTTAATACAGGAAGAAACTTTAGCCAAGCTTGTAAAATACTAGGATTGACGGGTCTGTAAAAATATTTGATATCCTGACTTTGTCAACACAAAGTCAATCAATGTACTTAATGAATATCAAGATTAAGTTTTCAAAGTCTTTAAAGACAATATCAAAGACTAGTAAAAAAGCCCTACAGAGATGTAAGGCTTTTTTTATTGGCTCTTAATGCTCTGCCCAATTGCTCATCAATTTAATTTTTGGGAAGATTTTTTATAAAAACAGCTAAATCATAAACAAAATAGTTCGACTTTACTCCCCTCTGCTCCACGATGAAGCAACCTGGCGCAACCAGGTATTCTTAAGTCTTCAAAGCACTCTTATTAGATACAAAAAATAAAAAATTATTAATACAACCTGGTTGCATTAGAGTATTTATGATTAACTTTGAAACGCTATAATTAAATTGAAAAATACCATTAATTTATTATTTTTTTCACCTTGCTTTATTATTCAACGTGTCTAATATTCATGCTATTTCTCAGTTCAATGATTGTTCAAATATTAAACATTTTACAATTTGTAAAATATGAAGAATTTTCACTTTTTGATTTATACTAATTTAATTCATAATCTTTTATGTTAATAGCAAAAAACATACGTAAATCCTATCAAGGAAAGGTGGCCTTAAAGGACGTTTCTTTTGAAGTTTCAAAAGGAGAAATATTTTGTCTTTTAGGTCAAAACGGTGCTGGAAAGACAACAACTATAAATATTTTTTTGAATTTTATAACAAAAGATAGTGGTCTAGCTTTTGTGGCAGATAAAGAAGTGGGTAAGAACAACACAAATAATCTTACCGCATACATACCAGAAACAGTTCAACTTTACGGCAATCTTAGTGGAATAGAAAATTTAAATTTCTTTAGTCGTCTGGCAGGTTTTAAGTATTCTAACTCTGAGCTTGAGAACTACCTTAATGAAATTGGCCTCCAAGAAGACGCTCATCACAAAAGACTGTCTTCCTACTCAAAAGGGATGCGACAAAAAGTAGGTATCGCTATTGCATTGGCCAAAAATGCAGCAGTAATTTTCATGGATGAACCCACGTCTGGTTTAGATCCAAAGGCCACTGCAGATTTCACAAAAACTTGTAAAGATCTTGCCAAAATGGGAAAAGTCATCTTTATGGCTACTCACGATATTTTTAGTGCTGTAGAAATCGCAACTACTGTTGGAATTATGAAAGAAGGTACTATTGTGAAAGAACTTAAAACTAGCGAAATAGATGCCAAAGAATTAAATCAAATTTATTTAGAAACCATATAAAAACTATCAAAAAACTAGTGAAATTTTTTGTTATTCACTACAAAACACAACACCTTAATAAACCAATTAAACCTTACAATTAAAAAAATGAAAAACTACATAACTATTTTAGCCACAATTTTTGCAATCAATTTAGCCTCTTCACAGGGAACTGTTAAAGGAAAAATTACAGATTCTGACGGTGTTCCCATTTTTGGAGCAACCATATCCTTTACAGCTGAAAATTCTAAAGAAAAAAAAGGTACAATTTCTCAAGATGATGGATATTTCTCCTTTAAATTTTCTGAAGAAGGAGACTATACAATTGAGATAAGTTACATTGGGATGACCTCCCTTCGTCTACAAAAGTATTTTAACAACAATCAAATTTATGACTTAAAAACATTGATTTTACAAGAAGGTGTTGAGCAGTTACAATTAGTTGAAATATTGGGGCGTGTTAGAAAAGATTACAATAGTGATTATTCTTTCTCTGCAACCAAAACAGCCATAAAAAACAAAGAATTACCACAGGCGGTATCTTCAGTAACAAAAGAGCTTATTGAAGATCGTATAGCATTTCAGTTACCAGAAGCAGTAAAAACAGTAAGTAGTGTGTCTGCTACCGGAATCTATAATCATTACAATATTAGAGGGATAACTCAAGCTGACGATGGGCAAATGCTTAATGGAATGCGCACACGTCAATATTATTTCTTACAACCAATTACCTCAAATTTAGAGCGTGTTGAAGTAATTAAAGGCCCTTCTTCAGTAACTTTTTCTAGCGCAGATCCAGGAGGAACTGTAAACATGGTTACCAAAAAACCATTGACCGAAAAAAGAAACGCTGTTGGGTTTACAACTGGTAGTTTTGGAACCCTAAGAGCTACAGTAGATTTTACGGGTCCGTTGAATGATTCTAAAACCTTATTATACCGTTTTAATGGGGCATTTCAAGAAGCAAATTCTTTTAGAGATGTTGTTAATAACAATGCTATTTTAATTTCTCCATCGTTTAGTTATGTTCCCAACGAAAGCACCTCGCTTAACGTTGAGATGATTTACAATGATGCTGAAGGAAATTTAGATAGAGGACAACCAATTTTTGGAGCCATTAATGGTGAGTTTGATATAAATAGTACACCTATTACAAGAAATGTTGGTGCATCAAATGACTATTACAAAACAAAAGAGGTTATTTTTATGGCCAACTTTACTCAAAAGATCTCAAAAAATCTTGGCTTTAATGCCCAGTTTATGAAACAAACTTGGGATGAAGATTTAGCAGAACACAGAGTTGATGGTACTGCTGTTGATATTGAGGGTAACGTAATTCCTACTCTTGCTAGAATGCGTTATGATAAAAGACAACAATTTTGGGAAACCGATAACTTTAGTGCCTATTTTACTTATGACATCATAAAAGAAAATAGTACCAATAAATTCTTAATAGGATACGATGCTACGAGATGGGAGAGACAAATTGGAGCTGGATTTCTTCGAGCTAGAAGATATTTGACAATTAGTGGTGGGCAAGCTAATTTTGATCCAAGTAATTCAGATAATTATCAACAAATGGTTGTAAATGGGGTTACTATGCCAGTTCCTGCCGTGCCTCATTTTAATTTAGAAAATCCATTTAATGGTGCTAGAAATACAGACAACTATAACCTTGCAGAATTAACAATTCCTGCTAATTTAAATACCTCTAGTGGAATTTATATTCAAAATCAATTTAAGATAGGTAAGTTTTCTTCTCTAATTAACATCCGATATGAATCGTTTAAAGATATTTTTAATTACAAGGCCAATGAAGAAGAGTTTAAGACCAGTGCTTTTGTTCCACGAATTGGTTTAACCTATGAAATGACCAAAAATATTAGTGCTTACGCAACCTATTTAGAAGGGTTTCAACCTCATACCAACACGGTATCATTGTCTCCTTCAGCAGAAGGATTCTTTTGGTCTGCATCTCCAAGTCGATTTGATCCTTTGGAAAGTAGTTTAACTGAAATAGGTGCCAAAGGAGAGTTCTTAAACGGAAGAGTTTTTGCAAATTTTGCTATTTTTAATATTACACAAAAAAACATCTTACTTGGCGATACGTATGATTTAGATAACCTCACTACAAGAGGGGAGCAAAAAAGTACAGGTTTTGAAACTGATATTTCTGGTTACCTATTGTCAAATTTACAATTAACCGCGTCTTACTCGTATACAGATGCAACAATTGAAGAAGATGCTATTGAAGAATTTATTGGCGAAAGAATAGGTGGTGCACCAAAACATAATGCCAACTTTTGGGGTAGATATGATTTCACCTCAAATTCTTCATTAAAGGGTATTGGAGTTGGTTTAGGTGCTCAATATGTGGATGAAAGATATACTTGGTACAATCCAACATATGCCACCGATAGAGTATTACTACCCGCATATACAGTGTTAGATGCAGCAGTATATTACAAACCAATTAACACAAACATGCAGTTAACACTAAAAGTGAATAATTTATTTAATGATACGTATTGGTTAGGTGGGCTTAACCCATCTAGGTTAGGTCCTGGAGCACCAAGAAATGTTTTATTGAATGCCACTTATAAATTTTAAGTATGAGAAAACAAGTACTCTTTTTGTTGGCACGCCAACTATGCAAAGATGCTTTTAGATCAAAAGTGATGCTTTTAGCATCTCTTTTGATCTTATTTTTACTTCTTTTTTCTGCCTACACTAGCTGGGAAAATTATCACAATCAAAACCACACACGGAACTCAATACAGCAAGAAGACAGAAGTAGTTGGGAAAATAATCCAGACAAACATCCACACAGAATGGCGCATTATGGATCATTTGCGCTAAGACAAAAGCATCCATTAAGTACTTTTGATTTGGGAATGGAAAATTTTGTAGGTAATGCGGTTTTTTTAGAAGCTCACAAACAAAATACGGTTAACTTTTCAGAGGCTAGTATGTCTACGGGCTTACTAAGGTTTGGAGAAGTAAGTTTAGCCATGCTACTCAAAGTAATTTTACCGCTTTTAATTTTCTACTTAGGGTTTGCCTCAATTGCAAAAGAAAGAGAAAACGGAACCCTCAAATTATTGATTGGGCAAGGAATTTCAAGAAAGGAAATTGTGTCTGGTAAATGGCTTGGTCTATGGAGTTTATCTTTAATTTATGTGTTTTCAATTTTTCTTGTGGTGTTGTTTTTTATTCTAACAACTAACCACCATAACTTAAAGCCTGACAGCCTTTTAAGGTATGGTGTACTATTAATAGCTTACTTACTATTTTTTGGAATTATAAGTGGAGTTACTATTCTGGTTTCAGCTTTTAGCCCTAGAGCCAATGATGCCTTGGTAAAACTTTTGGGTATTTGGTTACTTTTTGTAATTATAATGCCAAAATCTTTACAAGCTATTGGCTATTACATGTACCCAACTCCGTCAAAAATAGAAATGGAAACAGCTGTTGAGCATGATTTAAAAGCGTTGGGCGATAGCCACAATCCAGATGACCCTCATTTTAAAGCAGTAAAAGACTCGATTTTACTTGCCAACAATGTGAAAAAAATAGACGAACTTCCATTTAATTATAGTGGTTTTATAATGGCTGAAGGAGAGCGACTAAGCACAAGCGTTTATATAGATCATCAAAATCGGCTATATGATGTGTATACCAAGCAGAACAATATTGAACGTTACTCTGCCTTTTTTAATCCCTACACAGCTATTAAAAATTTATCTATGGCATTCTCAGGCACAGATTTCCAATCCTTTCTGCATTTTAAGTCTAAAGCAGAGACGTATCGTTTTAAATTAGCCCAAGACATGAATCAATTGCAAATGGACTTAATACCCAACAAAGGGAAAAAGGGTCCATCTAAAATTTCCAATGCCTATTGGAAAGAATTTCCGCCATTTAACTATGATTTTATGACACTTTCTAATGTATTTAAAAATGAACTAATTTCACTATTGGCATTAGGTCTATGGAGTATTTTAGTAACTCTTGGTCTGTATAGACTCGCTAATAATCTTAAAGCCATCTAAAATGTATCGTTTATTATTTACATCGTTTTTTAGAACCAAACTATGTGTAGTAAGTTTGGTTTTGTTAATGAGTATTGGAGTCATTAGTATTTTAATAGGAAAACAATATTTGGTAAAACAAGAAAAAACCATTGTTGCTGCACAAGAATTTCAGGATGAAAGCATACAACGAAATTTAGAATATCACAATGATGATCTGGGATTACTCTTATATTATTTACGTTTTACATTGATTAAGAAACCTTCTAATATCAATGCGATTTCAATTGGCCAGAGCGATGTTACTCCTTTATTACAAGCTGTAACTATTCGTGGTTTAGAAGGGCAGAAATACGATTCAGACTTTGAAAACCCATCCTTATTATTATCGGGTAATTTAGACCTTGGATTTGTAATAATTTACTTATTCCCGCTAATCCTTATTGCCATTAGCTATAATTTATATTCTGAAGAAAAAGAGCTTGGTACCTGGAGAATACTAGCTGCACAAACTGCTGGAAAAGGAAAATTTTTATACAAAAAACTGTTGGTCAGAGTGGGGTTTATTTTAGCTATTCTAATTTTTTTATTAGGATTAGCTAGTGTACTACTTCAAATAGAATTGAACCAAAATTTTTGGGCCGTATCTATACAAAGTATATTGTATGTGTTGTTTTGGAGTGCATTGTGTTTTTGGGTCATCTCTTTATTAAAACGTTCTAGTTTAAATGCGCTAGGGCTAATTTCAATTTGGGTTGTATTAACTATTTTGATACCAGCTTTGGTAAATAATTATGTAATTAACACCTATCAGGTACCTGAAGCATTTCATGCAATGGTAGAGCAACGTGATGGTTACCATGAAAAATGGGACTTAGAAAAAGACGCAGCAATGACTGGGTTTTATGAATCTTATCCTCAATATAAAAACTACTTAGTTCCTGAAGATAAATTTAGTTGGATATGGTATTATGGGATGCAACACAGCGGAGATCTGGCAGCAAAAGAAACAAGTGTACTTATGAAGGAAAAGCTCATGAAGCGAGACAACGTGAGCAAGCAAATTGCTCTTTTTGTTCCTACTATGCATGCACAGCTAAGCTTTAATACGTTAGGTAGAACAGACATATTATATCATTTAGAGTACTTGGATGCCTTAACACAATTTCACGAAAATTTACGTTTAAGTTTTTATACCAAAATTTTTGAAAACAATCTTGCAGATTCAATTGACTGGGAAAAGTACAACGCTAAGTTTTATAGTTCAAAACGAAATTTTAGTTGGGTCAATTTACTATTACCAACCCTACTAATTACTCTAATACTTGTGTTTTTAGGAGCAATAAATCTTCGAAAGTTATAAGTTTTAGAGGACCGCTATTTTTAGTATTACTTATTTTATTGAAAATAGAATTACTTTTAGGATTCTAAATAATAATGGTTATTTAGTTTTGCCGATTAACTCTACAAATGACAAACAACCTTTTAAAAACAATGAAATATCTATACCTACTTTTTTTTGTATTTATTGGAGCTCAATTTACTTTTGCACAAAACACTTTCCAAGAAGCCTTTAGTTCTAGAAATAAATCAACAAAAGAAAATATTCGAATCCAATTTAGTGATGATTTTGGAAATACTGGCAACTTGCCTATATCTATCATAAATGGTAAAACTCAAGGGCCTGTTTTTACAATTATTTCGGGTGTTCATGGCTATGAATATCCTCCAATTATAGCAACACAAGAAATTCTTAAGGAAATAGACACAGAAAAGCTTAAAGGCACTCTGATTATTGTTCCAATTGCAAATTTAGCGTCTTTTTATGCACGGTCTCCTTTCGTGAATCCTCAAGATCAAAAAAATTTAAACAATGCCTTTCCGGGGAAGAAAAAGGGTAGTATAACCGAAAAAATAGCAGCCTTTATCACTACAAATATCATTGCCGTTAGCGATGTGTTTTTGGATATTCACGGAGGAGATGCCCCCGAAGATTTACTTCCCTTTATTTGTTATTATGACAACCAAAAAAAACCTAAAAAAACGGCTTTGGCTAAAAAGCTAGCTGAAAATAGTGGTTTTGAATATATCATTTCATATCCTTACACAATTTCTGAAGCAGATCCGGCAAAATATGCATTCAAACAAGCCGTGCAAGACGGTAAAACTGCTTTAAGTATTGAGTGTGGCAAATTAGGAAATGTACAACACGAAAACGTAAAGCTTATTAAACGTGGAGTTTATAATATCCTTGAAACCATGGGTATGTATTTTAACGGAACTGGAGCTCATAAAAATATAATCTACGGAAATAATCAAATTTATATAAAAGCCAAGGTTAACGGTATTTTTTATAGTGATTATAAAGCCGGAGATCTTGTTAAAAAAAATGATATTCTTGGATATACCACAGATGAGTTTGGTGATATCCTTGAAGAATACAAATCAACTAAAGATGGTATTATATTATATATGCTATCTACACCACCTATCAATAAAAAAGAGACTGTAATGTGTATTAGTTCATATGAAGAAGAATAAATTTTTAACCCCTCTGTGCGATGAACTAAAACAATCTAGTATCATCTAATCTTCCCAAAACAGTTCTACTTCACTCCTCTTGGCTCCAAGATTCATCTTAAAATAATTTTAAGATGAATTAATAATTCTCTAGTTCATTTTTTTTTCTACTTTAGTTTCTAGGAATCACAAAACCAATAGTAGGTTACTAACTAATTGTTGTATGACTAAAAACATAAAAATACTAATACTTTTAATTGGCTGTAGTATTGGTTGTATTAGCTGTTCTTCTGAAAAAAAAACAGAACGCACCCCAAATATAATTTACTTTCTTGCCGATGATTTAGGCTATGGAGAGCTGGGCGTTTACGGGCAATCGATCATCAAAACACCCAATATAGATGCACTAGCAAAAAATGGAATGATGTTTACTAAGCATTATTCTGGAGCACCGGTTTGTGCTCCTGCTAGATATGTATTTTTAACAGGAAAACATGCTGGACACTCTTACATAAGAGGGAATGACGAATGGAATGAAAGAGGTGATGTTTGGAACTATGAGGAGGTTTATCTTAATCCGGGGCTAGAAGGGCAAAGACCCATCCCTAAAAATACGGTTACCCTAGGAGACCAATTAAAAAAAGCTGGATATACAACCAGTATTTTTGGAAAATGGGGGTTAGGTGCTCCTGAATCTGATGGCATTCCCACCCTGCAAGGATTTGACTTCTTTTATGGATATAACTGCCAACGACAAGCACATAACCTGTATCCTTCACATCTTTGGGAAAATGAAACTAAAGTGCTATTAGATAACCAATTGGTAGCACCAAGAACCAAATTAGACTCTTTAGCAGACCCCTTAAAAGAGGAAAGCTATGTGAAGTTTACTCAGAATGACTATGCGCCTCAAAAAATTCAAGAAAAAGCATTGTCTTTTATTGAAGACAATAAAGACACACCTTTCTTTATGTATTATGCATCTCCGCTACCCCATCTTCCGTTGCAAGCTCCCAAAGCGGATGTAGATAAGTATAGAAAAATCTTAGGCGAAGAAGAACCCTATCTTGGTAATGATAGTTATTTTCCAAATAGGTACCCCAGAGCTACCTATGCTGCAATGATCACTTATCTAGACCGTCAATTGGGTGAGCTTATTAAAAAACTAAAAGAAAAAGGAATCTATGAAAATACCGTTATTATTTTCTCTAGTGATAATGGACCTACCTACCTAGGCGGAGTTGATTATAATTATTTTGAAAGTTCAAAACCATTCTCAAATGGTTATGGACGAACCAAAGGATTTGTATATGAAGGAGGTATTCGAGTTCCTTTAATTGTAAGTTGGCCAAACCATATTAAGCCTGGAACAAGTAGTGAGCATATCTCTGCTTTTTATGATCTTATGCCTACCATATCTGATCTAGCAGGTATAACCCCTCCAAATTCTATAGATGGGATTAGCTTTAAATCTACCTTACTAGATCAAAAACAAATACAACATGATTTTTTATATTGGGAATTTCCTAGTTACAATGGCCAACAGGCTGTAAGAATGGGAAAATGGAAGGGTGTTCGTAAAAATATTTTTGATGGTAATTTAGACATCGAATTGTATAATCTAGAAACAGACATAACAGAACAAATAGATATTGCTAGCCAGCACCCTAAAATTGTGGCACGTATGAAAAATATTATGAAGCAAGAGCATGAACCGGCTTCAAATGAAAAATTCAAGTTTAAACAGCTAGGAGATCTGTAACAGATCTTATCCCTATTTTTATAAAATACAACCTTATGATTATGAATCAAAAGATCATTTTTTTCTCAAAAATAAGTGTTGTTTTATTTTGTATGTATTGCACATCCTCATGCACTAATGAAGTAAAAAAATCTTTAAATACTAACCCACCTGAAGGGATGGTTTGGGTTGAAACTAAAACATTTTTAAAAGGGGCAAAAAGTTCTGATCAATTTGCAATGCCAAGAGAAAAACCTGCACACCTAGTAACAGTAGATGGTTTTTTTATAGACGCAACAGAAGTTACCAATAAACAATTTAATAAATTTGTTACAGCCACCAACTATATTACTGTTGCTGAAAGAAAGATTGATTGGGAAGAAATGAAAAAAGAACTCCCACCAAACACCCCAAAACCTCACGATTCTATTTTACAACCAGGAAGCTTACTTTTCAATAAAAATGTAGATGCAATAGTAAGTATGAATACTTATTTTCAATGGTGGACATGGAAAATAGGCGCCAATTGGAGACATCCTTCAGGACCAAATTCTACCATTGAAGGTAAAGACAATTATCCTGTTGTTCATATTGCATATGAAGATGCTTTGGCCTATTGCAAGTGGGCAAATAGACGTTTACCCACCGAAGCACAGTGGGAATCTGCGGCGCAAGGATCTAATGAAAACACGATTTTTACATGGGGAAATGATTTTAAAATGCTAAACTCTAATGCCAATACTTGGCAAGGAGTTTTCCCGACAAAAAATGACTCTAAAGATGGGTTTGAATTCAGTTCACCTGTAAAATCTTACCCTCCAAATAGTATTGGAATATATGATATGACAGGGAATGTATGGGAGCTTACTTCCGATTTATTCAATGTTAATTATTACAATCAGATAGATCTCTCTAAACCAATTATAAACCCAAGAGGTGCAAAAACAGCTTTCAATCCAAATAATCCTTATCAAAAAGAGCATGTGATTAAAGGAGGTTCTTTTTTATGCCATGCATCCTATTGTGCTAGTTATAGAATTTCTGCTCGTATGGGAACCAGTTATGATTCAGGATCTGACCATGTTGGCTTTAGAACAGTGGCTTCAAAATAGTGTGACTTCACCCCTTCAGCTCCACAATGAAGTAACCTAGCGCAACTAGGGATTAAAACAAAAATACCTAACAAGCTTGCTTGAGCAGATATTTAGTTTAAGACCTCTAGACTTTAAAAACAGTGCTAAGATATTACCTAAGCAGTAGGTTAGAGAAAATCAAAGGTTATTCTCGACAACTTAAAGATTTAATACGAAACATCGGATCTAGTTAATGACCAAATTCCATTTTCATTAGACTGAGTGGTCGTCCAAGTACCATTCATAACATCATTGTCTATATTTCCTGTGAAAACTGTTCCCATTGAGGATACCCCTGAGATAGCGTTCCCGTCTACAGCTCCACTAGCGTTAGAAGTACTCCCGTACACTGTACTTTTGTATAAAACATATACCTCGTTGTTAAATACAATTGCATTGAAGGTTCCTGCATCATTATTTTGACCTACACCTTCATAAGTACCCTCATACAAATTCGCTACATAGCTAGAGTTTTCTTTCACCACAATAATGGAAGCATCTGGATGACCTTCTATAGATACATTGGTAATGAGTGGATTTGATCCATCGGCTTCTACCGTAAAAGTAAAACTGTTGTTTTGGTAAGCAAATGTGATTTCAGTTTGTTGGTTTTCTGTAACACTTACGTTTGTTGTGAAAGGATAGGTTACTCCGTCTATGGTAAGTGAAACCGAAATAAGACCATTGTTGTTAATGTTTACAAGGATGGTTCCGCTAGAACCAACAAATATACCTTTGTATATACCAAAATTACTATTATCAAATTGTGAGATTGCATCGGGTACTGCTGCAGAAGAATCATTAAATGAAATGTAAGGGTCGTTCTCTGAACAAGATACTAAAATTAGGGTTGTTAGTAAAATAACATTCAAGATGAATTTTTTCATAATCATAAAATTTTAATTAAAAATCAAATGTAAGTTTGAAACTATTCTTGTAAAAAAAACTAGTGTTAAATAATTTACAATTTGTATTTTACAAACTATTTATTATTAACTATTATAACGAGGCATTAGTTCTATACCCAGGCCTGGTTTGTCTGAGATACTCATCAAACCATCTTTCAGTACAAAACCACCTGTTACAATATCTTCTGCAAGATCTAAACTACCGTCTAAGTCTAAATATTTAGTATTGGCAGAGGCAAATGCTATATGCAAGGCTGCTGTAATACTTACAATACTTTCATCATTACAGCCCCAAAATAAATCGATATCTCCTGCCTTGGCAATAGTAGCTATTTCTTGTGCCGCTAAAAGACCTCCGCATTTCATTAATTTAATATTAAAGATACCAAAGGGTTGAGGAGAAGGTGTAAAATTGATGGCACTTTTACTGTTTTTTAAACTTTCATCGGCTACTAAAATACTTCGGTAATGAGCTTCTATTGCAGCCAACTTATTTTCTTTGCCTACCGGCAACGGTTGTTCTATAATTTCTAGACCTAAAGTATGGGTGGCCTTTATAAATTTTTCTAAGTCTTTAATCTCATATCCTTGGTTGGTATCAACTCTTATTTTTATGTTACTAAATTTCTCATTTACTTTTTTAATTCGTTCAATATCTAACCCTACCTCTTCCCCGGTTTTAATTTTTAAGACCTTAAATCCTTGTTTCACATACTCTACTGCCTCTTTTACCGTATCTGCAACATTCATTATGCCAATGGTTACTGAGGTAGGAAGAGAATAATGATGTTGCCCATATATTGCAGCTACAGGAATCTCTAAAAATTTGGCAAAGGCATCGTGCAGAGCTATATCCCAAAGTACCTGGGTGCCTGGTTTATCTGGAAATGCTTTTCGTATGTCAAAAATTATAGCTCTAAAATGTTGGATCTTTTTACCAATAAATTTTTGAAAATACCCAGACTGGCAGTTTTTTAAAACATCTGAAGGAGATTCTCCTACTACTTCTAAGTCTGGATTGGATGCTCCAACGCCCACAACACCATTTTCTAAAGTAATAAGTAAAAATACATTTTCTACCTCTGCAATGGTTTTATAGGCAATGGTATAGGGTTTTGTAAGTGCTAAGTTTTTTGAAAAAACTTCAATATTTTTTATCTTCATAATGATAAGCCTTTTA